>Ga0075012_10000350_pt1 | contig 49902 bp, 47 predicted proteins | sample All_14_2_FD_71474 | JGI IMG/M metagenome (GOLD analysis project Ga0075012, IMG submission 71474) | Freshwater microbial communities in response to fracking from Pennsylvania, USA - Allegheny Zone_MetaG_DW_15 | ecosystem: Environmental > Aquatic > Deep subsurface > Groundwater > Drilled...
TCCCCTTCGAGGCAACGGGACTACCGATCGAACAGCGCCAAGCGGATCGCTACGTGCGAATCAAGGAAGGCGCGAAGGGAGGGCGGCTGCGCTTCGTGCCACTGGATTCAGAGCGACGCATCGCGGCATTAGCGTTCGCCCAGGCAGTCGCTCAGGGCGATGACGCACATCTGGGCGATCCTCGGCACAGCCTGAAACACAACCTGCGACGTTTCGACTACGTGATGGCCCGCTTTGGCATCACGGCAGAGGGACTGGGGGCCACGGCGCACGGACTGCGCCATGAAGCGATGATCGACCACTACACCGACAAGGCCGGCGCCGCGCCGCCAGTGCGCGGAGGAAGCGACGTGCCTCCGGACGTGGACGCAGCAGCGCGGCTCTCGGCGGCGTATCTGGCCGGGCACAACAGGGTCAGGGCATCGGGCGCTTATTTAGGTGGACTACTCACCCGGCAAGCAGCGCCAAGGGCACAGCAGCAAGACAATACGCCGGGTGCAAGCGGCGATGAGGGCTTGCCCGAGAGGCGTTGAATTTGGGGCACGCGGCCCGCTCACAATAGAAACAGGGGCTTCGCGGCCCCCGTTTTATTAATCTGTAGATCACGGCCGCATTCCCATGCGGCGTCGCAGTCCTTCGCGATAGAGCACCGCCCCGATGTGGCAGAGTAGTGCTTCATCATCCTCGGAAAGTTCGAGACCATCCATCCAGGCCGCCAACTGAACGATGGCATCGTCAATGGCTTCGACGCTGCCGCCGATGTCCAGCAATTCGGCATGTACTTCGAACTGCTTGATGATGGGGTGATCGATCATGATGCACCTGCGCCTCTCGGGAAATGCAATGGAGATCATGGTAGTACCGAAGCCACAGAATGCGGTAAACCCGATTCGCCTTTGTGCCCGCCCCCTTCTTCCTGCCGTCAGCCTGCCGGCATCACATCGAATCTTCGCCCTGGTAACCAGCCGCCCAAAGAGCGTTAACGGCTGCACCGATGGCGGCACCCATACGAATTGGGCCGGGGTCGCTGCAATAACTCCGCAGCGCCCCCCTTTTCTTAACCGGTACTGCCTCGTCCAAGGACTGCCTCTTTGCGCAAGGCAGTCCCCGTCTTAAAATATCGGCATGACCCGCTCCGAACTCATCGTCCTGCTTGCCGAACGCTTTCCGAAACTCGTGCAAAAGGATGCCGAGATAGCAGTCGCGGAAATTCTCCAGGCGATCCATGCTGCACTGGCCGACGGAAATCGCGTGGAATTCGCGGATTCGGCACTTTCGCTCTGAACTACCGTCCGCCCCGCCAGGCCCGCAATCCAAAAACCGGCGCGGCTGTGGCGGTCCAGGGGAAATGGGTTCCCGCCTTCAAGGCCGGCAAGGAACTGCGGGAACGCGTAAACGTTGTGACGATCCCGGCTCCATAAATCTCTCGGGGAGCAAACTCAGGCCACGCTTCGGCAGCCAAAACGCTCCCAGGTTCGCGGATCGACATTGATGGGGCCGACCCTTTTCGACTCCAGATTGACGACGACGCCGTGCTGGCAAAGCCGCCCTTTAGAAAAGAGTTCGTACAGTAACTGCGCCGCGAACCGCGCGGCCACGTCGTTGATGAACAAGCCTTGGGAAGCCAGTGACACCCGGACCGAACATGAGGGCCGGTTGTCGTCCGCAACCGTTGTATCCAGCAGTTCGGGGAAAAGTTCGGTGACGCAGGGCAGGCGCAGGCTCTCCTCGCCCTGTGCCCGGCGCGGCCCCTGCCCCAGGACCACTTGGGCACTCGCCTCGGTATTGCCGAGGTCCAGCCAGTATCGATAGCGCCCGCCCCCGTCGAATACAGCCTCGTGCAGAGTCCGCCGCGCCGAGCGGCTGTCCACGCAACTCACCAGAATGTCGGCACTCGGCGGCGAGTGGCGGTTTGTCTCAAAAACCTCGTAGCGCACGGGATGGGCGATCCAGTCGAGCCCGTAGAATTGGTTTAGACGATGGATCGTCACAATGGCCTTGTGCCGGCCAATGTCGGCCGGGCTGTAGAGTTGCCGGCCCACATTGGCTTCACTCACCCGGTCGGCGTCGAAGGAGGTAACGTGCAGGCCATGGGGGTGGCCGAGCGCCTTCATGGCAATGTCGAGTCGGGCGAGGCAGGCCGCCATTTGCGCGCCGTTGCCGCCGACGCCGACCAGATGAATGCTGACGCGACGGTCGAGCAACGCGGAATCGATCAGGTGTTCCACGGTCCGAACCTCCTTCCTTGGTAGAAATTCAGTATCCGGCGCAGCAGGCCGAACTCAAGGTCGGGCGCCACGTCACACGCCGTGTCGGTGTCGGCCTGCCACGGATGGGGCAAAGGGCGGAACCTGCCGTTGACCACTAGCCGGAACAGGGCTTTCGGCTTGGGCTGGTGCAGGCAGCCGAACACGCCGGCCACCTTGATGCCCTGATCGTCGCCATCGTCCTTGGCCGACCAGAACGCTCTACCGTAGCCATGGGTATGCAGGTCCACGGCCAGCGTTTCATCGGCATCCATCGTCGGCACCCGGTAATCGATCTGGTAGGGCGATACCTCGATGGGTTCGCACAGTGACAGCCGCAAACTCCGGGTACGCCGCGAGTAGATCAACGCTCCCGCCACTTCGTTGGGCAGGCCCCGGCGAGCGGCTTCGATGAATGCCTCGATCAACCGGATGGGCAATACGCCGAAGGTGAAGGTTAGCCGCTCTTCGATACCGCCGTAGGGAAGCGGGATCGGCAGCGCGTGCGAAAGCCGCTGGATGCAGTCCAGCCAGTCGAGTTTGACCTGCACAAATACGCCGTTGGCCGCGAGAATGATCCTCTGGCCGTTCGCCATGTTGGGCAAGGGGCCGAAGCGTGGGGCGGCAATGGCGGGGCAGGCCGTTTGCAACGCGAGGTCGCGCACATCCATCATGCGCCCTCCTTCAAACCAAGGAGGCCGCCCAGCGTCGTCTTGACGTCGACCAGCACCCGCTCGGGAAAGCGTTGGAATCGGCCGTCGAGCATGTCGCGCCAGAAGGTGTAAGCGCCACCGCGATAGCGCACCAGTTTGCCGAGGCCGTTCGGGTGGGTGAAATAGCTGCGCAGGAAGGCATCGTTCCACGCGGCGATCTTCTCGACCGTCGTGCCCTCGGGCACGGGCGCGTTGCCCTGGCAAATATTGCCTCGCCCGTCGACATTGAAATACGGCACTTGGTACAAGGCCGTGGCCGGCGTCGGGCGGCTTGCCCCCTTCACCGCCCATACCCGCCAGACACGACTGGAGGCCGCAAAGACCAGTCCCGGATGGGGCACGCTCTCGCCGCGTTCCTGTCCGCCGAAGGCCTCGGCCTGTTCCGCGTCGACACGAAAGGCGATGTGGCTGCGGGCCGGGGACACCCACCAGACGATCAGGTCGCCACCCATGTAGAGCACCGTCTCCGGCAGGAACCCGCCGTGGGCGGCGCGCTTGAGCAGCGCCTTGGCGAGGTCCATCGCCGCCCGCGGCGTCATCGCCTGCCCGGCGCCGATAACAGCTTCGCCATCGACCTCTTCGATGTCATGCACGGTGGCCAGCGCACTGCCCTGCTGGCCGTCGTAGATCAGGACCGCCCGGCGCAAATGCACGGTGCCGGTGCTCGGGGCCTGTATGAAAAACTCGGCTTGATTCATGGTCGTTACCTCCACGATCAGTTTCCTGCCGAGAGGTGATGAATCAAGCGGTCGATCAGCCGGATGGCCTCGAAGCGGTCGGCCATCGCCCGCTGCCACGCAGCAAAGGCACCGGGATCGTCCAGCGGCACCTGAATCTCGCCCATGTGCTCGCAGTATTCGCCTTGATGGGCGAGTTCGAGAAGATCGTCGTAGATGCGCGTGGTCACGTCCCCCTCGCGCCATGACAACACAGCCCCGAAGCCGACGAATTCGCCCTCCATGTCGGGACGGAAACTATCGTCGATCTCCAGACCGGCCAGCGCCAGCGCATTCTCGGCCACCGCCTTGGCGCTCGGATCAGACAGCCGCTTGATCGTCCGGCGCAGGAATCGGGCGCACTGCGCCAGTGCCAGCCCTCGGGGCCAACGCCGCGCCCATGCCGGGTAGGACGCTTCCAACGTTGCCTTGCTGACCATTTCCGCCCGCATCGCCTCGCGCTCTTCTGCATCCTCGCCGCAGTTCATGTCGAGCGCGGTTTCCTCGTCATCCTCCCCGCACCAGTAGAGATAGGTCGCCACGTCGCAGGCGATGTCGGGCGTGAACAGCGGATAGACGAAGGCGCTCTGGCGGCACAACACATGCAGAATGACGCCACCCAAGCCGGTCACACGGGCGCTCAAGGCCTCCAGCCCAGCCCCCACCGGCCATTCCTGCTCGTGGTATTCGCACCACGAGGCTTCCACCGCGCCGACATCGAAGTGCTTGGGCGGCTGGCCACCGTAGTAGCGGTAGGACTCGCCATCGCGGGAAACCATATGCAGGGCAAAGCGCGGCGTGAGGCAATGGAGTGCGCCGATCTGGCGCTTGAGCCAGCCATCGAGCGCCAGCCGGCATGCATCAAGGGAGTCGCTCCAGGTCGCCGGGATGTCGCCCTCGTCGAAGGCCTCGGCTTCGATCAGAAAGCGCGACACTGTGGCATTCGCCGCCAGCAGCGGTCCCGGCGCGATGGTGCGCGGTACCCGTGGTCCGATGCGGGGCAGCGCCAAAGCCATCATGGCAGCGGCGCCAGCATGTCGCTGGGCGGCAGGATGCGGGTCGTATGGGGTTCGTTCCCATCGCGCCGGGTGCGCAACACGAATGCGCCCCAGGAACTGCCTCGCTCCTGCGCTCCGCGCCGGGTCAGTGCCCGGACGAGCTTGCCGGTACGGTCCATCCGCCCCTCCGATTCCTCGGCCACAGCAGCCTTGAGGGCGGCGAGCCGCTCGCCTTCGGCAGCAGTCCGGCCCTTGGTTCCGACCGCCTTGCGGAAGGTGTATTCCTGCACGCCGTCCCGGACCTCGCCTGCCTCGATCTCGGCGCTGATGAGTTCGGGGTATTGGGCGCTGTAGAGGTCGCGGACCTCTTTCGGCTCCATGCCCGGCACGTCAGGCAGCGCGACACCGTTATAGCGGAAGACCCGGCGGATTTCGTGAATCGCAATGCTCATCGTTGGACTCCTGTCGTCTGGACGGCCTCCCGAAGGGGAGGCTCTAGCAATCAGTCTCTCGCTGCCCTGCCCGTTTTCAAGGCCGGAGTTCAACCGAACAGGTCGTAGGGATCGCCGCTGGCAGCGGTCACAGCGGCCTGTGGTGGCGCATTGCCCCCCTCTTCGGCATCGCCCAAGTCAGCGGTCGTGTCGGATTGTTCCTTGACCGGGGCTTTCGTCGTAGCCGATGCGGGGGCGGGCTTGACCGCCTTGGTCATCGCCTCGCCCGCCCTCTTCGCTGACGCCGCCTTGGCTGCTTGCAGTACTTCCTGCGTGGCTTCGGCCTGCTCAGCGAGGCTCTGGCGGATTTCCCGATAGCCCTTCAACACATCCACGAAACCGGCATCGAACTCGGCGGGCGTTGCCGTCAGGCTCAGGGCCTTGGTCAGTGCCGCTTCGTCCACATCCTTCTTCGGCTTGGGAATCACGTTGATCGTCATCCGCCCCGTCTTCTCGTCGGCACTGAGCACCATCGTCAGGGTGGCGCTGGTCGCCAAAGCAAATAGTTCTTCGAACATCGTCATGTCACGCTCCTTCCAAAAAAGAAATGCCTTCGAGAGCATGCTACGAAGGCATTGGGGGTTTTCCAGTGGCTGCGGCGCTCAGGCAGCGAGGGCTTCTTCTTCGTCAGGTTCAATCGGCACAACGGGGAGTTCGTCGCTTGCCTGATCGATGGGTGCTGCGGGAATGACGCCGCGCGGGTACTGCATGACGGCGGGCACGGTGCCCTCGTAAGCAAAGCTTGATACGGCGAGCAAAGCCTTGATGAAATCGCCCTTCTTTCTGGCCCGCGCTAGCTTGAAAGCCGCCCCCATCTTCGCTTTCAGGCCGACCTCGCCGGCCAGGGATTCCAATTCGCTCAGGGTGAACAGTTCGAGGAATTCGGTGCTCCATTTGAAGTGCCGGCCCTCGTCGACCTCCAGGTAATTGAGCAAGGCTTCCAGATCGCGCAAACCGATGCCGAAAGCTGCCGAGGCGGTGACCGCCAGCATCAACTGCTCCAGATGCTGCGCGTCGATGGCATTGGCCTCTGGCAAGATGGCGGCAAAGTCGAGGCGCTCGACCATCCACGGCCCCACGATCCGCTGGGCGACCTGTCCGAATTCGGCGGTGCGGACATCGCCGGTATGACCACAGCGGGCCAGCGCGATCATCACGCGCCGATTGCGCTCGGGTTGGGCCATCAGTTCTCTCGCCGCCCATTTGCGCCATTGGGCAACGCGGTAGTCCTTCACCCGCTGCGGGGTCTGGTTCGAGGGCTGCGCACCGGTCGCGCCGGACTGGTTACGCTTCGCCGAGGTCTTGCCGGTTTTCGCGAGAAGCGGTGCCTCGTTCTCGCGCCGCGCCTTGCGCCAAGCGGCAACCTTCTGCGTGTGGCAGGCGGCATCGAAACATTGCGAGAGGGTCACATCGCCGTAATCGCCGGGCTGCGCCGACACCACGCAACCGAACGATGCGCAGCCTTGGCAAGCGGCATACTGCGCGGCGCCAACGCCCAACTCGCCATCCGCTGCAAGCGGCAGGTAGGCGCTGCCATCGGTCGCCTTCACGATCTTGACCAGCGGATACTGGTCGCGCAGGCCCTGGGCCGTGGCCTCGACGTTTTGCAGGGTCAGTTCATCGTAATGGGTAGGATGCTGGCAGTAGCCCTCGCCGAGGGATTCGTCGAAGAGGCCCGCCTGCCGGGCGGAATTGTGCGGGCAGGCCGAGCATTGGGCGGTGTCGAAGATGGCGGCGGCCAGTTGGCGGGCGAAGCGGCCCAACTGTGCCTTTAGTACACCGACCGGCACCTTATGTGCAAGCACGCCGGTCAGCACATTGTCCTGCTTGTCGGGCGGCACGCCGGCCAGCAGTTCGGCGTGGCCGAGTTGAATTTGGCGGCGGGTGAGTGCGGACAGTACGGCGGGTGTGCAGGTCAGCAGCGCCAACCGGCGTTCCAGCAGTTCCGGCTTCCACCCGAGGCTCGCCGCTGCTTCGTCCTTGTCGCCCTTATGGCGCAGCAACTGGCGCTTCGCGGCCTGCGCTTCCTCGGCATGGGACATGGGGGCACGATGGTGGTTCTCGATGACGGCGATGGCCTCGGCTTCCTCGTCGTTCAGGGCTTCGATCACCACCGGCATCTCGTAGTCGTCGCCGAAGACGTTCTTCGCAGCCCGCCAGCGGCGCTCGCCGGCCACAATTTCAAACAGATCGGAATCGGGGATGGGACGAACAAGGATCGGCTGAACAACGCGACCGGCGGCGCGCAATCCTGCTTCGAGGTCGGCCATCTCGACCGGATCAAAGTATTCGCGGGGGTTCTTGCCCTGGACGATACGGTGCAGCGGCAAAGTGGGGCTGGCGGGTATTTCCATGAAGGTCTCCTGCTGTTGGATACCTTCATGCTCTCGTGGAGCGGACGGCTTTCAAGGGCATGCCGGGATCGAAAAAACACCCACTACCCGCTCGGGCCATCCGTCAAGTCTGGGCTGGCTTGCCTGCGCCCTTGGTCAGTTCGATTAACGCTTCTGCGGCCTGCGTGCCCCACCGCAGGCAATGCGCCAGCGAGCTTTCTTCGTGGTGCACGCCGTTCAGTTCGCACTGCTTGCCGCTCTCGATCCGATTCCAAGCCTGTTGCGCCTTGTTGAGCAAGTGATGGACCTCGATCAGCGCCCTGCGATCTTCCAAGTTGATTCGGTCGAGCAGTTGTTTTTCCAGAGGCATCTCAGGCCCTCGTCGAGTGGGTACAGCCAACGAAGCGCTTTAGGCGCGCCATCAACTGCTGGCGGTGATCGGGAAACCGGGTGAGATTCGGGTCGGTGGCGTCTTGTTTCCACCAGAGGTTTGCGTAGTCGGAGACAACGCCGTTGTAGCCGCAGTCCGGCCCGTCCTCATCGAACTCGGCGCACAGGCGCCGAATTGCCTCGCGGTGGCCCAAGCGAGTGATGGACACCAGCGCTGCCGGATTCCAGACCACCCAGACGTTGCCGCCGAATCCGCACACCGCATCCATGCCTGAGTCGGCAAAGAACGCGTCCCAGACATCGCCTTGAGTGTTCCGCCCGTGGAGGTGATCCGTCCACCGAGCGGACGGTGCGAGTCGCGCTTCCAGCACGCAACCGCCAGTCTCATACATGCCGTATTCGTAGGCAAGGGTCAGCGACTCGCTCAGACAGATGCCGGTGCCTGTGTAGTTACGGGAACGTGAGCGCCGGAATCCTTCGCGCAAGATGGTGCGGGCGGCAGTATCGCGAGTGCCATGGTAGAGCGGGCCGATCAAGCGAGTCGTCGAGGTATCCATCCCCCCAGCGTCTCATCCAATCATTCATCTACAAGACCAGGTCTGGATCAGAACGACTCATCGGATATGGAAAAAATGAGCAACGATAGGTTTTTCCGGCCTGTGTAACAGGGAAACTGTATCAATCTGAAAAAGCAGTGAGCCCGACTAGTAGTAGCGAGAAGATTGCTTAAGTTCATCGAAGGTGTCGCTGTGCCGTAGGTAGAGGCCCTTCGTCAACGCGATGTTCTGGGCTGGCTTCCGCCCAACGGCCGCGCATGTTGCCACGATGTCCCGATAGACCTTCTCGGGAATTGTTTGTGTCCCGGTAAAGTTCATGAAGTAGTCAGGCATCTGCGTACTGACCCGCCCCCCTCGCGGGACCATGATGACGCTCGGCTGACTTCCATGGGCGGCAAACGTCAGGTACTGCCAACTTGGGTCAGGAACACCTCGATCCGGCACTGCCTCGATGGAAAGCGCCAAGTCTCCACCGTGTGTCAAAGCGAGATAAGCTTCTCGTGAGTGCTTTCCCATCTCGGCGATCAGAATGCACGGCTTGCTTGGCTCGTAGTATTCATGCCTTGCCTGAAAACCCAGAATATCCAGCAAGCGGTCGAATTTTTCCGGCAGCAGAGCCTGTTGCCCGGCAATCATCCAATTGATCTCCTTGACGGTGACCTTGATCGAATCGGCGATTGCTTTTTTGCCACCTGGCCAGCATTGGATCATGCTGCTGACCTCGTTGCTTGCCGTGCTGTCGAAATACTCGGTCGGCTCTTTAGTTGGGATATCCCCAGCGCGTGGATCGGCTATCGCATTATCAGCATCGCCTGAGAAGAGCCAATTTCTCAGTTTTGGATCGTTCGATGCGTCCCAGTAGCGCGGGATATTTGCAGGGACGCTCGTTTGCCAAGCAGAGAACCAATCCCCTGTTGTCCAGTCCATGTTGTCGGGTACGTCGACTTTTGGCTCAACGAACGGAAGCTCTTTCCACTGCTCGGCGAGTTCGCGCTGGGCCAGTTTGCTGAAATGCTGGCAACGAGAATGGAAAGCCTTGTCTGCGCATCGGTGGAGTTCATCTAACGAGTTCGGCAAGTAGAACTGGAGTTGCCTGGCGTCCTTCTGTGCGTTTCGCAGTACCGCAGCATGAGACTTATCGTTTGACGCGGCGACGTCGACCGTGATGCCCGCGCCTTGAAGGACCTCGATAAAGCCCTGGTCGGCGGCCACGCAACTACGGCTGATTCGCAAGCGATCAGGCTTACCTCGCAGTTCCGGCAGGCAATTCCAGAATTCAGTCAGGACATCGATGATCGAACGCGGGAGGTCGAGGCGCACAAATCGGACGGCTGTAGCCGGTAATCCTGGCAAGGAAACGCCATACATAATCAACGGTGAAAATCCGACCTTTTCGGCCTCGGCCAGAGGTAAAGCATCGGCGGTAAAGATGACGCCACGAGATGGATGCAAAAAGACGTGGCGCGCAGTGGCTAGCGTGAAATTGTGTTCCCTGACGATCGTCATCGTTGCTCCCGATTACCCTGGCGGATTGTCTTGTCGGGAATTATGACGGAAAAGACCTCCGGCACATCGAAGGGTATTTGCCTTGTCCTCGTAACAAGCCCCGCCAATTCCAGGCGCTTGAACTTGGTAAATTTCACTGCACTCTTGAGCCCTTACTTGCTCGCCGCCAAACTGCAAGGGCTATCCGCGGGCATAGTGTCCGCACAGCCTTCACGGCGAAACCCATCGCTTTGAAGCCAGCCCTGCTGGCGCCGCAGTCGTTACCTGCCTGCCTTGACGATCCACCGCCGCCCTGTCCGGGGTCCGCACTTCATCCCGAACTGAGACTCACGCCTGCCGACATCCGTCGACCGGTTTCCTGAACCCAGGCACCTCCACTTTACCCACACCGTCGACTTCACCCTGAAGTCCGACGCGGCTTTTTCGCGCCTGTCCGTGACCGAAGCATCGGTCACCGTCATGCCTTTGCCATCCCACCGGGGAGCACGCCTCCCCCTCGGGACCGGTGTGTTTCTCATTTTTCTTTGGAGAACACTCATGGCCCGCCGTTCCACTGCGCCTTCCATGTGGCTGCCCGGATTCGATCCGGACGAGCCCGAGCCCTCTACCCTGCCGGAACTGGCAGCCCCCATCGTCGTTCGCTCGGTGGAAGCGCCCCTGACGGAATGTATCGAAGCGATTCAGATCGAGACACCCGAACCGGCCGTAGTCGCCCGCGCCAGTTGGCGCACGACCAGCCAGGTCGTCGAGGCCACACCGCGCATCCCGTGGCCGCGCCTCACCAGCGCCGGCCGGCTCTATCCGGTCGGCGCCGTCACCAAGTTCGAAGCCAATCTGGCGGCCATCGACACCCTGAACCGGATTGAGGCCGAGAACCGCGCTGCCAGCACGGAAGAACGCCAGGCCCTCCAGTGCTACACCGGCTGGGGCGGTCTGCCGGGGAGCTTCAACCTGGACACCGCCGAGCCCGCCTGGGCCGAACGTGCCCGCCGGCTGCAGGACCTGCTGCTAGCCGAGGATTACGCATCCGCACGTGCCTCCGTCAACAACAGCCACTACACCGAGATCCACGTGATCGAGGCCATGTGGCAGGCAATCCGCGGCTTCGGCTTCAGCGGCGGCCGCGTCCTCGAACCGGCAGCCGGTATCGGCCACTTCATCGGCGCCATGCCGGAGAACCTGGCCGAGTGCAGCAACGTCACCGCCATCGAGATCGACCGCCTTTCAGGTCGCATCCTGCAGGCGCTCTATGCTCCCGGCGGCGCGGACGTACACATCGCGCCCTTCGAGAAAACCCCCCTGCCCGAGAACTGGTTCGACCTGGTTATCGGCAACGTCCCCTTCGGCAAGTATCAGGTGGCCGACCAGAGTAACCGGGCCTACGCCCACTACAGCATCCACAACTACTTCCTCGGCCGCGCCCTCGACCTAGTGCGGCCCGGCGGGCTGGTCTGCCTCATCACCAGCAGTCACACGCTGGAGTCCCGGCAGGAGACGGTACGCCGGTACCTGGCGAGCCAGGCCCACCTGCTGGGGGCCATCCGGCTCCCCAAAGGGGCCTTTGCCGGCATCGCCGCCACCGAGGTGCAGACCGACATCCTGTTCCTGCGCAAGCGGCAACGCTCGGAGATGGTCGAAGCCGAGTGGCTGGACATCACCGCGGTGCCGAATGAATTGAGGCATCCCCAGGCGCCGAGCAACCGCTACCTGCCGATCAACGAATGGTACCTGCGGCATCCCGAGTTCTGCATCGGACGCATCCGTAGCGAAAGCAACGGCTACGAGGAAGTCCCGACGGCAGTCTTCCAGGGCGACCTGGAAGCGGCGCTGCGCGAGCGCATCGCCCTGCTGCCCACCGGTGTTTTTGAGCCGGTGAAGCATGTGGCAGCGCCGCTGCGGGTGGTCGTACCGGCCGAGGCGGGTGCCCGCCCCGGCAGCTTCCGCCTGCATCAAGGGCGGGTCCATCGGGTCGAAGGCGGTGAACTGGTCGATGTCCATGACCAGTTCAATGCCACGCAGCGGGGACGCATCACCGGCATGTGCGCGATCCGCGACCATGCCCGGGCCCTGCTCGATGCGCAACTGGCCGAAGAAAACGATGGTCGTCTGGGTCACCTGCGGGCGATGCTCAACGGCACCTACGACCGCTTCGTCGCCAAGTACGGCTGCCTGACAGCCCGGGCCAACGCGCTGGCATTTCGGCGCGACCCGGACTATCCGCTGCTGCTGTCCCTGGAGCACTACGACGAAGAGTCGGGGACGGCGCGCAAGGCGGCGCTGTTCACCCAGCGCACCTTGAGCCGCGTGGTCGAACCGGATCATGCTGGCGAGCCAAGTGAGGCCTTGGCCGCCTCGGTGCAGTGGCGAGGCCGAGTCGATCCGGCCTATATGGCCGGGCTGCTGGAAGCACCGGAAGTGGAAGTGTTGGAGACACTGGCCAGTGCCGGCCATATCTTCCAGGACCCGATGGATGGGAACTGGAAGACCGCCGACGACTACCTGTCGGGCAATGTGAAAACGAAGCTCAAACAGGCGGTACTGTCCGGCCCGGCGTATCGGCGCAATGTCGAGGCGCTGCAGCGGGTACAACCGGAGGATCTGCCGCCGGCGGCCATCGAGCCGCGCCTGGGGGCTGTATGGGTTCCGGCCCATGACGTCGAGACCTTCGTCCGGGAAGTATTGGAGTTGAGGGACTGCCAAGTAGCCTACTCGGCCGAGGCTGGCGCCTGGTCGGTGAAGTATGGCGAGTGGGAAGCCCGGCAGAACGTCAAGGTGACCCAGGAATTCGGCACCTCGCGCATGAACGCCATCGAATTGGTGCTGTGCACCCTGAACGTCCAGGTGCCGACGGTGCGTGACCGCGACCCGGTGACTGACAAATACTACGTCAATGCCGACGAGACCTTGGCCGCCAGAGAAAAGCTGGGCCTGATCAAGGAACGCTTCGCGACCTGGGCCTTTTCGGAGACCGAGCGCCGCGAGCGGCTGTGCCGCATCTACAACGACTTGTTCAACGCGACGCGGCCGCGGCATTTCGACGGCTCGCACCTTAAGCTCCCCGGTTTTTCGCGCTGCTTCGAGTTGCATCCGCACCAGCCGAATGCCGTGTGGCGCATCGTGCAGTCGGGCAACACCGGCCTCTTCCACGTGGTCGGTGCCGGCAAGACGGCGGTCTGCGTCATTGCCAGCATGGAACTGCGGCGCCTGGGCTTTGCCCACAAGCCCTGTCATGTGGTGCCCAACCACATGCTGGCCCAGTACACCGCAGAGTTCGTCCGGCTATACCCGAACGCCTCGGTGTTGATGGCGACAAAGGAGGACCTGGAGGGCGAACGCCGGCGCGAACTGGTGTCGCGCATCGCCACGGGCGACTGGGACGCGGTGGTCATCACGCACTCCAGTTTCGAGCGCATCAAGCTCTCGCCGCAATTCACCGAGGGCTACATCAAGGAGATCATCCATGAAATAGAAATGGCAGTACGCGCCGAGAAGAGCAACGACCGCTCCAACCGGATCGTCAAGCAACTCGAGACGATGAAGAAAAGCTGGCAGGCGCGGCTGGAAAAGCTGTCCGCCGACAGCAAGAAGGACGACCTGCTGACTTGGGAACAACTGGGCATCGACTGGCTGTTCGTCGACGAAGCCCATTTGCACAAGAACCTCTACCGGTTCACCAAGATGACCAGGGTGGCAGGTCTGCCGCTGACCAGTTCGGAACGCGCCTTCGATCTGTACCTGAAGACGCGCTACACCATGCAGCGCCACGGCAATGCGCAGCGCGGCGTGGTGTTCGCGACGGCGACGCCGGTGGCCAACACCATGGCCGAAGTCCACACCATGATGCGTTACCTGCAGCCCAAGCGGCTGGAGGAACTCGGGCTGCAGCAGTTCGATGCCTGGGCGGCGACCTTTGGGGAGAGTGTGACGGCGCTGGAAATCGCGCCGGACGGCAGCGGCTACCGGATGCACACGCGCTTCGCGCGCTTCATCAACGTGCCCGAACTGATGGCGGTGTTCGGCGAAGTGGCCGACATCCGCACGGCCGAGATGCTTGATCTGCCGGTGCCGAAGCTGCGCGGCGGCAAGCCGCGCATCGTGACCTGTCCGGCCAGTCCATCGTTGAAGGCCTTCGTGCAGACCCTGGTGTTGCGGGCGGAAGCCATCCGTAACGGTGAGGTCGATCCGAAGGACGACAACATGCTGGCGGTGACCACCGACGGCCGCAAGGCTGCACTGGATTTCCGGCTGGTGGCTCACACGGCGCGCTTTGATGAAAACGGCAAGGTCGCCGCCTGCGTGCGGGAAGTACATGCCATCTGGCAGCGCACGTTTGAGGTCCGCGGCGCGCAGTTGGTGTTCTGCGACTTGTCGTCCCCCAAGGGCGGCAAGGCATTCAGTGTCTACGACGACTTGCGGGCGCGACTCATAGCAGCGGGCGTTCCTGAAAAGGAAATTGCCTTCATCCATGATGCCGAGACCGATGCCCAGAAGGCTGCGCTGTTCAAGGCGGTACGGGAAGGCCGGGTGCGGGTGTTGCTGGGGTCCACCGCCAAGATGGGGGTGGGCACCAACGTGCAGACGCGCCTCGTCGCCCTGCATCACCTGGATGCCCCATGGCGTCCCTGCGATGTGGAGCAACGGGAGGGTCGCATCCTGCGCCAGGGCAACCTGAGCGAGGAAGTGGAGATTTTCCGCTACGTCACCCAGCAAAGTTTCGATTCCTACTCGTGGCAGACGCTGGAGACCAAGGCACGCTTCATCGCCCAGGTCATGGCGGGCGACAAGTGGATCCGCTCGCTGGAGGACGTGGAACTGGCGGCACTGTCCTATGCCGAGGTGAAAGCCCTGGCGTCGGGCAATCCGCTGGTGATCGAGAAGGCCGGCGTAGACGCGGAGGTGGCCCGACTCGCAACGTTGTTCTCGGTATGGCGCAACCAGCGCTATGCCAACGAAAGCGAGGTAGGCCGGCTGCCGATGATGCTGGAGTCGCTGGAGAAGAAATTGGCGCTGTACGCAGAGGACGCCACGTGTATTGAACCTCAGACCATGCAAAGCATCGCGGTGGAATTGGCCAGGCGCAAGATCGCAGGTCCTGATGCGGTAGGCGAAGCGCTACGCGGCTTGGTGAAGTCGGCCAAGGAAGAAGTGCGCACGGCCAGCCGGATGATTGAGCGAGTCGTCGGCCGCTTTGGCGGTTTCGACCTCGGCATCCTCGCCGCCCGTGGCGACGAGACGCCCAGCCTGTACCTGGCAGGACACTGCCTGTACAACGCCGAGCCCTATCAAACCGGTCCGGCCCTGGTGGCGGCCTTGCTGGCAGCGTTGGAATCGGTCGGAAAGCACCACGCCGATACCGTGGCGCAGTTGGCAACACGCCGCAAGCGGTTGGAAGATCTGCGGCTGGAACTGGCCCGACCCTTCGAACACGAAGGCCGACTCGCCGATTTGCTGGTTCGGCAACGAGAACTGCTCAAGCAACTCGACCTGGACAAGGATGAAGCGGGCAGCGCCAAGGCCGACGCCGAAGAAACTCGGCAAGCCGCATGAATTGATTCAACCCCCATGGCCGCAAGGCTGTGGGGGATTTTTTGGCAACGTTGGATCGCGCTGGCTGTACTCTTGTGCAGAGCAAATGAGAAATCGCCCAGCATTTCGGCAAGCATTTTCCTCCTTGACGAACAGGGCTGCTATGGATATCTTTAAGATATCCACACAGAGGAATATCTGCCATGACTTCCCGCGCTGCCGCCAACCAGATCGCATTTCGCTATCGCACGGTCGATAGCGCCACCGGAATTACGCGTGATACCGCCAAACGCCTGGCGGAATACTTGGGTGTGGATGAAACCCAGGCGATACATCAAGCGCTGCATGAACTGGCTGTCAAGGTGCTGCCGCAATATGAAGCCGACGATGGCCCGCTGACTGCCGTTCAGGTCCGTCAGATCAAGAAACACGTCCCCCAAGGTAGCAAGCGCTCGGTACGTTCGAGTTTGTTCGAAGCGAAAACTGCATGACGCCCCAGTGGTGGGGAGAACCTACCGCTGGCGAAATCGTCTGGTGCCATTTTCCAGACAACATTAACCCCCGGCCAAAGCCGCGGCCAGCCTTGGTCTTGGTGGTCTTTGACGACGATGCGCCGCACTTCGAGGTCCGTGTTGCTTACGGTACGAGCCAGCGGACGACGACATTGCATCGGGGCGAGTTCTCGATCCTGCGCGATCGTAACCGTGTCGCCTACGAGTCGGCTGGATTGAGCTACGACACCAAGTTCGATCTGAAACAGGCCATCGATTTACCATTTACCACCGAGTGGTTTTCGGTTCCGCCAGCCGCACCCCATGGGCAAACACCCAAGTTGGGCACCCTCCACCCCTCGCTGGTACGCGCCGTACAGGCCGCCTTTCAGGCAGCGAGCGAATGAGCCGCTGCACAACTGCCCTCAGGGAACAAATGCTCCTGCCGTCGTACCTCCTGACCGTTAACTTCCTTTCATTCAAAAGGCAGGGTAATGAACGCATCCTGTTTCACTATGGATAGACGATCCGTAAACAATGAATGTCTGGCGTAACGCACACCTAAATTCCGAGCGCTTGGGTATGGCAACAGCAATGATGGCCTTGAACCCAGGCTAAGCACAGCGCGATACTGCAAGTGCTTTCTGTGGACATCGTGTCCGCACAGCCTTCATCGGCGACTCCGGTCGCCCTGAGGTCCAGCCTAGCTGGCGTCGCAGTCGTTACCTGCCTTAAATACCCGACTACCGTCGGGTCCGGCCGTTCACTTGGCCGGGAGTACTGTTCAGCCGTCAGGCTGGATGTTGTGTCCCGCCGCCATTCGACCTTCGGGTTGATTGGCATTGAACGAAGGCCCTGTTCGCAAGAACCGTAGGCCGTCATCCTGCACCTGTCGATTGACAGGTGCTGAGCCGCTCTGCCGATCCGGGCGGAGCATCCCGAACGGGGAACCCCAAGTTCCCTGCCAGGGACAGGTGTTCCCTTTCATTCCCGAAGGAGAACACCATGTTCGCAATCTCTGTGACCAAAACGTCGCGTCCAGTTGCCGTGCTGTTGGGTGGTTCCGGGTATGCCCGGCCTGCCACACGCACACCGGCCGTACCGGCGTTGTTGAAACCTCCGCCGATCGTCCCCCGACGGTCCAGCAGCGTTTCCGAGCCTCATGCGGTGGGAGCCTGATGATGCCAATCAGTCTCTACCGCCGGCGCATTGCCGCCACCGTGATTCAACTGGCCAAGGACGATCCATCCCTGGTTAAGGAGGTCATCGCCCGCTTGCGAGAGTCGGGCGAGATCGAAGTCGATGATCTAGTCTATCTGGACCGGATCGCCGACCGCTGGATCGGGATTGCCGAGGAGAACAGCAAGGTCGGATCAGCGTACCCGCGTCAAGCGTGCGGGTAGCGGGATGCCTTTGGCCTTAGCCAGTTCCACAGCGATTTTTTCCAGCAGATTCGGACGTTCGTCGTTCAGCGTATTGGCCCACTGGCTCAATACCTGTTCGATGTCGTCCGGCGTTCGCGTCCCGTCGAAGTCGAGTCCGAGTTTTCGGAAGTCCTCGATTTCGTCGGGCGTGAACCGTAGTGCGTTGCCTGCACGCAGCATGCTGTGGGCACCTTTCATGTGTGAGCGTTCAGTTTAGCCGCGCCACATGTCCGTACAACCCCGGGGAGTCTACCGCTTCCCCGACCGGGGACAGGTGTTCCCTCTGTTCACCTTTGGAGATAACACCATGTCAATCGAGAAGTCTCGTCCTCGTCCGCGGCGCTCCAGCCTCGAATCTGAGGAAGAACGTGCTTGGGTTGGTTTTTACCAGCGCGTCGGCCGGGATCCGGCCATTGCTAGCGAAGTTCTGGCCCAGTTGGAGTCCGATACTGAAATGAAGCGCAGCCATCTGGCACTCTACCTATGCTGCAGGGAATCCATGCGCCAGCACAAGGCCCGCCAGGTGCGGCACAAGCGGATCGGTCAGTTCATCCGCGGGCTGTGCATCGGGTTGTTCATCCAGCCACTGCGCAACCTGCAGACGATGTGGCGCCACGGCAGTGACCTTGCTTTGGAATGCCTGCCCGAAGCAGCCAAGGAACCGGCCGCTGTCCAGGTGCGTCGCCTGCCCCGGAAATCTGGGTTCGCGACGGCCCGCCCGGCTTTCGAGCGCCAGGTCACCTTGGCCCCCGCAGCCACCGAAGGCCAAGCCTCGTCCGCCGAGAAAGCGCCGCGCACGGCCGCCTGACCCTTCCGGTCCGGCCTGCGATGTAACGGCTCCGGCTGTCGTATCCGGATCGTCGAACGCCCACGCCCGCGCTTCAGTTCGCGGTGCGTGCGGCGCTCGCTTCGATCCCACCCATGCGTGCCGATGCTCCCCCCGCGGCAGCCTCGCACGATCAAATCCCGCATTGCCGACCCGCGTTCACCTTCCCCGTCCGCCAGTGGGCATCGGCATGCCCATCCCCGTCTCAAGCCATGAAAGGAAGCCATCGATGATCACCGTCACCGCAATCCTGAATGCCATCGAAGTCCATGCCAACCGCGCCATCATCCAAGAACTTCGCCTCATCAAGAAAGAGATCGAAAAACTGCGTTCGTCCCTGTGCCCGGATGACCAAGACCACGCGGACGCCCTGCTGCTGAAACTGGACCGTCTGATATTCGACCAGATCGTCGTCGCCGATGACATGGTCGTTGAGCAAGTGTTCCAGCCGGTAGCGCAAACGGCCTGAATTACCGAGCAACGACACGCCCGCCGTACTCCGGCCCGGCGAACCAACACCCCCGTGGGGCTCACACCCATGGGGTATCGGGCTCCACGCCATGTCGAAAGGAACCCGAGATGAACAAGATCAGCATCAATGCGGAACAGCAACTCTATGTCATCGATTGCGGCGAGGGCTATACCTGCTTCGGCTTTGCCAACGCCCGCGACCATGCCAACCTGATTGCCCACAAACTGGGCCGAGCCGACCTCGCCTTCACGGACGAGGACTATGCCACTCTCGCTGGTTACGAGAAGTATTGCCATGCCGTCCAGGCCTGGAGCCAATCGCCGCTGACGCGCACGACGTACTTCGATCCAGGTACCGACACCAGGGCCGCCAAGATTCTGGAGTCCTGTCGGACCCACGAACAAAAGATTCGCCTGATTCTTGGCGACACGCTTACCGGCGAACCATGGCTGGAAGAGCACGATGTCGTCGGCCGGATTGGCCGCTCGATCGGAACCCTAAAAGTCCCACTTCTGATTGAGTCTGGCGAACATGGCGGCAGTGCCATTCTGTGCGCCTGCATCCTGGCCATCGTTGACTGGGCGTCCGGTAATTTCCTGTACCGCCATGACGCTTATCGGGAAGCCGAGTTGAGCATCAAACCGTCGGCCGATGCCGAGCGCCCCTGGGACGTACTCCGGCACGAAGAAGTCGTCGCCAGTTTCCGGGATATCGGCCAGGCCGGCGCCTACCTCGCCTTCATGCGCGGGGCGACAATCGAGCCGCGCGTCTTCCGCTGACGCCGCCAAAGCAAGTCCATGGAGCATGGTTCTCGCACAACTCATCGATAACGCTATCCAAAATCGACCGGAATCAGACCGGCTTGAGCATGGCGGCGCTACCAGCCCATTGAAGCCTGCTACCCGATGCGAGAAACTAACCAAGCCTAAATGCATTCCGTTGTGGAATGTCACCCGGTTTCTGGCCGGCGTCGCAGTCGATACCTGCCTCACTCGTCTTGCCGACTGTTACTTGTACATTCGTCCGTACCTTCATCCCAAACGGGGACCTCGTCCCCGTCGGGATCGGCGTTCCCGCTTTTTTAATTTATTGAGGAGAACGCCATGAATATGTCCGTCCTGTCCCGCGCCGACCTCGTCCGCGAATTACTCGCGCCCGCAATCTTCGCATCGAGTGCCATCCCCCTGCATGTCAGCGATGCCGTTGCACCCATCGCCATGAACGACATGGCCGATAGCGTACTGGCCCACCGCCTGGGTGTGGCGCGTGAACTGCTGTTGCGTGACTTGCGCGAGCAGATGAGTAACAGCCCGGTTATGTCATCACCGCAAGTTCTGCGCGACTGGCTACGCCTGCACTGCGCAGGCCTTCAACATGAGGTGTTCCTGGTGCTTTACCTGGATGCCCATCATCGCCTGATCGAGGCTGAAGAACTGTTCCGCGGAACCCTGACCCAGACCTCGGTCTATCCCCGGGAAGTGGTCAAGGGAGCGCTGACCCGAAATGCTGCGGCGCTGGCCCTGGCCCACAATCATCCCTCGGGCGAAGCCGGGCCCTCGCGGGCCGATGAACTGCTGACGCAAACCCTGAAGTCGGCACTAGGCCTGGTGGACGTGCGGATCATCGACCATTTCATCGTGGCCGGTGAAAAAGTCGTTTCGTTTGCCGAACTTGGGTTGATCTAGCGTCATGAGTCGCCCGCTTTCCATGCTGAGTCCGATCCGGAGGGATTCTCCGAGGCTCCCGGTCGGACTTCAACAATTGATTTGCGAAGGGGAAAAAAGCGATGACATCCACTTCACGTTGCCCATTCTGCGCAGGTGATAGCGTCCCCCTGGGGATGCTCGGACGCCTGCGCTGGTTCCGTTGCCGCGACTGCGGCATGACTTACCGCCGTCAAACTGGCAGATACTCGAAAACCAGGTCGACGCTCTCTCAAAAAGAAGGAGACACGCATGGAAAACACTTCCGTGACACACCTGAGAACACTGGCTGAACCCCTGGCCGCAATCTCGCTCTCGCATCTGAGTTCGAATACTCGCCTGAAACTGGCCAACGACGACCTGTCAATCAACGCCTATCCGACCGACTGCGGCGGCATACTCTACGTCGGGGCGCCGCGTCACCGGATCCCGACTGAAAGCGACTTGGCCGCGATTTTCGAGATCGCCGAGTTGGCCGGCATTGTCTGGCTGAAATTCGACAGCGAAGCGGCCGTAATCGACGGCCTGCCGACTTTCGAAACGCCGGAACTGGCATCATGAGTCGGCATAACATCCGGCTCATGTACGCGGGCCGGCCCGTTTTGGTGGTGGCCGGCTATGACCGGCCCCTACGCGAACTATTCCTGCAGGTATTTCGCTGCCAGGAAAGCGTGCTCGCTGGTGAGGACGAGATCGTCTACGACAGTCTCCATGAGCCAGCCCTCGACTGGACGGTCATCGGCACGCTGACCGGCAAACTCGATGCATTGGGCATCAAGGTCCCGGCAACCATGATCGAAGCTGTCTATCTGGACCAGCGCTTCACTGCGGGCAATGTTGTGGTTTGGCACCATGCCATTCACCCGCCGGCTGAAGTTTGACTACTGCAGAGAAAATTCACTGTGGGGTAGCATGTCGATAGACGGTGCCTCGCAGTCACTCCTCAACAGAGGGATGTGGTGTCTGAGTAGTTCAAAAAGTGTCGCCACTGTTTCTAAGCGCCATTATTGCCCGCTCAAAACCAACCCAAACCCCTGCCTGGTCCAACCCACGATTGGCCAGTTCTTCCCTCGCCAAGAGATTCAGATCGATATCCCCCTTCGCCGAGGCAACCAGAATGCGCGCCGGAACAACTTGAATAAATCCAAGTTCATCAATTGTAAAGCGGCCGAGTGTGTATGCCATGTTCTGTTCTCCTTTCGGAGACAGTCTCCCGGCATATTTTCGCCATTCAACCCTGCTAAAGATTCATATCCCACCAACTTCTGAATCTATACATTGGGTTCCAACGCCTGGACTTGAATTCGCCTTGCTCGAGGGGAGGTTCGATCCCGAAAATAGCCATCACCTCGTCCTTTCAACGCGGTCAGCGCCTCGGGTTCCATATGGACGTTAGGCGCATTTTTCTTAGCCTCTCTCATGTCCATCGGTTTTAGTACCAACCATGTCGCAGCGTTCGCCTTCACCTCAGAACCAAAGTGATCGCTCATTTGAGACGCGAGTATCATGCCAAGCCCAAACTTTCTGGCTTCAGTAAATAGTAGATTCAAGATTCGGTCAGCCGCATCAGGATCCCCTCCCCCGGTCGCGAGAATCTTGGCTTCATCGATAATTACAAATAACCGGAAACGTTGTCGGTCATCTGCCGGCTGCACCGGAATCGGCCCCTTGAGGCGAAGCACACGGAAAATCTTTCGCAGCAACGTTTCTGCGGCGATGTATCGAACTTCATCAGGCAATTTACTGAGGTCGAGTCTGACATTTGTCGACAAGATCTCGTCCGTGGAAACGTGCTCCTGCCGTTGGAAGATCGGGTGCTCGAAGATCTCCTGTACGGCAGCCAAACACCCCTCTATCGCGGAACGCTGACTCTTGCGGGCATCATCCTCGGACCATCCGGACAAGATGCGTTCAACGTCGGCAAACGTTGGCGGCGTATTGCGCCAGGTCAGCGGATCGCCATCGTCAAAACCAGCCGTCTGGTAGGCTTCCTCGATGGCATCGCGAAGAATTGCATTCTGCCGATGGCCGAGTGCCGGTACAGCATTGCGAACCATGTCCCGTATGACTTTTCGCTGGTCGTAGAGACCTGTCTCTTCGGCACTCTGGGAGTCCAACTCCATCGGATTGACGCCAGTGGTACTCGACGTACCGGATGAGAGCAAAACCGATCGAAGACCTGGGAAATTGACATCACCATGAAAATCGAGGACCAAGACAGGCACGCCGTAATCAACAATTCCCTTCCCGAGCACCTTGAGAGTCTCGGTCTTGCCAGAACCTGAAGCTCCAAGAATCAACAAAAACCCATTACTTTGCCGACCAGGCAACCAAGCCACCGAATTCTTGGTATTGAGTTCTTGGCCTAAGAACAATTCCAACGACTGCTGAGTAGGGGCGCCCCCCCCAACCTCAACGGCATGACTCGTCGCGTCGATCCGGACCACCGCGCTCTCTGACGCATATTTTTTGATTTTGTCTTCGCCCGCGCCGGAGATTTCCTGGTCGTTCGCAACTGCGCTCGCCGCCTGCACCGACTTCTGATCAGTAACCAGAAGTTGGAACGCCTGGACGGGATCAATCGACGCGGAGACGTGCCCGGCCACGCCAATCGGCTCGCGGTTTAAGGGAGCATCATCCCGCACCAATTTGGTCGCGGTCAGCACCAAGCCGACATCCGTCCCCGCCAAGGTATTAATTTCCAGCGGGATGCCGCTTTCGCTATGAACAGTCACTGGACTCGTGGTCGCCACACTGGCAAGTTGCACGTGAACGATACGGCCGGTAAGGCGAACCTTGAGATTGCCATTGAAGAGGTCTTGCAACAGACCATGCCAACGCTCTATATATTTAGGATCGAGATCGCGAAGCAGAGCGGTATAGAGGTGCTCACGGATCACTTCCCGACGTGGTTTTGCCAATGGTGAAACCCCTTGCCCACCAAAAACCTCTGCCAAGGCGTGAAGCGTAGCAAGAACTTGATCGACCGCGTGTCCTGTAACGACACCGTCGCGGATGGTGTATGGCACATTGTCGTCGTGTGTCTTGACTTCGATCACGTCTATGATCAGGTCGCCACCTTCCTCTCGAAGCCCCAGGAGATCAGCCTGCTCATTGGAATGCCTACCGGCACTAAGCCAACGGCGAGCGTTTTGAGTATCGAGGCTAACCGCAAGGCCGCTCGGGTCCGCTCGACGATACCAGCGCATGGCGATCAATTTTCCAAGCGCTCCCTTGACGTGCTTGCCCTTATCCCCCCCAACCAAGCCGAGAATTCCGTTGGGTTCCATCGCCACCAAATCGCGGACGAGTTCTTCCAGTGTCGCCGGGTCGGCCACAAAATGCGTTTTGCGCAATTGCTGATCCAAACGACGCACGAAGGGACTCAGATCGCGGCCAAAAGTCGTGATCTGACGAGCGTTTTCGATCCGCCTGTCGATAACCTCGGCCTCGCCGAGACGCGGCACCAGGACCCTATGGGGGTCGGCGACAACAGTCCATGTACTGCTTTCAGCCAGTTGGTCCAGCCAACTCTTCACGGACGCCACCTGGGGTTGATGTGTTGCCGTACTTTGCTTCAATTCACGATGAACCAGTGTTGCTGTCGCAAAATAGGTCGCAAAAATTTCCTCTTCGGCAACCGGGACGATCATGATCTGCTTCTTGAGCTTGTTATAGCGATATTCGCAACTCGGCATCCAAGGACTGAGGTCATGCAGACCAGCTCGCGCGACGAGCGCGGTTCGAACCTCAAAGGGGTCAAAGACAACCGTCAGGTGTGCAGGCAATGCCTGGGTTTCATCGATGAGTTCCGGCCATTTCATAATTTCAGGGTTGATCGATAAACTGATCAGTCCACGCTCTTGTCCAGCACGAATGCGATCCTTCAGTTGATCGTCGAGTTCCTCGAGTTCAGACGTCCAGCCACGAGTGTCGTCCGAGGTGTAGCGGAAGCGCAAATGCACTCCCCAGAACGTATCCTCAGCCGTTTCGTTATCGAGATCCAATGCCTCCAATACCGATTCGAGGAAGCGAGCCGGACGCGGTGCATTGATGAAGAGAACCTGCAAGCCTGGCCGTGCGAAGGGACGAAGGTGCGCGATCAACGTCGACAGGATGCCGACACTCCTGAGCCCATCCGGCTCCAATACACCTCGCGGAGCCTCCTTGAATAGCGGCAGGTGCGCGATAGCACCAGCATGGCCCAAAAGAGCAGGCTGCGTATTCAGCGATTCGATCTTCGGCAAAACCAAGACGTTAAGCAGTTGTAAATCTTCAGCAGACGCCGCAACCAGCGTCTGACGCTCAGTCTCCGACAATTTTCCGCCAAGCGACTGCAGATCGCGAACGATCGCGACACTGCGCCATAGATTCAGCGGGTGCACAGGCGACAGGAGCACTTCCGTCACGCCATCCCGACGATAAACGTACAACTCCATTGAGAGCAGCCAGTGAACCAAGCGTTCGGCTTCATCACCGGCTTGGGCGTACATTTCCTGATAGGCTGACTGAAGTTGGCGCAGCAATTGGTCGTAGGCCTTGAGATAGGCCTCAGCGGCTTCAAAAATATCCTTCCGCCCGGCAAGAACCGTCACCGGCGAAACGGTCAGCTCTGCAATATGCGCCAGCAAGCGGTTCCTCGTTGCGGCCAACGAATCTGCAAGTTCAATGCAGAGTTGTGGCGCCAATTCAGCCTCAACGAACTCTTCAATCCAGGACTTGAACTCCTGAAACAGGAATGGCCTCCATGCTTTGAAGGCCGTCACTTCAGTCAGTGCATCAAGACGGTCAGTCTCAATATCGATGACACCGCCCCATTCGCTCGTCGTCGACCGAGACTTTGCCAAACCGATAACATTGGCGTTAACGCTAGTCACGGGCAGCGCCGCAGGAGAACTGTCCCCGCCGCCGGTATCGTTTGTACCAAGGGGTTCATCATCGCCGACGGTCTGATTGTTCTCCGCCTGGTCTGTCAGGACCGAGATTTGTTCGGCCAAATCGGCTAATTTTTCCTCTCCACCATCAAGCAGCAGTTCCGCGACGAGTGACTCAACTGGAACCTTGCCGCCATCTTTGCCGTTCCCGTTTTGGCCATTGCTGGAAGCCGATGCAGCGAGTTTGCCTCGCCACAACGTCAGCACATCGGCGAGTTCGACATCCTTTAGATCCTCCGAACTACGCTGGTTGATCCCCCTGAGCCGCTTTCGAATCGCATTGAATCTGGCCTTTTCCTTGGCCGGCAATTGCCGACAAAAGGTCGTCATGCGATCCCAGTCTTCAGGAGTGGCATTGCTCACCATATTCAAAGCATCTGAATTTGCCTTCAGCCGACGAATGATCCGTCCTTCGGTCGCCTCATCAGCAAGGTGCAAATCGGGGAATAGACCAAGTGCGTAAAGATGGGTTGGCGCCTTCACCGAGCGGTCCACTGGGCTCAAACTCTGTAACGCCTTTGAGAAGGTGGCAATGGCGTGCAGCGACAAACTCGGCCCCCGTGTCGACTTAAGGGCATCCCATAGTGTCCGCAGCCTCAGTACCTCGGCCCGATCACGTTCTTCCTCGCAAAGCAACTTAATCAGGCTATGTTCGCCCAACGAACGAAAGTCTTTTAAGGAAGCCTGTTTGCTGAGAGGCCCGTTGGCGATCACCACAATGGTTTTTAGCTTCTGGTTCCGCCATTGCACGGCCGTTTCCTCATCAGAGGCTACGAACTCTGCGAACTTCGGATACAAACCCTGAAAGTTCGCTATATCGTCACGCTCGCCGACAAGGGAAATACGCAGGCGCCCTTTCGTTTTTGCAAGCAAGTCCGGCAGCATTGCCAGGAAATGCTGCTTGTCAAACATGGCCATATCCTGGGCGACAACACCGAACTCTTCGCGATGGACGGCGGTTTCAAATTCAGCCAACAGCAATTCCGCTACGCGTTCGTTAACCGCATTTCGCTCGTCATTCATGAGTTGCCTCCAGCAGACCGACAACGGCGACACTGTCCGCCAAGCGTCGGGCAAGTCCAAGGGATTCGAGGCGGCTCAGAAACCGCTCGCTATTTTCGCTGAGCAAACGCACTGGCACGGTCGCACCAAGATGAGCCAGCAATGCCGCATCCTCGACCCTGCCACCGACGACTATCGCCCATTTCTGGCGCAGGAGTTCCAGGAAGTCGCGGTATTCCATAGGCTGCGCACTGACATCAATGGTCGAGGCAACCAGAACCTCGAGCGTTCGGTCGGCCGGATTCAGGCGCTTGTTGGGATTTTTTTGCGTCGGGTACAGAAAACCAGAACGGATACCAAGAAGGCGAAGATAACCATCGAGCCCACGACGAGACGTTCCTTCTGCCTGGCGAACCAGTTCTTCTGCCACTTCACGACGGACTTCGTCCAGATCAGTATTGTCCTGAACGATTTCTTCGATACGACGGACCAGCGGATTGTTCGCATCTAGGGGTGCCTGCCCGACACTCTCGAACAAGGAGTTTATCGCCGCCAGCGGGGAACTCGGCCAGTCCAATATTTGCGCAGTTAAAAGGTCATCCAACACGGAGACCATGTAGTTACAGGCATCATTGATGAGTTGTGTGACGCAGCGCGTACTGGCCTGTGCAATCGCCGAATAGTGGTCGCCCGACGCATCCAGCAGGAGAATGCGTGCAGGATGGCCAGCGCGTTCATGTGCCCGGGTTGCCGCGTGCATAAACACTGACAGAGCAGCAAGTAATACGACGCGCTGCAAACTCGCAATGGGATTAGGATTGAGTTTTCGTTCGTAGGCACATAAACAATTAGCCGCGGACCGCAACGCTTCTTCCAGAGGCGAATAGCCACTTCCCAAATCCTCGGCCGTGATGACACCCGGTTGCCGTTTTTTTGTAGAGTCGACCAAGGGCGCCAGCAAGGCTGACAGATCGTCCATATGCGCCGGGTCCTTGTCAGGCGAACTCAGTTCTGCCAGCAGGTCAAGGATTGGCAGCCGGACAGCAGCATCGTGAGCCCCCCACAAGCGATGCACAAAGGCCCCAGCACCGTCATCCGATGGATCGCCGGTGACGGTCAAGGCCGTCGGCGAAGAGAATGACGAAAACTCCGGGGAGTTTCCGAATGCTGCACCATCGGTACCCAATAGAGTGCGAATCAGCGGCAAAACCTTGGTCATCAACAAGGACGACTTGATATCCGATGACTGCCCCAAGGCACCCCAGCGATCACGCTGACTGTCCAGCATTGAGCGCACGGCATTGATGCGTGCATCCATGCTGTTTTTGGGTAAAGTGGCCACAAACAGTTGCTCGAGCACTGTCATTCGACCCACACATTGATGCTCGCTGCGCATCAGCGCGTTGGCAATGTGGACCGGCTTTATCTTTGCCTCCATCACCTTGTAGCCATGCCTGCGATGCAGTTCGTCAGTGAGCGCCTTGCGGAGTTGTTTACTCATTTGAGACCTCAATTCGCGGAGTCGTAACGGCGATTTACCAGATCAACGACTACCGTCGTTCGCAGTTCGCTCTGCGGATCTACGACATCGACCGTACGGACATCGGAACTTTTATCCCCGTACTGTGAGAGCGTGTCGTTGAATTGACCCAGTCGCCGGCTGATCTCGCTTTGCCCATCGGCAATCGAGCCATGCAGCAGACCTTCCAACAGTTCGGTATCCACGACCAGCCTCGCAAATCGGGGGTCGTCCGCCGAAGCAAGCAAAAGGTGGCCGGTAGGCTGCTCGCCAAACGCCTTTCTCAGCACCGGTGCCAACTCCTGCTTGTAGAGCCTCAGGCGGTTGCGGTTGACTGCTAGGCCGGAGACCATGGCTTGGCTTCTCGATCTCGGCTGATAGGAGAGGCGTGTCCATAACCGCAGGGCATCCCCCTTGGACTCCCCTCCACGATTCCACCAGCGGTTGATTAACGTGATCAACCGGCTGAGCCGGATCGCCATCGCGACCGACGTATCCTGTAATTCCTCAAATAACCGATTTGCCTCGGAGAAATCGAGAAGGTGTCCTTCCTTGTGTTCGAAATACCAGCGGCGCTTGAGGGCAGTAAACTCATCGGCCAAGTTGCGTTGTTCCCGCTCGGCAAGTTCGTCGAGGTTACGCTGCAACGCCGGTAACATCGAATTTCCGGCGAAGTCGGAAGGATTGAAAATCCCTCGCCACAAGTTCTCGTCGATCTGCGGGTTCGTTTGCTTCAGCGGATCGATCCCGCGTGACAACAATTCAAAAATAGCCCCTTCGCCTTCGAAGGCGTTCCAGTAATAACGCGTTTCCTCACTGGTTCCCAACTCCTTCAGTTCTTCACACGTCTTACCGGCAAACAAAGCGTAGGAGACGAAAGCAAGTGCCTCGCGAAACGTCACCTTCACGCCGGTTTTTCCAACTGTCGTCAGCAACTTGACCATGCGCTGGCGCGGCAACTCGGAGCGCAGCATGGTCCGGTTGTAGGTAACGGCGCAGGTCGTGTTTGCTCGGCAGTTGCTGCATCCTTGGTACCAGTGGTCATCGGTCAACTTCTCGATAATCGCGGCAATCAGGTCAGCGGACAACACACGGCGGTGACTCAAGTCGACAATGACTGCTTCGCCAGCGGATATTTTCCAGTTCTCGGCATCACCACTCTGCAAACTTTCGAGCGGCTTGTAGCCAACAAGGCGGAGCAACTGCCCTCGAATATCCTCCAGCCAGGGCTGAGTGTGACGGTGTTCCCGAACTAGGTCCACCAGCGGCCCCTCATTGATTGCAATACAGAACGGGCGTTTCTCGTCTCGCGCAAGTTGCCAGCGCACGGCGATATCCGCTGAAGTCAGTTCGCTTGCATCGGTGACCACTTCGGCCCCCTTCAATTCCTTCTTCATAAGAAGGATAGCGTGGGTCTTTCCGTCGCCAGCATTGCCAGTAATGACCACCGAACCGCCATTGCGGACTACCTTGCGCACAACCTCCTCAAGGTTGGTCTTGATATTCAACTCTTTTAACCGAGTGAGGCTGACGTGATCGCTGAATGCGCTCTCATTTCGGTACAGCAGCCGAATAAACTGTAGCCGTTCGTCGGTCATGATTCCGGTCTGCATGTCGATCTTATCTCCTTTGACTGTTCTGAACGGCAGTTGACCTTGCGGTGCAGAATCGGCCGGTCGCTCGGGTATCAATCTTGAAACACGCTCGGTCAGTGGCGTCGACTTGGCGACTGCCTCCAGGGACGGGAGGTGATCGAGGCGAGAAGCAAGCCATCGCTGAATCCAGTAACTGCCGATGCTCTGCTCAGCACCAGCCTCGGATGGGTCAATAGCGTAGGTAGGCTCTTCGTCGATGCCCAGCAGCACACGAGGAAGGTTTTTGACTAGGGGGACGCCGTAGATGATGCGCGGGGAACCATGCTGCAGCAGATTAGTTTGATTCAGGCCAAGCCCTGTAAATCCTTCGCGCAATTGCCGAAGTTTCGGGCTTTGACCTTCACCAAACACAAAATTGACATTGCGAAAACCGACGGATGCCTCCGCAATCGCAGCTAGGCCGAGTTCGGTTTCAGCCGATAGATTTGGGGAGCCAAAGCCTTCGGTTCGTCCAAGTTGGGTATATTCAATACTCGACGATTGGCCTGGGACAGTCCCGGGGGGCAACTTCACCCGGTTGTATTGCGACGAGTGGTCCGTATAAAGGCTGGTCGTACCAAGAAAAGCCAGATGCGGTTCCTTGCTGATGGGACGTCCGGCCATCTGGCTGGCAATGATGCTTACCATGCCCTCGTAGCGCTCGCGGTAGTCATTTACGACACGGGGACTCATCATCATGAGGCAGACGAGTTTTCCACCCAGCAAATGGTTGTACGGCGCTACCGCGCCGCACACGGTCAGTTCCATCATGCTGGTTGCGGAATAGCGTTTCTTGATTTGCTTCAGGGCTACATTCAGTGCCCAGGTTCCGTAGTCGGTTGCCGCCAGGTCACGAAGGCTGCAACGCCAAGTCGCGATCGTGCGGTAGGCACGCAAAATTTCGCGGGTCGCACGCGCTCTCTTCGAGCGAAATAGAGGGGTTTTTGTCAGGTGGACCAGCCGTTCAGGAGCCAGGTCTTCGACCCTCTTATTGGCATTTTCGTCGTCGCCTTTGAGCGAGTCCGCACGGTCGCGGATCGAATCCTGTTCAATCACAGCCAGCCGGCTCAGTGTCTCGTCGTCAACACTATGGTCAATTCGACGGGCAACAGGCAGGTCATCCCGATAGATTTGCTCGAAGTCCTGCTCCAGTCGCACCCGCAGCGCTCGAAGCACTTCGCTATCGGTAAATTCACCCCGATCGCAAAGACCCAACATACCTTCGAGCGTCCAGCCAAGGGCCAGATCTCGGGGTGTCAATTGCATCACGGTATTGCCCAGCGCAGTGATGCCGATAACAGGATGGTTCGGCTGCGCCGCATCCCGAACCAGATAGAACAGATTGCGGCCGGGTGACGAACGATACCGCGTACTCCAACTGTGTCGGAAGTAGCGCCAGATATCAATCAAACGGATATTCGTGAATTCGTCCCGTTCGTCGCTAACCAGTTGCAGGTACGGCTGACAGACGCGCTCAAGTAGTGCCGCACGTTGTTCTTTCGGCATAGCCGCGATGGGACGAAGTTGCTCAGCAAGCCGCCGACCATCCGCGATCAACTCAGTGACGGGCTTGCACGACGAATACTTCGAAGGCCGCTCCATCGTGAAGAGAAACCGCCGGTGCGAGTCGTCAAGAAGTTGGTCATCTCGCCCATAGAGCAACTGCTGCCGGATAAAGGCCTTGCGCGCCACCCGGTCCTTTGGAGTGGGTGGGCGAACATAAATGTGATGTGGATTGACAAGCACCTCCCAGCCAATGTGCAGCAAATCCCGCAACAGGGTTGCCGAAACCCGCGTCTTCAATGCTTGCGTTCCCTTTATCTGGGCCTGTGCATTGGCGAACGCCGACAGCCTTGCTACAGATTCCTCATGGGGAAGTTTCGCAAGGCGCCGGAGCATCGAATAAGCAGTCCCGTCATCATCGATGCTAGGCATGAACAAACGCCAGTCATCATCTTGAGGAGCGCTTCGTGAATTTTTTTCGGGAGCGCGTGGCTTCGAAGGTTGAGAAACAGTAATCTCCAAAATGTTCTTCTTTAGCAGCCGACGATGTCGAATGAGTCACACCAACCCACCCGGGTTATCCCATTTCGAACAATGGCTGTGCTAGACATGTACTTAGCGGTTGATTCAAATTCCATATTTCTTTCCAAATTTTCTTTGCCGACTTCAAGCATCAGCCAGGGCTCTTTCGGTGTCTGGATAGCCAGGTGCTAGAGCAGCACTTTCCACACCATAAAGCGTTTGCGGATTTCTCAGCCATAGGTGATGGGAGGCGGGGTCGAGAGAGTGATCAGGCGAGGAATCAATAGACCAGCGGCGCAGTATGTAGCCGGCCACAGCTGCTCGCACCTTTACACGTACGACGCCATCCTGCATCCCGTAGTCCGCTTCTATCGCCTTGGACCAGGTAATTCCAGGATGCGGCACTAGTTCCAATTCGAGGATACGGGCCCACTGCTCATCGGCCACCAAGAGTTCACAGTCCCCGACTTTGGCGGTCAATTCTCGAAACTTCGTGATCCTGGTCAGGACGAAATCGCCAAATCTTTCCTTGCTTCGGTCGAATGCCCGAACATGCCAACGCAGTCCATCATCGGCCAGTGCCACCGGCACGATCTCGCGACGCGTTGGTCCTGACTGCAAGGAAAGATAATTGATATGTAATGCCCGCTTTGCGCACAATGCACGCGTCACTGCGGCAAGCGTCGACAAGTCGAGTTTTCGTAGCCCCCCCGGCCCTTCGCAGGGCGCAACCTGCTTTAGCTTCACATCCAAGCCGTCGCCAAAACCCTGCTGAAGCCAGGTCAATACCCGCTCAGCCTGGATCTCGAAAAGCGGCTTGTATTCAGCCGTTGGTCGATAGCACCGGGCGACAGCGTCATAGTCGAGGTTGTTAGGAGCCAGGTCGCGATATGCGCTCAGATCTCTGGACGAAGCCGCAGGCTTGATACCGAAACGAGCTTCGATTTCCGAACGCCTGATTTCGCCCGTGAAGAAGGCACGCATTTCCAGCGAAGCCAGTCGTTCACGTTGTGCCTGCGAAAGGTCTTGGATGCTGCTCTTGGCGGTGGGCATTTAACGATGCTCTGCAGGCTCGGTCGAAACGGTTGATAGATCAAGAAGACTGATGTTGCTTCATCATTTTGATGCACATTATACACGCGCATGCTCAATGAATGCGCGCGACCTAGGTGCAATCGAGGGATATCTATGGCCATCTTTGATGATCGGGTGTCGGCTACACCCGATCGCAATGGGTATAGCGCCTCAAAAAAGCACGGGGGTCTGGAAAGACAGGTTCGGTAGACCGGCCCTAGTTTTTGCGAAAATGACGAGGTCACCTGTGCATCACGCTGACTGTTGGCTTCTTGACAACTCTGCGCAGACCTCCAAATCGATCACCGCATCAGCCATGGCGGTCAGTTCCGGTGTCTGGGAGACAAAGAACTCCCGCTGATAGCCACCCAGACAAAGCACCGCCCGTTTCATCGCCATGAACATGCGCTTGCGCTCGGGGTCCAGCGGCCCATCGGCTTCGTCCGAGAACAAGGCGCCATAACGGCGTCCCGTGCTCTGGCAGAGATACAGTGCCACCGCCCGGATCAAGCACTCATTGATCCACACCCGTTCGCCGCCGCTCATCAGGCCGACGCTCTTGCTTTCGCCCGAGTCGCCGTCGTGCACCTGGATGTCGAAACCTTCCTTCTGTTCGCCCTTGACGGTCTCCACCTGCGTCAGGATGGAGACCGTGAAACGGGAACCGTAGGAAGCAAGCAGCAAATCGTTGGCCAGTCCCGCCAAGGCGGGTCCGGCATCATCAATGGCCAGGGCGATCAAGCCATCATTACTCATGCACTTGGCGAAAAGAGTCCAGTTACCCAACTCGGACTGGACCTTGGCGATACGGCTCGCCACCTGTGCCTGGCGAGTAGCCAAGGCTGTTGCCTGCTGCGTCAGGACAGTGAAGTTTTCGGCATCCCGCACGGTGCTCAGGTAATTCTGTTCGGCTGTAGCGACTGACTGCGCTGCCTCTTCCATCTTCCTGTGCGACTCGCTCAGACGCTGCTCGTCATAGCATGGAGGCAAGGCCGCCAACACCTGCTTGAGCCTATCCAGCGTGGCGCGGTAGTGCTTGGCCTGTTGTTCGTGCTGGGTTGCAATCGCTTGCCGTGCAGTGCCAATTTGTTGGCGCTCGGCCAACTCATCCGGTGTTTCCGCCCCTTGCTGGCAAGACGAGGTTTCGTCACCTAACGCCGCCAGTTCCGCCTCAATCTCGGCGAGCGCGTTCTTCGCCCGTACCTGTTCTCCCGCCTTGGCTGCCAGTAGCGCATACCGCGAGCTTCTCGCGCCTGCCACCTCGGCACGTTGTTCGGCCCACGCCAGTTTCTGGGGCGCGGCAGCAATCCCTTCGTACTGCCCGCCAAGAACCGCCAACTCCTCTTGTGCAGTTGCCTTTTGGTCTGCCAGGCGCTTGATGGCAGCCTGGGCACCAGGAACCAGTGCCTGGGCTTCCCGCGCATCCCCCAAAAGCTGGCACTGCCCCAGCAGGTCGGTACCGGCACAGGGCACCACGCCAGCAAGGCCGAAGCGCCGCGCCAATTCTTCGGCTTTGAGCGCTGCCTGCCCGGCCTCGCGCTCGATCCCCGACAATCTTTGCCGGACCAAGTGCTCGGAAGCTTTGCACTGGGTCAGGTGCTGAGCCTGCTGGCGCCAGTGGCCGACCCGAGCCAGATGCAGCGACAGGACCTGTTCAGCCATGGGTAGACGGGCCTCGGCTTGCCGTACGGTCGGTGCACCGGCCAACACCTTGAGGCATTGTTGACGCTGATTGTGCAAAGCCTGCCGACGGTTACGCTCCTGAGTCAGGCGTTGGGCGATACGCTGCTCCAGTCGTTCCAGGCGCTGCGACTCGCTATGCTCCTGGGCCTTCAAGGCTTCGATGGCCTCGGTGCCAGCTTGGATCACCGCGCTGCATTCGCCCTGAAGCTGCGTCCGACGCAGTTCAACACTCTGCGACTGCTCCCGTTCGGCCGCCAATTGCGCATGCTGGCTTCGGGCAGTTTCCAGGGTGGCCTGAGCCGCTTGGCGTGCCGCCAGACTCTGGGCGATGCGGCCCGCAGCGCCCTCAAGCCGTTGCAGTTCCCCGCCGATGCGTTGCGCATCATCATCCAGTCCGGACTGCTCCTGCGATATCGCCGCCAGACCAAGTTTGAGTAGCCGCGCCGTTTCGGCCGCCTTCTGGCCCAGCGCCCGGATTTCCTCCTGCCCCAACAGATCAGCCAGCAGCGTCTTGATCTCGGCATTGCGATAGGCGCTCAACTGCCGTTTGCCCTGAGCAGAAAACACCGAGGTGAAGAAGGTGTCGGCATTGCCGCAGATCGCCTCGACGCAGCGGGTATAGGTCTCCACCTTGCCATCCGCGATAGTGCCATCTTCCAATGCCATGGGTTTCCACGCACCGTCGGCAGAAAAGGCAAACAGGAATGCTTCAGTCTTGCGCCGGCCGTTGAGGCGGATCACCACCTGCGAACGGTAGGTTCGGCCAGCGTGGGACCACACCAGGTCCTTTTCGTTTTCCGGGAGGCAGACGTGGTCGTAATAGGAAAAGCCGCCCGGACCCGCCGTCGCCGCCCGCGAGGGCATGGTGAGATAGGGGTGCATATTTTCCATCACGGTGGTCTTGCCGCGCCCGTTGGCGCCGGCAATGGCGACCAACTTGGCACCGTCGGCCTGTTGCTCGAAATCCAGGGTGAGGACATCGCGTCCCAGACCGGCGCGGATACCGCGAAAGCCTTTGAGCGTGAGTGAAAGCGGTTGCATGAATGGACTCCAACTAGGTCACCGGAACAGTCTGCGGCACCAAAAAAGGTCAGCAAGGCTTCTCGGGTCAGAACAGCGACAGGGGTTCGAGATTGGTCATTGCCTCAACCTTGGTGCTGCTCTCGCCACAGGGAATCTCCTGTCCCCTTAAGACGCACTCGACGATTGCTTCGGGCTCCTGGCCGGAAAGAGTCTGGAGGCAGGCGAGCAACGGTTCCACCCTGGCCTCGGTTACCCGCGCCCATACCCGCACCTTGTCTGCCAGATGCGCCAACTGCGAGATTCCTGCCGCCCTGGTTCGCACCACCGGCACGATGCGTCCCTCCAACTTGGTTTCCGCCGCGCCCTCCAGCAAGCGCTCAATTGCCCTACGGTCGACTTCATGACGGTCTTCATCGGCAACCGTCCAGCGCACGCGCACGAAGGCACCGGCGACGTCCTGTTGGGAGACAGTGGTTCGGAGCGTGTCGAGGTCTGGCTTGCCGTCGAACACGATATCAATCGTTCGACGTGCAGGTGTCGGCTCCAGTGCAAAGCGGGCCTGATCGGCATCCACTTCCCACACCAGAAAACCCTTCTCACCATCCTCGCCGTAGTGAAAACAGCCGACGGAACCGGGATAGGCAATGCACTGCCGCCCGGCTCTGCCCTCCTGTTCCCAGAATTGATGTCGATGGATATGCCCGAGCATGAAGGCCTGCGTCTCGGCGGCGAACAGCGCCCCAGTCGTGAATTCATGATCAAAGCCGGCCATTGGCACGCCGTACTCGCTCAGGCAGCCGAATACGGTACCGTGCGAGACGCCGATGGTGGGCAGGCCTTGCAACCGCGCCGCCCGATTGATCGGCACAAAACCACGCAACAAGATGGCCAGATGCTCGCCAACCGCCTGTGCCGCGTCCGCCGCACCGACCGCTGCGGCAACCGCCGCTTTGTTCACCGTGGGCACGCAGGAAAACAAGGCACGGGCACCGGCCGGCAGTTGATCGAAGCACCAGCCCGTCGAAACAAGCCATTGCCCGCGGGGGGTGAGTGCCACTTGTTCAATCCGCTCGGCCACATGCACCGGATAGCGGCCGCCCAGCAGTTTGAAAATAGCCAGGGTGCCGGGCGGCTCATGCGAAAACGTGCCCTGCAACATCAGCACCGGGCAATGGTCGGCCAGACGCCGCACCTGGGCGAACAATCGTTCGGCGGCCGGCGCGTGCAAGTCCAGCGCATGGTCGGTGGCATCCCCCGACAGCACCGCTGCTTCTATCCCCAGGGCAATGGCCCGATCGATGGCGGCGCCAAAGCAGCGATCCGCCTCCGTCCGATTTTTGGTGCCGTAGTGCAAATCGGAGAAATGCGCGATGCGGATCATGCCGTTCTCCCCCGCGATACCAACTGCATTTCGCTCTCGATCTTGTCACGGTAGCCCTGCGGATCGTTGCCGTAGCGCTCCAGTTCATTCCAGGCCTGGGCACGGCCATGTGGGTTGATCTTCCAGCCCGGTCCCCAGCGCCGGTCGGCGTAGGCCCGGTACTGCGCAGGCAGGATGTCATAAGCCAGCACCCGCGCCATCAGTTGCTCGAAACTTGGATGCCCACTCTGGAACTGCGGATCGTCGACTGCCGAGACGTCGACCATTGGGGATGAACGGACCTCGCTCTCAGCAGATTGCACGGGCTCGGCAAACGACTCGCCCGTACTGCCTTGCAGCACCTGCGTCGCCAGTTGTGCCTGTACCACGGCCGTCTCGGTGTCCTCGTTCTCGCGCAGCAAGGCGGAGACATCCACCGGCGCCTCCAGATCGATGATCCACTGCGGTACACGTACTGCCCTGCCCTGCTCGTCGATATGAGCCACCTCCATGAGTCTCTTGGTCAGGTAGAAAGGCGTGCGTTGCCGATCCAGGAAGCCGGAGATACGCCCGCCGCGCAAAAAACCCACCGTCTCGAACTTCTGGATCGCCGCATTCATCGCGTAAAAACTGTTGGTGTGCAGTTCAAAGGCGCTGATCGAGCGGATGCCGGGTATGAAAAACAGGAAACGCCCGGTCAGGTTGCACTGACGCGCTTGGTATTCGCGGCAGGCCTCTGGTTCGCACAGGCCATTGTTCTCCTCGCGGACCATCGTCTTGCGCCCGCCAAAAAGACGAATCGTCCGCCGTCCCGTATCGTCCACCGGCACCGGCGCGTGGCACATGCAATGGCGCACCCGGCCATCGGCCGAGTATTGCGACCAGTAGTGTTTGTCGTGCGATCCCCAGGCCGCCAGTTCGTGCGGCATCACGGTCTGCCAGTAGTCGGAAGGAAATACCACCGGGAAACGGTACAGGTGCCGTCCCTCGCCCCGGTCTTCGCCGTAAGCCGCCAGAATTTGCACAGCGATTTCGGGATTGGGGAAGTCCTGGCCCCGCACGGTGAACCATGGCACGTTGCGCGGTATCAGTGGCGTCTTGAGGGCGGGCAGCACCTCGGCGATAGCGCGCTCGATCTGTTCGAAGGACTGGCCAGCAGCTACGCCCTGATCGTAGATCGCCTTGGCCTTGGGCTGCTCGGCGGCTTTCTTCGTCAGCACCTTGATACCGGCGCGGATTTTGCCGCCAGTCGGAATGCGGGCGGGGCTTTGCCCGAGCAGGGTTGGTGTGATGCCGGCACCCTGTACGGCAATCACTGGATGTGGGTTGAGATGGGCCATGACGGCGCTCCTTCATGAAGGTCGGGATATTTCGACAATTCATGCTCTCGCGACTGCCCTCCGTTTCAACCCCTACGGAAACACTCCCGGCAAAAGCATTCCCTTGGCCGACGGTCATCTCAGTCTTAAAATATCGCCATGACCCGCTCCGAACTCATCGCCCAACTCGCCGAACGCTTTCCTCAACTGGTACAGAAGGATGCTGAAATGGCGGTAACGGAGATTCTCGGAGCCATCCATGCGGCGCTGATTCACGGTGATCGGGTTGAGATTCGCGGGTTCGGCGTTTTCTACCTGAACCACCGCACGCCCCGCCAGGCACGCAACCCAAAAACCGGTGAGTCAGTAGCGGTACCGGCAAAATGGGTTCCCGCCTTCAAGGCCGGGAAGGAATTGCGTGAACGCGTGACGGCGACAACTTCTTCTCAACGCTTGCTGATCGATCTGCCCGACTATGGCGCAATTACCGGCACTCGTCAGCGTGAATCTGAAATGCTTTTCAAGGATGGCATCGCCTGATCTGTCGACCATACCCAGGCGATCTCTCCCGCCCTCGCAATCGCTTTCTCTTTCGCCGCCCGCTCCTTGGGATTCATGAATCGGCTCAGCACATGCAGTGGCACGGGTGACGGGCCGGCATCCAGCAGTAGCGCGTTCGGAAATGGTGAGGCACTGTGCGCATCGTAGCGTAGCGGCTTGACGAAGCGGCGCTGCTGAGCGACCAAGGCATCGACAAGGGGAAGTTCATGCACACCCTCGATCGGTATCCACTGCTCGCTGGTCAGCATCAGGCTCACTGAATCAATCTCGTAGGTGTATTCACGGCGGGCACAGATCAGTGCAGCGATGACCAGCCTCACCGAATGGCCGATGTCGGCATCGCGTGCCTCGAACAGCGGTGCGAAGACCCGTTCTATGCGTTCCCAAGCGCGGCCGGCGATCAGCAAGGGCGCATCCGGCATGTGACGAATCCAAACCCGGTGCCCCTGGGCCGTTGCCTCGCTGATCTTGTATTCGCCGATGACGATGGCTAGCGGCGTCTGGCCGTCGCGCGGGCGTAACACCGCCAGTTTCTCGCGTCGGCGCTGGGCAGCTTCGACCTTGCTGTTTTCACTGAAAGGTTCGGGGATATACAAGCGCTCGGCCAGCGGCACGCCCTTGACCGTGATTTCCTCGGCCGCCTCCAGCAGATATTTACGCAGCACTCCCTGGTTGCGCTTGCCGGCCATGGCCGGGCTCCAGCGGTTGAAGCCGCTGCGCTCGAACAGAAAGTGCATCAAGGCACGTAGCGACATGCGCCGCCGTGGCACACCGACCTCTGCCACGTCCTGCGCTTCGCCGCGCGGTACACTTTGCCCGATCACCCGCGTCCACGGAAAATCGACGCGGAGTTCGACCCGCCCCGGCTCGGACTCAAGCACCGCTTCGCCCACCAGTTCGCCCAAGCCCGATTGCTGGCTTTCCGGCTCATAAGACGGGCAACCGGGATGGTGGGCACTGCCGCTGTCTGGCATACGCTTGACCAAAAACTGGCGGTGCCTCGCTACATACATTTCCACGCCACCCGGCATGCACAGGCAGCGTGGCCGTTCGAGGGTGTCATGAACCTGGGCCAAAGCCTCCTGTAACTGCGGATCATCGGCGCCAATTACGCGGCCTTTGATGGCAAAGCGCTGGGGGTCCATAGTGGCAGCGCCAGACTTAAACCAGTTCGTCGAGCAGTTCAGCCAGTGTCGGCTTCGGCCGGGGTAGCAGTTCCCGCACCGCGCTGCGCTCGCCGATACCTAGGATGGCACCGACCTGATCCTCGTCGGCACCGCGCTCATACATCCGCGACATCACCGTCAGACGTGCCGACTGGGCGCTCAGGCCCTTGAGTTCGGCGTAGCGGAACAACTTGCGGTAAATCTCCAGCAGAGCCCGGCATACAAAGCGATTCTGCCCTGGCTCGCCATTGTTTGAAGCGATTCGGTAGGGCTCGCCACAAGGCGACAGAAACAAGCGGCTGTCCGCACGTAATCCACGGTAGCAGTCTGGTGCCCCGACGCCGTGCCCGCACTCGCAGCGCTCCCGGAAATAGGCCGTCAGCGCATCATCGAGCCGGCAACTACTGAAATAGAGCGGCCTCAATTTTCCGTTGATCGCCGCCTCGGCACGTAATTCCGATTCACGGCAGACACTGCCATCGGCATGCAGGTAGTCGCGCACCTCAAGCCGGGCGATTTCGAGAGGGCGCAGGCCGGTGGCAAACAGCATGTAGTAGAGGGCAAGGTCGTGCCAGGTGCGACTGGTGCGGCCCTTGATGCGCACCGCGCCCTGGGCCACCTCCGCTGCCGACAATACGCGCGCCGGGCGGGTGCCGAGCGGCGGCAGCGGCACGAATCCGGCCAGCGCGACCAGGATGGCCTCGCGATGCAGGCGCAGCCGCCGCACAAATGCAGCGCCCTCTTCCTTGAGACCGTCCACACCCACAACCTGGGTGAGTTGGACGGCGACTGACTTGATGCGCCGCTCAACTGCCGTACGCGAGATACCGAAGCGCACGGCTACCGTCTCGTAGGTATCGCCGCCGATGACTGCACGCAGCATCTCAACGGATTGCAATGCGTTTTCGTGGTGCTTGCTGACCTCCTGGCTGTCTTGCATGACCTGCATCTCCCATCATATGTCGACCGATATCTTTCCGAATACTCAAGCGTCGACGCACCCATCGCCAGGCGAAATCGCCGGGAAAGGTGCGGGATTTCGTCATCAGATCAAGAGCGCCATACTCGGTAGAGCCCCTCTGATCGAAGACGGTATGTACGCATTGCGCAGTGGATCGGTAGCGGCCCGGTTGCAGCGCAAACGACGCCGCTACGAGCCAATCTCCCATACTTGATTCGGAAATCAGACCGGTGCCCCTTGCTGCCCGATCCAGCGGCGGATATCTTCGGCGCGCCAGACGGTCACGCGCTCCGAGAGCTTGACCGGGTCCGGAAAAGTGCGCGCCTGTATGCGCCGCCAGAGGGTCGATTTGGAAATAGGAACGAAAGCCAGGACCTGCCGCTGACGCAGGAACCCGGTATCGGGGAGCGTCAGGATCGCAGTCGGCATGACTGGTGTAGTAGAAAGAGGGTTGGAAGTCGCCGCCGTAGCGGAGACCCTGGAACGGATTTTTGGCACGATCGAACCTCGTTGCAGCTGACGCTGTTAAAGGAAATGACCTGCTCTGTAGTGGCCGCGCTAGGTCAGGATGGCGCGAGCCGATAGGGAACGCTGAACTCGACGGCATGCTGCGGGCGCCCCGGTCGCACAGCATGGAAAGATGAGCAAAAAATTGAATTTCGCCACTTGATGGCCAAGGGCGTACGGGTCGGGAAAAAATAGCTGATCCGGCACTGCACCGCGCTGCACATGCGGCAGCGGATCGTCGAACAACAGGCAGGTATCGACTGCGACGCCGCCGCGAAAGCGGTAAAGGTGCCCGTTGCACCGGGTCGGGCTGACGGAGAACCTGGCTACAAAATATGGGTGCTCGTTGGCAGATGCAAGAAGCTCCAGAACCCGCCCGCCTCAAGAGTCCGGGCCGGCCAGCGATTGGAGATGGCACAGGTAGAGAACCCATTTTGGCTCGCCGAGATCAAGCTTGCGGCTGGAAAACCGGATCGCGGGCAAATCTGGCCAGGATCAAGCTTGCCTTGGTGAAAAGGGCCATGATTTGTGCTGGCGGCATCTCACAGTATCCCTTGAGGTGCCTCTGGAAGCTTCCTGAGAGGTGTTTGAATGGCCTCAAGCACGCCATTGAGTTCCCTGTATTCCTCCCGTCGGCAGGAATATCTGCTACTTTGAGCGTTTACCCAAGTGTTCACAACAATTCCGCACTACCGACATAACGAATGCCCGATCATCGGGTCCAAGTTCGGAAATCCATGCGCCAAAGGTCGCAGCTTCGCTGGCCTCGACGGGTCCTTCTTTCGACAACAAGTCGCCAGCAGAACAGCGCAGCGCAACCGCAAGCCTGTCTAGCGTAGGCAGCGATGGCAGATGTGCTCCGCGCTCAATGCGTGATACGGTTTCGACATCCACGCCGACCCGCTCCGCAACTGTTTCCTGTGTCCATCCCAACTGTTTGCGCCGCTTGCATAGGTTGCCCCCAAGGTGCTTCGCCAGAGCAGCGGAGTCTTTCTTCTTTACCGCCATCATGTTGTCCTTTTAATCGACAAGAATGACGGTCTCCCAACGGTTGAAACAGGGTGTCTTATGTTGCTATATGAACCTACATACTTGTTGTTTTTGGCTCAGAGGAAATGGCAAAGCGGACGAGTAGCAGACATCGATGTCTAGTCGCCAACCGAAGGCGGGTCACTTTCCAAGACTTCGGATAATTGCGTGTCGAAGATCATCACTGCCGCTTCGACCTCTCCATCACCTTCCGCTCTGGGTTCGTCCGCCCTATCTACCCCGGCAGTCTCTTGCCGGCCGTCCGCGCTTCGGCCTTCGCCATCACGCGCGCCCATGGTGTTCATTCGCCGCCGCAGCCCCATGGCGAAATTGCGCGCGCCATTGGCGATATCGCGCACTTGCCGTTTGAGGCTCGCACGTTGAATATCCACTGCCTGCGTGGTGATCACTTCGTGGATTTCCAAGGTCTGCAACAGAGGCATCAACTGGTCGAGTTTACCCAGCACCTCGAGAAAGCGGCGGCCGCTGGATGACAGCACATGAACTTCGACATCCAGCGGCACAGTGTCATAGGTCGCCGTGCTGGTGATGGCGTGGGCCTTGAAGAGCGCTTCGGCGCCATCGATGGCCTTGTTCAAACTCTCGCTCACCGTGTCCATCTGGGCGCGGATGCTGTCCTCGATCTTCGCCACGTCGTCATGGTCCAGCCGAGTACGAGCAATCACCGAGATGAAGTGGGTGTTGAGTTGCAGGGTATTGAACAGCCGCGCGAAGAAACGCTTGCCCTCGGCGCTAGTGAAACGCGTGGGCATTTTCAGGCTGGCGGCTTCAACGCGCCGAAAATCAGCCTTGGCCTCCTTGGCGAGGATGCGGGCGTTAACGCCACCCTCATCTATCTTGACGATCTGGATCTCTGACATGCCGTGCTCCTCGAAATACCGCTTTCGCAGCAATCTTCCGCAGAGGGCAGTTCATTCGCCACCGGAAATGGCCGACGCTTAAGGGGCCTTTCGGCATCGGGGCCGATCAAGATGGTTTTTCGGGATTGACCGGGGCAACTAGGGCCACTACCTTTAGGTCATGCAGTAGCTGGCCCTGCATTCAAACAAGGCAAGCCCTGGAGTTTCCGTTTGCGCTGCACCGCCGAAATTCGCTGGTGCCGCACACGTTGATCTTGCCGGTAGCTGTTCCGCTGTCGAACGTATCTGTGCCATAGAGGTAAGTTTTCGAGGCAGGGGTGCGGCGTCTCTGCTCCCGTTTCCCGGACTCCCTTCCCCCGAAAGCCTTCCTCGATCGGTCGCTGGCATACCGATCACGGCGGTTCACGCCGCCTGCTCAAGCCAGCCCTGGAGTTTCTTCTTTCCATAGCGCCGTACCGCCACTAGCGGCTCGGCCGTTCGTCACCCCACGGGGGCATCTGTCCCCTGCCGTGGTGCGCGTTGCCTCCATTTTTCCTGGAGCCAACGATGCTGAATCAGAGCTTATCCCCCAAAGCTTCCCATCCCACGCCCGTGGGCACCGTATTCCCGCCCTTCGTTTCCTCTTGGCCGGCTATCTCATGTCACCGGCCGGCGGCGATTCCTGATCGCGCCGCGCTGGAGCAGATGCTCGACGATGCGGAGGCACCGATCGAATGGAGCGAGGAAGACATCGTCTTCCTGCATTGGCGCCTGCTTGAAGAAGTCAGCCACCTGGCTGATCCCGCGACGCCCCTTGAAGAGAAGTTCGACACGCTGCGCTGGGTGTTCAGCGAACACGAAAAGGACGGCCTGCCGTTCTCCTTCGTCAGTTGCCTGCGCGTGGTCGGTTGCAGCCCCCTGTCGCCCATCGCCTATTGCGGCTTGGTCGACGCCGAAGAAATTCGCGACCACATCCGCCACAGCCTCAAAGCCTGGTTCAACGCCTCGCTTGAACGTTACCCCGGCTGGGTGCGCGATGCCGTCGTCCACAACCCCGCCTGGATCGAAGCACGGCTGGCCAAGAACCCTCAGTGGATTAACGAGCAGATCAAGCGGATGTCCGTGCATGGCGACCTGTTCGCCTAATCCAATCCAACTTTTCGGGCTTGCTGCCAACGCGCAAGCCCCCCCTATTCGAAGGAATCGTCATGAGCACTTTCAAGGATGTCCTTTGCCTGCTGGCGATCTTTGTCCTCTATGGCATCGCCGGACGTCTGGATTATGAAGATGCGGTCGGGCTGGAACAGATCCGCCAGGAACGGCTGCATGCCGCTTGCCTGATGGACCCGCCCGCGGACCACGATGCCCTGGCACGGATCAACGACCAACGCCTCGATCCGGCGAGCAAGGACCTGGATGCCGGGCTGTCTGCCGATGGCCTGCCCTGCTCCCCGTCCGTACTTTAAGGAAAGCGTATGTATACCGCAACGCATCTCGCCGGACGCGCAACGGCCCTGCTGACCGTCCAGGCCCCCGAAGATATCGAGTTCCTCATCAAGGAATGCGAAGTCCTCACCGGACTGGCCGGTCGTACTTTCGTCATCGGCGGTGCTGACAGGCTGGCCTACCGAGTGTATTGGCACCCGATCGCCCTGAAGGTCGAGCGTCTCGACGTTGCCAGCCAGGTCCTGAGCACCCGCCACCTGCTTCCCATTGAATTCCTAAGGCACAGCCTGATGGAAGCCCTGGCTGTCGGCCAGTTGTTTACACCGCCCGTCCGCCGTCTCGGCTGACTGGTCAACTTCCCCCTTGGCGGGCCAGTCCCGCCGGGACCGGTGCCGTCTGCATTCATGGAGAACATCATGCAGATACAGGTTCGAATCAACGAAGAAGGCGCCTTGCGCAACCAGCGCTATGCCTTCACCGACCGCTTCACGCTCATCTCTGAGTTGTTGCAAAATGCCCGCCGTGCCGGGGCGACGCACATCGAAGTCGACTACGATGCCGGTGCGCAGATCCTGGTGGTCCAGGATAATGGTGGTGGTCTCGACGATTTCCAGAAACTTCTGAGTTTTCACGAATCGGGCTGGGATGATGCCACCAGTGCCGAAGAGCGCCCTTTCGGGGTCGGTTTCTCGAAGTGCCTCTATGCCGCGACGCGCTGCATCGTCGCCTCGGGTCATCAGCGAGTCGATATCGACACTACGGCGGCACTGGCCAAGGCGGCCATCGACGTCAAGTCTTTGGCCGAGGCAGTGACCGGCACCCGGATAGAACTGCACGGGATCGATCTGCCCGATTTGGGCAGCCGTATCGAGACCTTGTGCCTAGGTTTTCCGGTTGATGTGCTGTTCAACGGCCAGCCGCTGGCGCGGCCATTTGCCGCCGCGAACCTAGCAACGATGGGCAGCCCGATAGGCACGGTCCATCTCACCGGGACGCGAGACGGCAAGTTCAGCTACAACACATTTGTATTTTTGCAGGGTTTCTGTGTCATGAAGCCCAACTACGGCTCGTTCGACGAGGTCAATGTCGTGCACCTGGATTCGCGCCAATTCATGGCGCGGCTGCCGGATCGCGACAAACTGATCGACGAGGACGTCCAGAAAAAGCGCATTGATGCCGAGTTGGCCGCCTGCTGGCGGCAGACGCTGGAAGTCGCCAAGACCCAACTTTCGCCCGAGCGCTTTGTCGCGATCTATTACACGGCAATGCGCGCCTGGGGACAATGGGATCTACTCAACGATCTCGATGTGCTACCGGTCGAATTGTTCGACGAAATCGTCGACTATCCAATCCAAGACGATGACCGCAGCTATGTCCGACAAGTTGCCGTAGCCCCCACCCGGCAAGCCGTCGAGAGCGGCGAAGTAACGCTGGTTTCCCTCGACTGGTTAGGCGACGACAACGCGGCGCGCTGGATGCTGGCCCGGGCCAAAGGCTATCTGATCTTCGACTGGATCGGCCTGAGTTCCGAGCACTGGGCATGGCACTACGTGCGTTTCCTGGATCAGGAAACGGTGCGGGTCGAAGTGGTGTCCGAACAAATCCGCGTCCAGTTGGAAGGACGCTGGGTATGGCCCACCGTGATCCTTTGCAACTCAGTGATCCTTCGTAGCGCCAAGGATGTGGCCGAAATCACCGACGCGGGCGTCTGCCACGAGGATGTCATCTACATCCCGGCCGGCGAGACCTCCGGCGAAGCGGTGCGGCAGGCCTCATCCTTCATCGACGAGAACGACCAGTTCATGTCTTCGGACCTGGACGCCGACCGCCATGCGTTAGCCGACCTGATCCGTCGCCTGCGCTCGGTCGATCCGGTGCAGACATTGGACTCGCTGCTACAGGAGTTGCGGCTGGGCCGCTATCCCTTGCTCCATGGCAAGGCTTTTCAGGTCACCGTCGGCGTGGGCATTGCCCCCAACTATTCGGTAGCCCTGATCACTGAAGAAGGAGCATGCCATGCAGAATCGTGAGTACGAAGCGCGTATCGAAGCGGTCAAGCAGCGAGCCCATGGCCGGTGGACTGTGATACTGGCGAGCCTGGGAGTCGATGAACGCATCCTCAAGCGGCGCAATCTGCCGTGCCCCTTGTGCGGCGGCACAGATCGCTTCCAGTACACCGACAAGTTCGGCGAAGGGAACTATCACTGCCGCAGTTGCGGCCCAGGCGGCGGCTTCAAATTGCTGCAGGCTGTACTGGGCATCGATTTCAACACGGCATTGCGTGATGTCGAGCGTTGCCTTGGGATGATGCCCGTGATGGTGCCAGTCAGGGCCAACGAACCTTCCGCCGAGCGCATGCAGAAACTGGCGCAACGGATCTGGAGCGAAGCGAAGCCAGTCATGGCAGGCGATGAAGTCGATCACTACCTGACCAGCCGGGGTGTGGCGCTGCTGGTCTATCCGAAGGTGCTGCGCTTCCATCCGGCGCTGGGCTACTACCAGAAGGATGCCGACGGCAAGTCGCACAAGGTCGCCGAGTATCCAGCCATGCTGGCGTGCATCCAGGGCGAGGACGGTCATGCGGTCACCTTGCACCGGACCTACCTTCAGGATGGCGCCAAATTGGCCGTACCGGATGCGAAGAAGGTGCTCTCTTCCGGCATCAATGGGGCCGCAGTTCGTCTCTTCGAGGCGACCGAGGACCTGGGGATCAGCGAAGGCATCGAAAAGAGCATCGCACTGTATCTCGCGACGGGACGGCCGTTCTGGGCCGGCTTGAATGCGGGGAATCTGGAGAAGCTGTGGATTCCCGACTCGGTTCGCCGGGTGTGGATCTATGCCGACAACGATGCCGACGGCGACTTCGCCGGCCAGGCCGGTGCCTTCGTACTGGCCCGGCGACTGAAGCGCGAAGCGCATCGCACGGGCAGTCGTGACGTGCAGGTGTTCGTGCCCAAGGCCGCTGGTGTGGACTGGAGCGATCTGTGGCTACGCCGCGTGCAGGCCTTGTCCGCACAGGCAGCTTGAGCAACCAGGGTGTGCGCCGCCGCACGGCGCGCGCACCCGCTTTTTCAGCGGCACTGCCGCGCCATGCGGTGCCGGCGAAAAAGTCATTTGCCCGACTGGTAGTTGTCACACCAGGCGATACCCGACGGTATCGCGAAGACAGCCCTGGAGTTCCAGCACGATTCACCTCGTGCCCTATCCGAATCGGCATGCGCCGGTTCGTCATCGACCCTGGCGGGGATATGCATCCCCGCAAGCGGGTGGTGCCGTCTCCGCTTTTCTTTTCCGACAAGGAGATTGCTATGAAAAACGGACGTTCTCTCGTCAGCCTGGCCCAGGAACTGGAACGCCAACTGCATTCGAAGAAGGACTTGATCGTTCCCTCGGCACTGGTCCGCCATGCCACCGATGAACAGGGCGAGACTCGCCTCGTTATCGAGGAAGGCGGCAGCCCGGTGCAGTATGGGGTCACGCCGTTGGCGCGCCGCCAACTGGCCGACAAGCTGAAGATTCCTTACGCTTATTTCGAGCGCATGCGCGAAGACCAGCCGACCCTGCTCGATCGAAACGTGAACACCTGGCTGCAAAGCGAGGAAAACCGGCGCATGCTGCGCACCCTGGATGGTCAGGTGCGTGCCGTGTTGTCGGATCGCTACCGCCGCCTGGACAACTTCGATCTGGCCGAAAGCGTGCTGCCCATCCTGCAGCAATTGCCCGAAGTGCGCTTCGAGTCGGTCGAACTGACCGAGACCAAGATGTACCTGAAGTGCATCACGCCGCGCCTGAAATATGAGATGACGCCCGGCGACGTCGTGCAAGCCGGTGTCGTAATCTCGAACTCGGAGGTCGGCCAGGGCACACTGTCGGTGCAGCCGCTACTGTTCCGGCTGGTATGCAGCAATGGCCTGATCGTCCCCGATCACTCGCTGCGCAAGACGCATGTCGGTCGCGCCCTCGGTGGCGAGGAGGAACGCATCCAGGTCTACCAGGACGACACCCTGCGTGCCGACGACAAGGCCTTCTTCCTGAAGGTGCGCGACGTGGTGCAGGCAGCGGTGTCAGAAGCGACCTTCCGCCAGACGGCGCAGAAGCTGCAGAAGACGCTCAACATCCCGCTGGTTGGCGACCCCGTCAAGACAGTCGAGGTGCTGGCCCAGCGCTACCTGCTGAATGAAGGCGAGCGCGCCGGCGTACTGCGCCACCTGATCGCGGAGGGTCAGTTGTCAGGCTACGGCTTGGTCAATGCGGTGACGCATTACAGCCAGGAGGTCGAGGACTACGACCGCGCGACGGAATTCGAAGCGCTGGGCGGCCGGCTGATCGATCTGTCGGCCCATGAGTGGAAAGGACTGGCCGAAGCGGCCTGATCCACAGGTTTGTTGAAAGCTGGCCGGGGACGTTTTCCCGGCCGGTCTTTCAACTGTTCCAGAACACGGTGACCCCGACGGCGGCGTGGACCTTGCCAAGGACACACCGCCCGATGCGTTTGACGGCATCCACGTCGGTGACCGGGTAATCTTCATAAGCCGGGTTGTCGCACTTGAAGACGATCCCGGTGCCCATGCGATTCTCGACCAGGCGCACCAAGACACGGCCGTTGATTTCCAGCACATAGACGCCGTTGCCGCCCAGCCTATCGTAACGGCGATCGACGAACAGCATGTCCCCATCTTGGATCGACGGCGCCATCTCGTCGCCGACCATCGGCATCGGCTCACTGTCGCGATGCATCCGGCGCAGGCGCTCGAGCACCTCGCCGACCCACTGCAACTCCGTTGCCGAGGCATGCTGGAGCGCAGGGCTTCCGCCCATCGCGGGCGTCAGGCCCAAGACCCAATCCGAACTGCACCCCAGGCCATCGCACAGCCGCGCCAGCGACTCCACGTCAGGCAGACCGGGGCGTTCTGGCTCGAACCATCGACTCACCGTCTGAACCGCGCGGTAGGTCAGCACCGCCACGTAGGTCAGTCGGCCGCGCTGAGGAATGCCGACATGGTCGAGGCGTTCATTCAACCGGGCACGCACGCCGGGCAGCAGATCGAGCGCTGGCGGCACATCCCTATCGGGAGTCGCACCGTTATCGCTCCGAGTAGCCACTTGGGCGTTGCCTTCCTGTTCTGTTGGGTGCCTTGAAATCATCGCTTTCTCCTGCCGTCACTGTGACGTGCCGACATGACTCGACGGTCCGCCCGGCGAGCGCACCATTCGCCAAGCAATGCCATGAATCAGGCCTTGCGTGTGGCAAGAAGGCCGTCTCTCAAACTTTTCAGCAAATGCTATTGCCATGCCGGTTAATCCATACATATGCTGACATCCTTGCCCTGGCTGTAAAGTCGTGCCGGAATGTTTATCGAGCTCTCAGGCGTCGCAGCCGGTGGTCCCATCTCACTGGAAGGACAGG
>Ga0075012_10000351_pt1 | contig 49783 bp, 46 predicted proteins | sample All_14_2_FD_71474 | JGI IMG/M metagenome (GOLD analysis project Ga0075012, IMG submission 71474) | Freshwater microbial communities in response to fracking from Pennsylvania, USA - Allegheny Zone_MetaG_DW_15 | ecosystem: Environmental > Aquatic > Deep subsurface > Groundwater > Drilled...
GTCCATTACAGCATTCAGCTCCTTTATACCAATACATACTGCACCATGCTTCAGCTGTTCGCTGAGCAACTCTGCTATACGATTTTCAATATCATTTATGATCTCGTCATTACTCTCCTCTTTGGCAAAATGTGCACGCAGACCATCTATATACTGCTTCAGGCTGTTATACGCAGTTTCCTCTATGGCTATGATGCGTCCCTGAAAATTGATGTTGATTACTTTTTCCATTTTATAATATTGTGTGGTGATGGTCAGTTGTTGTTTTCTTCCGTCTGGTTTTCATCGTTCTGCGGCACCAGTGAGTCCTCTTTGCCTTTCAGTGTATTTACTGCATTGGCCAGCTCATTCCAGGTATCTTCCAGCTCTTTGTAGAAGGTGATGCCCTGCTCTGTAAGAGAGAAATACTTTCGTGGCGGGCCTGAATTACTTTCTACCCACCGGTAACTGAGCATACCTGCATTCTTCAGTCGCGTGAGCAAGGGATAAAGAGTTCCTTCCAGTACTATTAACTTACTGGCCTTCATTTCCTCCACTATATCACTGGGGTAAGCCTCGCCCCGTCGTATTACAGACAGAATGCAGAACTCCAGAATACCCCGCCTCATCTGGCTTTGTGTGTTCTCTATATTCATGGTGTACTGTTATGTTTTTTATGAACTGATTCGTATTACGATACAAATGTAGTGTATTTTTACAGTACTATGCATCACATAGTACCAATTTTAACAAACTACAGTGCAGTAACAGGTAACTGGTTACCGGCAGTAATATAAGAAACACATTAAGCAAGATCTTACATAAGTACTCAGCGGGTATTGAATAAAAAAGAAAACTGCCCGACAGTAGCAAACTATCGGGCAGTAATATCTATGAAGTATAATGTATACTAAACCAGCTCTTCCTGATTAACGGCAGCACGTACCATAGGCGCTACCTCCGTACCAAAAAGACGTATGGAGTTCATAAGCTTATCATGTGCTATGCTTCCGGAAATAGTCTGTGCCAGAAAGCGGGTATTACGGAAATACTTATGCTCTGCAATAATTTTAGCTGCTACCTGCTCAGGGGTGCCTACCATAAGAGAGCCACCAGGTGAACGCATATAGTCATACTGCTCGCGGGTTAGTGGCTGCCAGCCTCGTTCCCTGCCTACTTTATTCATAAGCGCACTATAAACAGGCCAGAACTCATCCGCCGCCTGCTGCGCATCTTCAGCTATGTACATGTGTTGGTTTATAGCCAGTTGTACCTTATCAGGGTCATGGCCGGCACGCTGTGCCGACTGCCGGTATAAACGTGTAAGCTGTGTAAACTGTATAGGGTCTCCGCCCAGTATAGCAATAGTAAGTGGCAGATTGAGCGAACCAGCCCTCACTACAGATGCCGGGGTGCCGCCTACCGCTATCCACACCGGCAACTTATCCTGATATGCACGGGGATATACTCCCCTGCCATCTATAGATGGACGAAGGCGCCCCTGAGATGTAACAATTTCCTGCTCATTTATCTGCAACAGTAATTCCAGTTTCTCAGTAAAAAGCTCATTATAATCATCAAGATTATAGCCAAAGAGCGGAAAAGACTCAATGAAAGAACCCCGGCCCGCCATTATCTCTGCACGACCTTTGGAAATAAGGTCCAGTGTAGCAAAGTTCTGATAAACCCTCACCGGATCGGCAGAGCTGAGGACGGTTACTGCACTGGACAGTCTGATGCGTGAGGTTACAGCGGCTACAGCTGCCAGCACCATTTCGGGAGATGACACTACATAGTCAGGACGATGATGCTCACCCAATGCATATACATCAAGCCCCAGCTCATCGGCCAGTACCGCCTCCCTTATCAATTCGTCAATACGTTGCTGAGCCTGATGTGCGTTGCCGGTTATATGCGCTACCGGTATTTCTCCGAAGGTGCTTATGCCTAATTCCATGTTGCAAAGTTGCAACATAGAAACACAATATCAATTATAGAGGTATACGGTATTACTATTTAAAGGATAATAATAACTATTGCCTACATACCAATGTAGCTGAGGAATTCAGTTCTTCTATGCTCTTCAAGAAAATGACCATCATAAAATGAAGTCACAGTTGCAGATGATACATCTTTGATGCCCCGGGACGATACACACATATGCTTCGCATCTATTACGACTGCTACATGAGGTGTATCCAATACTTTTTGCAACTCACGGGCTATCTGCATAGTAAGCCTTTCCTGTACCTGTGGTCTTTTGGAATAGTACTGCACAATCCTGTTCAGCTTGGAAAGCCCTATAACCTTCCCGGAAGATATATAAGCAATATGTGCTACACCATAGATAGGTACAAAGTGATGCTCACAGTTGCTGTAAAGTGTGATGTTTTTCTCTACAAGCATCTGATTGTATCTGTACTTATTTTCAAACAGCGCAACAGACGGCTTATTTGCAGGATTGAGACCTGAAAAAATCTCCTTTACATACATTTTAGCTACACGCTGTGGTGTCCCCCTTAAACTATCATCATTCAAATCAAGACCCAGTGTTAGCATTATTTCCCGGAAATGCTGCGAGATGCGCGCGATTTTTTCTGAATCGCTCATATCAAATGCATCAGCCCTTATCGGCGTTTCTTCGCCGGTCATCATATGTTCATCTCCTATTACGTCTATATCATCAGACGATATCGTGTCTGTCTCCGGGCTATTCATAATCATATCTGCACTCATAAAAATATAGTTGTGGTGACACAAAGATACGATTTGTCTAATTTTACAATTATTTATTTAGACAACAATTGTAAAAAAGAATGAAAATAGAGCGTAAAACATAGTAACAACCTAAAAAAGAAGAAAAGAATGTCTAAGATAACACGCTAACTTTGCTACATAAATAACAAGAAAGATTGGAAAGATATTCGATTGCCGATGTAGAAAGTCTGACGGGCATTAAAGCACATACCCTCAGAAAATGGGAAGACAGATACAAGATGCTGATACCGCACCGCACAGGCACCAACATACGCTATTATGACGATGAACAACTACGCACACTGCTGAATGTAGCAACACTGCTGCAAAACGGATACCGGATAAGTAAGGTAATGGCAATGGAAAGCCCGGTACTGAATAAGACGGTAGCTGAGTTGATGACAAATGAAGAAGTATCAGACCATAATATAGCCTACATTAATGCGCTCATAAAGGCAATGCTGGCATTTGATGAACCAGTGATGGATAAAACACTTACCACTATTTTTATACGTCACGGAATATTTGATGCCATGACCGGTATTATATATCCTTTCCTGCGACGCACTGGTATGCTCTGGACAACAGAAAATGCCTCCCCATCACAAGAACATTTTGCCAGTATGATACTAAGAAGAAAATTGCTAAGCATCACCGATGGCATACCATTATCTGCATCATCTGATAAAAAATTCCTGCTATTCCTTCCTCCTGACGAATGGCATGAAATGGGGCTATTGCTAAGTGACTACGTCATACGTAAGGCAGGCAACAGCACATTATATCTTGGCCCCAATGTTCCTTTTAATAGTATTGAAACTGCCCTGAAACTATATAAACCAACCCACCTGCTTACTTTTTTCAGAACAGGATCTGAAAGCGCCGCATATGTAGCGTCAATAAAAAACATGCTAAAAACGCATCATAATACTATAGCACTTATATGCAGCGACAACATTGCCGAAAATGAAAAAATGCCCAAAAACATCAGGATACTTACAGAACCTGAAGCGCTGGGAAAATATTTATAAAAAACGGCAAAAATGAAATACTTTGTCTAACTTTATAGAAATAAAGATAGACAATGAAAAGATCTATTTTCTGGTTCAGAAAAGATTTGAGGCTGTATGACAATCCACCTTTATTGCGTGCTGTGGCTGAGTCAGAAAGTGTGCTGCTGCTCTACATAGCTACGCCCGACATATACCGCACAAACCCCTACGGATTCAAATGTACCGGTAACTTTCGTGCAAAATTTCTACAGGAAAGTATTGATGAGCTGAGCAGCCTCATAGCGATAAAAGGCGGTGAACTGACAATACGAAACGGGCGACCGGAAACAATAATACCGGAACTATGTGCAACACACGATATTGATAAAGTATATTTCGCATCAGAACCGGGCGTATGGGAAAAGCATACTGAAGACAGACTACTGGAAGCATTGGCTCACATAAATGTGGCAGTACATACTGAAGACAGTTGTACGCTCACAGACCTCACAAAGCTCCCTTTCAATATATCAGAACTGCCACATGTATTTACAGACTTCAGACTGGCTGTAGAGCATTTGCCGGTACCCTCCTGCACACCAGCGCCTGTATATTTATCCTGTATTCGCAATACATCAGGAATACGAATTAAGTCTGAACAACTAAAAGTATCAGCTAATGCGCTGCACAGAAGCAAATTCAACAGATTTGCCGGAGGTGAGTGGCAGGGACTGAAAAGAATGAAACAATATCTGAGCCCGGATGGCCCTGCACTATCCTACTATGATACACGAAATAATTTATGGGGCACAGATACTGCCTCAGGGCTATCTCCCTGGTTGGCGGCAGGTTGTATTTCGGCAAGAACAGTACACCATGAAATACTAAGACTGGAAAGCATAGCAGGGGGTAATAAATCTACCTATTGGCTCAGATATGAGTTGCTATGGCGCGATTTCTTCAGGCTTAACATGGAAAAACATGGTTACAAAATGTTCATAGAGTCCGGTATAAAGGGGACAAAACGAACCTTTAAAAACGATACTAAACTATTGCATCTGTGGATAAACGGACAGACGGAAGAACCATTGGTAAATGCATGTATGAATGAACTGAGACATACCGGATATCTTAGTAACAGGGGGCGACAGATAGTAGCCAGCTATCTTATAAATGACATGGGGGTAAACTGGCTCATGGGCGCAGCATGGTTTGAAAGCCAGCTTACAGACTATGATGTAAGCAGCAATTATGGTAACTGGGCATACCTGGCAGGCGTAGGTAATGACCCGAGAAAAAACAGATACTTCAGCATTGCCAGACAGACAGAACAATATGATGCCGATGGCACATACCGTGAACTATGGCGAAGCAGAACTTCCGGTCAGGTATTACAGTCAACAATTGGCAACTAAAAAGTAATACAGTAACAATGAATGATGATATGATATGCCATTACAGCGGGCTACCATCTGTGGCCTCATATGAGGATACAGATGAAGTAAGCAAACCTGCATTACTAAGTATAGCTGACATAGACAGGATAATGGAAATGGCATGGGAAGACAGAACTCCGTTTGAAGCAATTAAACTCCAGTTTGGCATTGGCGAGCAGGCGGTAAAAGAACTTATGCGCCGGTACATGAAGAAGAGCAGCTACCTGATGTGGCGCAGGAGGATGACCGGTAGGAATACAAAACACAGTAAGCTTAGGTCTGAAGATGTAATAAGATACAAATGCAGCAGGCAGCGAACAATATCACTCAATAAAATCAGCAAAAGATAATCCCATGAGCAGACATTACCTATTCGCAGGCGCGTCATCAGCCATAGCACAGCATACCGCAGCCATGCTACGTAATGACGGGCATACAGTAACTGGAATAACGACAAAAGAAAATGTGACAGGCTATGACAAAATAATCACAACCCTGTCTTACGAAAAGCAGCATCTGCCGCAACTGTATGATAATATTGATGGGCTTGTATATTTCCCCGGTACTATCACATTGAAACCGTTTGGCCGTATTACTAACGATGAACTGCTACGGGATATGCAGATAAATACATTGGGGGCATACGCATTTGTACAGCAATATACACCGCTGTTACAGCATAGCAGCAATGCGGCTATCATATTTATGAGTAGTGTGGCTGCTACTACAGGGCTCATCTACCATTCTTCTATATCAATGGCAAAAGCCGCACTGGAAGGACTTACCAGAGCCCTGGCTGCAGAGCTGGCACCACGTGTACGCGTTAATGCAATAGCACCATCATTAACTGACACACCACTTGCACAACGTTTTCTGAACACCGATGAGAAAAAACAGAATGCCGCAAAAAATAATCCAATGAAAAAAACAGGCACGCCTGAAGAAATTGCATCGGCAATTGCATTTTTGCTAAGCCCCGCAGCATCATGGATAACAGGACAGGTAATCCATACTGATGGGGGAATGGGAACACTCAGATAAACAGATATGACAACATACAGCAGGGAAGACATAGACAACTTCCCCCAACGATACAGAACAATATTTATTAATTCGCTAAGCGGCTTTCGTACCGCCTGCCTCATAGGCACTGCAGACAAAAATGGCCAAAGCAACCTTGCTATCTTTAACTCTCTTACGCACATTGGGGCACACCCTCCGCTGGTAGGTCTGATTATACGACCACATTCAGCGGAAAGGCATACATTGGAGAACATATTGGATACCAATGTGTTTACCATAAATCATGTGCAGGAATCTTTTCTAAAAAAAGCACACCAGACCTCAGCCCGCTACCCCCGGGAGATATCAGAATTTGAGGCTACCGGGCTTAATGAGTACTATGCAGATGCATTTTACGCACCATTTGTGGCAGAGAGTACCGTACGTATTGCAGCAAAACATTTACAGACTATAGACATTACTGCCAACAACACTATACTGCTGATAGCCGAAATTATCTGGGTAGAGCTACCACACCCGATTGTTCGCAACGATGGCTACATAGATCTCGGCGCAGCCGGAACAATTGTTTGTAACGGACTGGATAGTTATCACACCACACAACCTATAGGTCGTCTTACCTATGCCAAACCAGATACAGAACCCAAATATCTGTAGTATAGCATATGAGTAAAATAGACCTGCCGCAAAAAATGTGTCAGCACTGCAAACGACCATTCTCCTGGCGTAAAAAGTGGGCTAAGAACTGGGAACATGTAAAGTATTGCAGTGAAGCCTGTAAAAAGAAAAAGTATCCTGATAAAGGTCAGACTCAATAAAAACAATAAAACAAAAAAGAGCTGCATGAAAATGCAGCTCTTTGTGTTGAAAACACCCCTCTTCCACACAATATTAAATGCACAGACAAACCACTACACTGAGATTTTTTCAACAATTCATCACCTATTTTGTCAATCGCACCAACTTAACAGAACCATCCTCATTTGTTACGCGCAGCAGGTAGATACCAGCTGCCAGATCCCCCATTTCGAATATTCCTTTTTTCACTCCGGCAACACGCGAAATAATGCGACCTGAAAAGTCAATCAATGCTGCCTCACGAACTATTTTATCTGACTCAAAATTCACAATATCATTTACAGGATTAGGATATACCTTAACTGCACTGTTACTTAAAGCATCTGCTACTGATGCAGGTAATGGCTGCTCAGGAAGTGCAATGAGCGCACCACCTTTTGCTAATGCTACCCAAAGACCAAAGGCAGGACCGCTGCTGTTCATTGTTGGATTAAGAAAGCCCGACGCAACCACAGTAATTGCTGAGTCTCCCAGATTGAGCGTAGTAAGAGGTGCAGAGTAGCGCTTCACAATTGTTGCGCCATCGCTTGTTGTTACATCTATTACATAGTCAGACTCTGGCAAATCGAGATATCCAGTGCTGCAGAACTCACCAAATGCAACATCGTTTACCAGTGTAGTAGCCCCGGCTTTTACGTCAACAGTAGGCGCATCAGTACAACCATGCATTACCAGCAGCGATGTATTACCAGCTGTTGCAGATGTTTCAAGAGCCATATCATATACGCTGAGACGGAAAGGCACAGCAGTAGATGCCGGACTATATCCTGTTGTGCTTACAAGACCATTGGCTATCAGAATGTACTTTTTAGTATCATCCAGCGTCACCGTAGTAGTATAAACCGCATCGGCATTGCTGGTACTGTTTTTGGGAGCAACGCCTATTGTAATCGGCACTCCTGCAGGAGCATCAATAAACGGAGTAGCTGTACGGAAAGCAAAATTGTCAAGCAGCAATGTTGTACCCAGATACACATCCACCGAATCGGCAATCAAATCGGCGCTGTTGTGAATAACCTGAACCCGCGCTGTCTGCGCATTAACGCTGATACCTGCAGCGATAAGGAATACTGATAGTAGTGTCTTTTTCATTTGTCTAAGATTTAAAGCAAATTTATTAGACAATATTGATTCAAAAATCAACCTGAAACATCTTTATATTTTGTTTAACATTATTAGAAATAAATTAGACAAAAAGAGACAAACGCTTTTGTGCGTTTGTCTCTTTTTTGATATAAAAACTGTTTACTTACTAGCTGGCATTATATGCTGCTGCAAACTCGCTGGCAAAATCATCTAGCTTTATTACACTGAATGCAGGCTTGTTTTTCTGATAATCAGCCATCATAGCCCCACTGGCTATTGCAGCTCCCATCTCAGTATAGTTTGCAGCTACTTCCTGCGTATGGCCTGCCTGTACAAGTGCGTTCAGCGTATCCTCATCCCTGAAGTTTACCCATGGCAGCTCAGGCTTGCCTATTGCGGCACCCAGTACCCTTGCCACATCATCAGTTGTGCGCTCATCGCTTACCACATAACGAACGCTTTTACCGGAAAAAGAAAGGTTTAGCAGTTCCTCTGCTGCCGCAGCAGCTATATCATTGGTATGCACCATTGCTATAGAACTGTGTTCTCCATAATTACCGCCAATGATACCCATATGTTTCACCATAGCGATATTTGACAGGAAATTATAGTAGAAAAATCCCGGACGCAGATGACGCACATCTGTACGCTCCAGCGCATTCAGCTCCTGCTCTACACCATACAGGCCACTTACCGGGCCACAGCCTTCCGGCATGTGAGCGCCTATACTACTAAGGTTTACTACCTTCTTTACACCTGCACCGGTAATAGCTGCAGCATAGTTGCTGCCTATGCTGTGAATATATTCTTTCCAGTTTGCAGCATCCCATTTGGGAGGCACCATAGTGTACACTCCGTCAGCGCCGGTAAAAGCTGCTGTAAGAAATGGAATGTCTGTAACTGAGCCTACTGCTGCCTTTGCGCCCATTGCTTCAATGGCACTTACCCTTTCGTTACTGCTGGTAATAACTGTCACCTCATGTCCTGCATGTATCAGCGTCTCAGCCAGTGGCTTGCTGATGTGGCCCGTAGAACCTGTAATTACGTACTTCATATTGCTTTTGTTTTTTTGATGACACAAAGGTATTTTTGTACTTACTTTTCTACAAGTACTAACAAAAAAGTAAGTACACATGTATACTGTTAAAGAAAACTCAACAAACCAGCTGAATAAGCAGACCGCACTGAATATGTGCCCGGTCACCTTTACCCTCGACCGTATAGGTGGCCGATGGAAAGCACTGATATTATACCATCTTAGTGGTGAGCCCCGGCGATATGGAGAGCTGAGAAAATGTATACCTGCCATAACCGAGAAAATGCTGATACAGCAGCTGAAAGAGCTGGAAGCAGACAATCTGGTACACCGCGATGTGAAACCTGTAGTACCACCTCATGTTACCTACAGCCTCACCCCCGCGGCAAAAGAGCTATATAAGGTACTGAACGCAATGGCAGAATGGGGTTTGCGTTACGCTGCAGACGAGGCATACCAGAACTCCTGCCGAACGCAGTCAAATAACAAAACCCCATAAAGCTTCTACTCACATACCGGCAAATATTCTAAAGGCCGGGTGGCTGAATATAAAAACCTCTTAAAGCTGTAAATACAATACATACTAAAGCAAGTATAATCATGTAGCGCCCATGTTTGCGGGCCTTTTCAGAAAAAGAATACATCTGTCTACCATCGGGCAGGATGCGCTTCGTACGAATTATATACGCCCCCAGCACAATGCCCAGTAGTCCCGGCAAGAGGCTGAAACTGTAAAGAAGCATGAGTGCTGTCGTGCTCCCCATATATCCTGCCACAATGCCAATGACAGAGAAGCCATAACCCATTAGCAGCCAGTTATCATCCAGCTCACGGGGCACCGACAATTCGTCTATACGCTTTGTATGCAATGCAGCCTTATCATGCTTGTTTACCTGCACACCACGCTGCTGTAGCAAGGCCAGTGCCACGTTATAATTGTATGCTCCCCATTCATCAGGCTTTGCTATCACATCTTTAAGTTCATCGTCAGAGAAAGAAAGTAGCATATAATCTTTATCTACGTCTGCAAGGTCTACTTTTGTTTCTTCCAGTATTACTGCCTGTGCCCTGGCAAAATCACTATCGCTTATGCGCAGCAGTATTTTATCATTGTATTGTGTACCCAGTATATGCTCATCCAGAAGCCCTTGTTCAGCTTCTATCTGCGATGCTATACCATGCTGTTGTAGTACCGATGCCACAGCATCGGCCTCCTCCCGGGTTGCATATCTTGAGAATGTGGCAAACTTACCCATACCCTAAAAATACAGATAATACCATCAGCAGGCCATAGATGACTATGAGCAAATAGCAACGTGCAATTATTATTCAGGGAAAAATGCTAACATTTCTATATTTACACCAACAGCTGTATCATGACCTTATTGAAACAACTACGCCCCATTAAACTGGTATTCTCTGCACTTCTTATTACTATTCTGCTGTGCGCCACAGCAGCTACAGCTGTGCCTGACTTTCGTACAGGCCCTGCTCCCGGTTGGGTAACCAACGTGCCGCTGTCTACTTCCAGGCCAGACCTGAAAGCTATCAACGATGGATACTACATGGAGCTATACGAATATGAGGAGCATGCCACACGTGCCGAAGCATATTCACATATAGTACGCAATATCATTACCGATGCAGGAGTACAGGAGGCCGGTAATATAACCATAAACTTCAACCCCTCATATGAACGCCTTACCGTGCACAGAATAGTTGTATGGCGCAACGGTATGCCGGAAAACAGACTTCGTAAAGAGGACTTCAGAATTATTGCAGCTGAGGATGATTTGTCAAGATTCATCTACAACGGCACCTATTCAGCCTATCTGATACTGAAAGACATTCGCAATGGCGATAAGATAGAATATGACTACACAATTACAGGTAGCAACCCGGTATATAAAGGAAAATTCTTCGGTCGCTATATCATGCAGTCATCTGACCCTATAGGAAAGCTGCATTACAGAGTAATTATACCCTCCTCACGTCACCTCAATTTCAGCTACAAGAATAATGCTACTACTGCTGTACAGACAAGTGACGGTAATAATACGATTTATGACTGGGACCTTACAGATGTGAAAGGTATGGGCAGTATAGGCAATGTGCCATCATGGTTTACCCCATACCCATATGTACAGATATCTGAGTTTGCCAACTGGAAAGAGGTTGCAACCTGGGCATATAGCATTAACCGGCCCGGCGAGCATATCACAGGAGCATTAGCAGCCCGCCTGGAAAGTCTTAAAAAAGAGTATCCCGGCGACCCATACGCACTATTCAGAGCAATAGTGAACATTGTGCAGCACGAGATACGCTACATGGGTGTAGAAATAGGCACCTATTCTCATACAGCCAATGCGCCGGAGAAAGTATATGAGCAGCGGTATGGCGACTGTAAAGACAAATCGCTGCTTCTGGTATCTATGTTGCATGCGGTAGGAATAAAGGCCGAGATGGCACTTGTGAGTACAGGTCTGCGCACACATTTGACAGACATGATACCATCACCATCCCTGTTTAACCATGCTATAGCCGTAGCCCATATCTATGACGATGATATATGGGTAGATGCTACCATGAGCTATCAGGGAGGGAAAGGCCGGCATATCTACTGCCCTGAGTATGGTAAAGCACTGGTGCTGAAACCGGAAACAGATGACCTGGTATTTGTCACAGCAAAAGACGTAGGCGAAATAAGATATACAGAGACCTATGATGCAGCCGACTTTCAGGCACCGGTAATACTAACCATAACTACCACCTACACGGCAAAAATGGCAGATGACCAGCGTTACCGTATGGCAAGCCAGAGCAGATTAAGCATTGAAAAAAGCTACCTGGACTATTATACCCGGCAGTATCCCGATATAGATATGCTGGACACACTGAAAGTAGAAGATGATATAGAGCAGAATATACTTACCGTTACAGAAATCTATAAAATAAAAACATTCTTTGACACAGATAGCACCACAGGTAACAGAGGGGCCTCTTTTTATGCCGGCCTCATACGTGACGTATTACCCATTACCGACAATAAAAAGAAATACCCTTTGGCTACCTCCTACCCCTATTACATCCATTATACTGTGCAACTCAATGCCCCGCTTAACTGGAATCTGAAGGCAGAAAGCAAAACACTGTCGCGTAATGCATACAACTTTGCCTATGCAGTAAGTGCTACTGCCGACAAACTGACACTGGAATACGACCTGAACTTTCTTGAAGACCACATAAAGCCGGAAGACCTCGCCCTGTATGAGCAGGATAGAAAGAAAATACTGGATGATTATCTCTCCTTTTCATTCAGTCATAATGAGGGCGTAGAAAAACGCCACCCTGGCACCAATCTGTTTATGGTCATTATAGCTCTTGTTACTGCAGTAGGTGTTGCTATGATGCTGAGACATGTATACCATCGCCCCACCGAACGAGCGGCATGGGCAGGGGCTCCCTTACAGCTTAGAGGCTGGTTAATACTGCCCATCATTGGCATATTTATCACTATCATAAGTGTGCTTAATGCACTGCTAACCACCAGCTTCTTTAAAAACCATCTATGGCATGCATACGATGGCAGAGTGCAGGCCGGACTCGTGAAAGTGGTTTTACTGTTTGAAGTTATGTTCAACGTCACCACAGTAGTCTTTGCTATATTCTGTCTGATATTAATATTCAGGAAAAGAGACATTACACCACTGTACGTAAGAATTTTCTTAATCGGCAAACTTTCAGGCCTGATAATTGACGAGATTGCAGGTGCCTTCATCAATGGCACCAACAAAATACTGACACAGGAATTAACAGGCTCTATAATCTACACCGCTATATGGAGCATGTATTTTTACAGTTCTCAGCGCGTAAGGGAAACATTCACTGTACCATATCCCGAAGATCAGCCATGGGCCCAGACAGAAGAGGAACCCCAGACTACTGAGGAGGAAGAAGAAGAGCCACCATTACCCGACAATGTTCATATCTGAGCACGTGGGAATGTTATTACAAATTCAGTGCCACTGCCGGGAGTGCTGGTTACAGATATTGTACCCTGATTTTCATCTACGAATTTCTTCACCAGCACCAGCCCTAGCCCTGTCCCCTTCTCACTGTTGGTGCCAGGTGTGGAAATATCCTTCCCTACGCGTGCAAAAAGCGCTTCCAGCTTATGAGCCGGGATACCCACTCCGGTATCTGATATATGTGCAGATACCTGGGTACGGCTCACGGTATAGGTAATAGCTATGCTACCACCGTTTTCAGTAAACTTCACTGCGTTGGTAAGCAGATTCTGTAATATAATTTTCAGATGATCAGGGTCTACCATTACAAATACAGCTGTATCACTGTTATGACGCAATGAGATATCCTTTTCTGTAATGCTGCTCTTCAGCACACTGAGCACATCATCCACCACACCGGGCATATACACTACAGAAGGGCGCACTACCGTACCCCCTATCTGACTGCGTGCCCACAACAGCAGATTATCTACCATAGCCGATGTAGCTACCGTTTGCTCATGTAGCTTATCAAAAAGAAACTGTACCTCATCCTTATCCAGATCAGACTGTCGCAGTACATCCAGCCCCGCAATGATGGAGGAAAACGGACTTCGTAAATCATGCCCTATTATGGAAAACAGCTGATCTTTGGTATGATTTGCTTCTGCCAGCTCTTTATTCTGCGCCTCTATCAGCTTATTCTGCCGCGATATGTCGGCAGAGTTCTTCATCAGCATTTCATTAAGTGCATTTTTGCGGCGGTTATTCCGAAAAGATATAATTACCAGCACCAGTAAAAAGAGCGCCACCAGTATTATCACCAGCAGTACCATCCTGTTCAGTGCATTTTTCTGCACAGCAAGCTCATTTCTGCGTTGCAGCTCCAGCCGCTCTGCTTTTTCCCGCTGCAGGTGTAGTGCATTTATCTCTCCTTCTTTTGCCTCATCAAATAAGCTGTCATTATAAAGTTTCTGCTCGGCCAGCGTATTATAGGCCATATCATATTTGCCCATGCCGGCATAAGCTTCATGCAGCACAGCCAGCCCTCTGCCTATATCCCACTTTGTCTTTAACATTCGGGCTATAGCCACGCCCTTCTCTGCATTACGTGCAGCTTCCTCTGGTTTACCTTCCTGCAGATAGCACATGGCAATGCCTGAAAAGGCAAATGAACGTTCCCAGTCTATACCTGCCGATGTATCATCGATTACCTGCTGAAACTGACGTACAGCCTTAGTAATGCTATCCTGCTGATAATAAATCTCTCCCAGCCTGTTGGCAATCATTACCTGCATATGGCGATTATTGCTCTGCTCGCTTATCACAGCTGCCCTGTTCAGCCAGTACACTGCACTATCGGCATTACCAGACTCTGCATGAAGCAGTGCCAGATTAAAACAGTTGGAACATAACCTGTACAGGTTCCCTGCCTGCTCATTGATTGCCACCGCACGCAGGAACAACTCACCGGACGCAGCATAATTTTTCTGCGACAGATATACCAGCGCCAGCAGATTATAGTTAACAGCCTTACCACCACTGTAATTAACAGAGTCACATATCTTAAGCGAAGCAAGTGCCAGCTCTACCGACTTATCATAATCTCCGGTTTTATAATAGCACTTAGACTTACCCGATATAGCATCTGCCTTACCCTCATGGTACTTTATAGTACGGGCCAGAAACAGCGCTCTGTCTGCATAGGCTAAAGAACTATCAGTAGCTGTTTCCAGCATATATGTCTCTGCAATACGATTCAGCAGGTTTACCGTTTGTGTGTCAGATACCCCCCTCTGCTGTGCAAGCTGCAGCCTGCGCTTCAGATCATCCAACTGGGCATGAACCACTACGGGCAACAACAGGAAAATCAACAAAACCAGCCGCCCCTTTAATTGCATATGCTATAACAAAAGTATTATGGCTCTAAAAATAACTCTTATTCATCTCTTTACATGGTACTGTTGGTGAAATACACGTTTTTAACGATTACATGCAAAATATAACACGCATTATTCTCACATGCATACCTCCTCATTGCAGCATTGATACAATTTCTTATCGGTAGTAGTTTCGTCACATCTTCATTAGCCCCCCTCTTCATTCATACTCACAATTCTGTGTCCCGACTATCAATGACAGGGTATTCAACCTCAACGCACCCATCACCGGCCATAGCCCACCATACATTTGCCCCGACAAGTAATTCTTCACTATTTAAGCTAAAACAATGAGCGTAAATCAGAATTTCGTGCAGTGGTCACAGCCATTCCTGTACGACAACGGCTCCTCCCCTGCCGTAGCAATCAATGACAACGGGCTATGCCTGGAAATGCACAACGGCCCATCGGGCAATGATGGCATGTTCTACCGGTTGGGGCAGTATTCATCACAGATCACAAGTGTTGCAAACTCACCTATGAGCTGGACTCCCGTACAGTACCTGGGAGAAGGAGACAGAAACCCTATCACCTGCGGACTTAGCAACTCCTTTGCGTCTATGGTTTATCAGGATGATGATAAGAACCTGTTTTTTCAGTGGGCGCCGCTGCCAGCCAATGGTGATGGCGTACTTAACTGGCAGGGAAGTACTAACTATACCAGTGGCGAACAGCCTGCAATGGCCATGAACGGCAACTCCAGAGTTGTAGCCGTACACCAGGACAGCAAGGTGGGAAATTACACAATGTGGTATGCTACCGGCACTGCCGGTGAAGGAATAGGAGGTGCTGCTGAAGTAATGCAGGCCACAGAAGGTAGCCTCTACTGTAATACCATTAAAGTAGCTATTAATAAAAACGGTCCCAATAACACTGATGCAACAATTGTGGTCATGAGCAGTGTTATAAATGATGTTAGTCTGCTGGTAGGCATCATGCAGCCCAATGGGTCTATAGTATGGGGCGACAAAATACCTTTGGAAGGATGGCGCGGTTGCTTTGACGTAGCTCTGGATGATGATAACAACCTCCTCATTGCATCTACAATAAAGTCATTGGGTGGTGAAACAAGCTGCCTCAGCTGGCAGACAGCCAAAGTAGTAGATAAAACCGTACAGTTTACCAGCGAAGTAATGCCTTTGTATTATTTCAACATTGCTGATACTTCTGTTACAATAAACAATAATGGCAACATCATTCTGGAAATATGTAATGAAGATGGCTCACCTACCCAGTTCCAGTACTTCATAGGACAGGCATACTTCAGCCAGGACTTCTCAGCATGGATGGGGCAGAACAATGATACTATCGGAGACATCCCACTCAATCTGCTGGCTATTCCGGGTTCTCATGATTCCGGTACTTATACTATAAATATATTGTCAAAACTGACACCTGACAACCCCACAAGTCTGTTAAGTCATTTTGCACCAAATGTTGGTACTGCATGGTCTCGCTCACAGGGGCTTGACTTTCTGGGACAGTTGAATGCTGGTATACGCTATTTTGACATCAGAGCATTATATCTCCATCAGGAAAACACATACATTACCTGCCATGGATTTGAGGGAGCAGGTATTTCTGACCTTTTTAATGATATTAATACTTTTTATGCACAGGGCGAAGCATACCAGAAGGAAATTATACTGCTGGATATGAATCATATCTTCACAGATATCGACGGTATAAAATGGGGCAGTGTGGACTGCTGGATGCCCGGAGGACCCAATAGTCAGTTCACTGACTTCTGCAACTGGATAAACAACAATATAGGACATCAGCTGCTGCCGCCTTCCCTCAACGGGGCATCACTCAACGACATCTACAACAGCCAAGAATACAAAAACGGAGGACGTATCATTTTATTTTTCGACGATGCGCTGTCCGTAAAAGATAACAGCTTTTATTGGCCAAATGAAGATAATAACGTTGACAACTACTGGTTAGCCGTTGATAAAATAGACAAAGTAGAGGATATCCCCCGGCCAACGCCTCCCCCAGCCATATGCTCAATATGGCCAAATGTTACCACACTGAATGATCTTGTAATAGCAAACGGAAACACACTAAGCAATACGCTACAAAATAACTGGAATTCCTGGGTTGACCATAACACTCCCTCTGCAGAGTTTACAGTATTACAATGTATAGGCACTGAAGACATCACTATAATTGCTGCCGGCACTATAGTAGAAGCCTATACCCCAAATTCACTACAGGTATGGGAGGCAGGTGTGTGTACCCCCTACATGTTCATTCTTGCCAATGATAACCGTTCCATATTTGCAAACATAATTCTTGTAGACTGGCTGGAACAGACCATGATTACGCCTATGTGCATGGATATAAACAAAAAGAAAGCCACAGTGTTAGCAAAGGCAGGCAAACTTAATTCTGCCGAAGCTATGGCATAAAGCTTACCGGGTGCCCGTTATATATTACGGGCACCCGTTTTTAAAAGTGCCACTCCTGTTGCCAGCGCAGCAGCACATAGTCCTCCATACGGGAAATGGCATTTTCAGGATTATCTGTATTATAAGCATTGTGATGATAAGATGCACTGCTATCGGGCGTAAGCAGAATACGCTCCCTGAGTCCGTTCTGATTACAGTAGCGCATTACAGGAGCCCACAAATGCTTCCAGAAAGCCTCAGTAACACCACGTGTCAGATACACATTGCGGATGCCCTGATGCTGCTGTAGCAGACGCACAATGTTTACAAAATCAAAATCGTCAAAGTTGTAAACAAGTGCCTTATCAGAGAAGCCGCCTATCATTTTTCTGTGGTTAGCATCCTCGGGGTCAGCATCATCTATGCAGGCTATCATATCTGTGAGTACTATCCTGTTATCCCGGCAAAACTGCCGCCATGCAGCAGATGGCGCATCTATCAGGGACGGCTGTCCATACATACGGGGCAGTATATCCCAGAAACAGTTTTCCTCCCTACGCCCGTAAAACCAGTCAGAGGTATTTTCTTCCGGCCATTGTGGTGAGAACACCCCTACTATTATTGTATCCGGCTCATAATCCACGCCGGAGAGATGAAGGTCTTTATAAAACTTATGTTTGCAGGCCACAGTGTCTGTTATTACTACTTATCAGACCGCAAATATCCTACATGCAGGTAAATGAAAAAAGTGCATTGCTGCACCTTTTGAAAGGTATTTGTTTTGAAAATGTTTTGAAATGACTAAAATGGAAACGGGTTCCAGTTGCCTATAACCCTTTCCTGTCTTGCGCTCCCCCTTCAGGACTTGAACCTGAGCCCCCATGATTAACAGGGTTGTTCTGTATGCCCTGAAAGGCACTACTGCAGCTGGTTTCAGAAGATTATTGATTTTCATTCACAACTGATTTTCAACCGGCTCATAAAAAGTGCGGGTTAAAAAATGATATTTGAACAAAGGTAAGGGCTGCGCAAGTATAGCCTATACCCCTTCTTAAAGTACCTATACTACCTATACTGGCTATACCGTTATGGCTTTACAGAAGTACAGTATATATAGTATAGGCAGTATGGATATCCGGACAACCAGAACACCCACATTAACAACAGACCCTGGGGTCAGGTATCAACAAATGGTGCTTGGCACGTTGCATGCTACTACCATCCTCCACCCGCCCAAGGTCATAATTTTGTCGCAAGATTCGTCGGACGGACTATATAGGAACACCCGACGTTTTCTGCGACACATGTAATCATCAATCGTTTTCAGAGGACTTTGAGATTTGGGAGAGGGAGTCCGTCTCAAAAGAACCACCGTGCAGACCATGCCAAACGTGCCAATCATGCAAACGGCATATGGCACGAACGGCACGCTTTGCACAAGCGTGAACAAAATACAACATAACTCTCCTGCCGTCCGAACATGGGATACCGGATGCACCTAACTGCATCATACCTCTGGGGCTGGTTCCCTGAGGCTCAGAAACTGGCAACTATCGTGAAATGAGTGTGGGCGTAAACGCCGAGGCTGGTGATGTACAGCAGGTCGTCCTGAGGGCTGGACGATACTTCGTCAACGTAGATGGACGTACCTCTTCTCAGCCCCATATAGTCCTCCCGGCAGACAACCCTAAACGGTGTGTACAGCCGCCGTATCCTGCCAAGGGCATTCACAATCAGGATGCTGGTGTGGTCGCAATAGGCGACAGTATAGCCGTCCATAGGCATTCAGTTTAGATACCAGCAATCCGCTTTGTTCTGCAAGGCTCCCATGAGTTCCCGCGCGAGGTTGAGGGCATTGGCACTTCTATCGAGGAAGAGGTCAATATAGCTGCTCTTATTGGCTCCTGTCAGAAGGTTATAGAGCCGCCAAAGGTTGATACTGCCATCGGCATTACAGCAGAACGCACTGTCGGTGTAGTAGTCCTTACAAACGGCATTGAGCTGTGCATCTCCAAGACCAAGCTCTGTGATACCCTGTTTAGCACCATCCGGCATGTGCCGATACATACGAGCTCTGCCTACAAGTTGAGCGAACTGGCTCTCTGTAAGGATGTACTCCTGTAGCCGTTGGAGCTCATCTGCCGTATGCACAGCGTCGAACTCCATAACCAGCCCTTCGATTGCCCTATACAGAGCATCTATGCTACGCACCTTCAGGTTACTTAGGTAGCCATCGGTAGATACACACAGATTAGTGCATACGAGGTTCTTGAACCCGATGAACACTTTGAAGTGTTGCTCTGAGTTCTTGGTCATAAGGCTATCCATGTTGTAGGCCTTCACTCCGCCGATGGTCAGATTGAGCCTGTTACCCTCTACTTCGTTGCTGATAGACGGTATCTCTATCATGAATGCCATACGCTCGTAGTAAAGCGTTTTCTCGTGCTCTAAGAGCGCACTGGCTGGCTTATTTCGCGCCTCAGGGGTTCTACCCTTGATTGGGTGTGAAAGCCGGATGTTTGGCCGTAGAATCGTTTCTCCTTTGAAGATACCGCTTACTGCCTGCATAGTAGCATCTATGAACTCACCGTGCGATATGGCTGGCTCATTCTCTTTCACAAATACCGGAATGATGTGTTTGTTGTTGAGTTCGTGCAGGGTGCCGCTGATAGTGTTGGCCTCTATGAAACCACGGCTGGATGATTGCAGCTCTTCCATGACCTCTGTCAATGTTTCGCCCACTGCAACGGGCTCTTTGGTGTCTGTTTGCATGTTATTGGTTGGTTTGGTGAACAATGTTGTTTTGAATCTGGTGTTTACGGGCAGTAAATTCTGGCCCAAGTGCAGACTGATACTGTGGATACTTATGGTACAGCGAGTTTAGCTCTGCAACCCCAGGTGCATTGTGGATAAGGTGTAGCACCTGCTCATAAGTTATCACCTGGGGTGCTTCTAAGCCTTGATTGCACCACTCGGCAATGGCTCTGCCTGTCTCTATAGTAGGCACGAACTCCGGCTTACCCATGAACAGGCCCGTCCTGTCCTTGGATGCTTTGGCCATATGCGCCATGCTCATCTCGAACACCAGCGTAAACTCGTATTCCAGATTATCGCGCTGATGGGCTTTAAGCCCTACTTTCTCCGGCACCTGCTTACCGTTCTTTTCTGTGAGCACATAGTCGGTCTTACTGCGGACTGTGCAGATAAAGTGTACGTTGGATTGCAGTATCTTGTTTACAAACGCCTCGTGGCGGGGCGTAACCTTTGCCCAGTTGGTGAAGGAGTTGCCTTGTAAGGAACTGTGATAGTCTAACAGGTTATCCCATTCGTGACTGGTGCTATCGATGACTATGACCTCCATACCTGCCTCAATGCAGATATCAATGCCCTCGATGTAACGCTCGGGACTGTACGGCGGCTCTAAGGACAGCGTTTTATACTCCCCGAGGTGAGCGTATAGGTCTGCGCTCCTGTTCTCTGTATCTATGACGGCAATCTTGTTCCAGTTGCCGCACAGTCCATAAGCAATGAGTAGAGCAGACATAGTTTTACCCCCTCCGCTGGGGGACTGTATGCCAAGCTTTATCTTGGCTTTCTTGCGGGATGCTTGTTGTAGTTGCATATGTATCTTTGTATAAATGTGAATGTATGCTTGAGTACATGGAATTGGTTAAGCGAATGAGCGAGAGACTATCTACATACACTTACCATGATATAAAGCAGATGTTGATAGATATTGGGACTTTCCCAAATACACTTTCACTATTGGTAAGGGTAGTGAGATGGAAAGAGTCAGACCAAATGATAACGATAGTCCATTTTGTACACGGGATGCTCTTCAGTATGTGCCAAGAGACAAGTGTAAGGCATTCGGGAGAGCAAGTTCCCCCGGTAACCCAATGTTTTATGCTGCCGTTGTTCCTGATGTCAATGAAACAGACTATAATGACATGCGAGTTACGGCGACACTTGAAGTGGCAAATACTCTGCGCAAATACTCTCGCATATCCGACACTTCAGAAAGGCTGACTTTCAGTAGGTGGGAAGTCATTGAAAATATACCCGTCATTGTAGTTTGCCAGTTTGGCTCATTTGTTGTAGGAGATAATTTCGCATCGACATTCATCGAGCATTACAGGGCAGAACTTCTCAAGTTGCCGCACAATTTAGCACAGAAGTCACACTATATGACTGGCTTTATAGCTGATGAGTTTACGAAAGACAACATACTTAGCAAGCAGGAGGAATACTACATAAGTGCCGCTTTTACTGAACTGTGCGTTACAAAAGGTATTGGAGGAATACTGTATCCCAGTTCGAGAGCAGACTGTAAAGGCTTCAATGTTGCAATCCATCCCGACTACGTGGATAGATGCCTCCGACTTAAAGCCGTAAGAGAAGCCACCTTACAGATTAATGATGACGACATCAACATATTGTATGATACAATGTGCTGGGTAGAAAATGATGCTGTCCCATTTGAGCTTACACCAGTTAAAGATGTAATCCATCCCAGAAACGATGTTACAACCGCTCATTCTATCAATCTAAAGTTTGTAAGAGAGGAAGGACAACAATAGCTGTCCTTCTCGTAGTCTCTTACATGATAGGTTACTCCGTTATAGTATCTACTGTCTGTTCTTTAGGAAGATTGGCAGTACGTCTCATCGTAGGCATACGCATAGCGCCCTCTGGCACATAGCCCCAGCGATAGCCTACCTTAACGACCTCTCCCGTAGCTTCGATTGTGAAGTCATACGGCTCACAGGGAACACGCTCTATTGAGCCCGGCATCTGCTTACCCACCATGCGCTCTGCTGTGAACTGGTCGAATGTGCTGCTGATGGCACACCTGCGTACTGTGGCGTAGAAGTTGCCGCTGGCCTGCGATTGTACCATCTCTATATCTCCCTCAAGCTCTAAGGAGATGTACGTCTTTTGTTCGTTGTCTTTCTGCGTGCGAATGTTGTACCCGATAACTGTAACCATGTGTTTGAAGTTTAAGAATTTGAAATGATGAATACTGTGATGGGGCGTAGCACCCCAACCCTCGACATTGAGCCGGGGCTATCGATTGGGGTACCTTACGCACAGATACTTATGACGCCGGGGGAGGGTCTTGAAGTGAGTTCAAAATTTTGGGGCGGTAAATTTTGGGGAACTTGCAAGTGAGAGTATTGACTGCCAATTTCTGCTTGGGTACATATTCTTATCTTTGATTGACATGAGTTGCACGGCAAAATACATTGACATCAACACGATTGATGATTATCTTTCAGCTATAAGTAGTTATGGATTACTTGACCGCCGTTGGATATTTAGAGGGCAAAACCAAATCGTTACCCAAGCTCTTCTGCCGTCTATAGGGAGAGGGATTCCAAGTAACACTCTGATAGGAACTCACTTGAACGAAAAGATGTCGTTTGATATCTTTAAGCATTCATTGCCACTTCATGGGCTGTTTCTCCAACAACTCAAAACAGTTGATTTATTAGCAATAGCACAACACTACAAACTTAATACAAGGCTGTTAGATTGGTCAAGTAGTCCATTGATAGCCCTATACTTTGCATGCGACAAGGTCTGTACATCTCCTCCCCCTGTAGTCTACGCATGTATGTTTAAAGACGAGAGTTATAAGGGATACTACATTCCAAATTGGAATGAGGACTTGAATCCTTTCGAAGTGAAAGAAATCACTGTGTATGCAACGGACTTTATCGATACTCGTGTATACAATCAGCGTGGGGTCTTTACAATCCATCCATATGATATGTCATCTGATAGATATGAAGGTATCAATGAAGCAACGTCTAACCTTGAACAGATGCTTGTTTTTCGTATCACTGACAAAATAGGTGTGAAAATGAAGCTTGAAAGGCTTGGATTTTCCCCTTTGACGATATATAACACATTAGAAGCAACAGCTGAGTATGCTAACAATTGGAAGTTGTTTGACTGAGCTTTAGTAATGAGAAACCTACACTACTGTACATGGTTAAGGACATTGATATAGCACCGCCAATAGAAGACAGCCAAGTTATATGGCGGTACATGGATTTCGCCTCGTTCTGTTATCTGTTGCATACTAAAGGGCTGTTCTTTAGGCGTCTTGATAGGTACTCTGACCAACATGAGGGTTCTCTTCCAGAAGAGATTAAACATGCGTTAGTCGAGGACTGGATGTCGGCACTACCTTGGCTATACCCAAGTAGGGAAGATGGAATACAATCATTCGACAATACCTTTATTGCACATTTGAAGGAGTTCAATAAAGGTACACTATGTTGTTCGTGGGTAGCAAGTCCAGTCGAAAGTTATGCTATGTGGAAAATCTATCTGAGAGGAAGTAAGGAAGGTGTAGCTATACGCACGACTATAGGAAGACTGAGGCAAGTGTTGACCGACAATGCAACTGATTTCACGCTTGCGAGGGTTAACTATGATATGCCTTTCTGGGACGAGTCGGACTATAAGACTTTGGCAAGTTATAAGACAAAGCCATACAGTTATGAGAGTGAGCTGCGTGCTCTTGTTTACGACCAGTTTGAGCCCGAGACTGTACCTATCGATGTGTTTCCTAAAGTGCCGCTCTTTGAGTATGGGGCAGCGTTTGCTGTAGATACTGCCCTATTAATAGAGCATGTGCATGTCTCCCCATTTGCTGATAGCTGGTTTCATGAGTTAGTACGGCTGACTATCAAATCTCATCTGCCGACCTTCGACCATGGAGCGATACTTACATCACGAATCAAAGACATGTAACAGCGGTAGCCTTAGTTATAACTTAGTCCAAACTCATGACAGAATCGTAGTAACATTGGGTACTCGATTGGCATCTTCTTCTTGTAGTCACAGTAGTTCATCAGAGCATTAGCAATGTACTTCTTTGCCTCGGCCTCAAAGTCGTTGCAATCAACTATGTCTTCACCCTTGTCTTTGTGCTTAAGTGCGTTCCGAGTGAAGTTATGGTCTTTGTATAGACTCTTCTTATGTTGCTGCACCGACCTCTTCTCTTCATCTGTAAGGTCGTCGTATACAGGCCCAACCCCAGCCATAGCCATTGCTACGAAGGTGAATGAGGTATCAACTTGGTTGTACTCTACATCCGCTCCGATGAACTCAGACATAGTTTCATTGCTGAGCTTCTTAAGGATTTCCTCTGCCGCACCAGCTAAGGTGATAGCAGACAGGTAACTACCGCTGTAGTATAAGAGAATGGCATCGTGGAGCTGCACTAACGTTGCATACTCCTTGCTAACTGCTTGTTGATTGCTTTTCATATAGTAGTGCTGTTAGTTAGAGAGCACTCGCAAGTTTCGTCGCAACACCACTATGACGTGAGAGACTTTTCTTACGAGGCCCTGGGGTCTCGTTTGCAATCTATGTCAGGCATCAGAGCGTGGTATCACCCAATACCATCCCACCTTATAGGCGTGTGGCAGTTTGCCAGCTCTAAGTAACTTCCTAAGTGGCAACCCTGGGCGACTCTCGCTATCAGCCAACAGGCCCTTTCTTTCGAGCAGTTGATTGGCTTCTGGAGGCATTAGGCTCTCTTTGTTTGTCTTCCGCATATAGGCATCCAACGCTTTAGTGATAGTTTCAATGCTCGTCATGGCTTCGCTGTGATTGTGTTATAGTCGTTCAGGCATTTCACTATATGTTTTGCCATTGAGCAGCCTGCCGGACTTCTTCTTGTTAGTACCTCCCCATTGTTTGAAGAAGAACGCCACATCGTGTCGGGCACATTGCTGCTGAATGTCAAGCGCCCATTCGGGTTTCATAGGCCTTGGCTTTCGTCCACTTTCCCCGCCGACAATCACCCAGTCAATATCTCTAAGGTCAAGATTATTTAGGGGGCCTATTAGTGGCTCACACGATAAGAACTTCACACGAGCGCGAGTTCTCCTTAAGTCTTGAATCCTATGTTCTACTCTATTGTCCTCGACCGAAACCCCCATCCATATGTTATGCGTCCACTTTAGTTCTGTATGGAGTTCAAGCAACCTGTCAGCCCTTTTAGTTAGCACTTGAAACACATGCTGTGGATTGTCATTCATGACCTTGAACACCTCTTGTATATAGTTCAGAGGGATGTCCTTGTGAAAGAGGTCGCTCATTGAGTTCACGAATACAACCTTGGGAGACTTCCAAGTATAAGGAGTAAGCAATGTGTCGGGATGAAGCCTCACCTTGAATGCGTCTGCATACTTATCTACTCCCATTGCCTGGAGCCGTTTAGACATAACTTCCGCATAGCAGAACTTGCATCCTGCGGACAGCTTGGTACACCCAGTAGTGGGGTTCCAAGTCATCTCGGTCCATTCTATATTAGTTTGCGCCATGCTTTAGTCTGATATTTACCACACGACTTTCGTCACCAAGATAATAACTTAGTGCAGCTTTCCCATCCAGCGACAGGATTTCAATTGCATGAGTCTTCTTGATATCATCAAGGATTGCTTTCGTGTGCTTTGGTAAGAAGTTGTTTTGCAGCCCTAATGTGAGTAAGTCGTCGTTAGTTGCATTATGGTTGTCTTGTAGATGCTTTAATACAGTCTGTTTATAGCCACTATGGTCATACTCGTTGAACATAGTTCCTTCATTGTCGGCCTGCTTAAAAAGCTTACCCCCTTTACTATCGATTTGCCACTTGGCATCCAACATCTTCCAATATCCCTTCCTGTTATGAGTGAAGAAGAACAGCGCAAACCAATTGTTGTTGCCTCGTTCAATCTTGAACACATCTACATAGTCCAATTGGAGGTAGTTCTTGAACTGCTTGTGAAGTTCTGCTATGAAGTGTTGCTCATTCGAGAAGTATGGCTTATGAGTATGCTCGTATAGCTCGCTAATGAACTTTCTAATAGCGTTTCCTCCTTTATAATTACTGTCTACAAGGGCTTTGTTTGCAAACCGATACATGAAGTGTATAGGCAGAAAGAGCAACACCTCGACTTTCTCACATTCAAGTAAGCCCTTTAAGTCTTTAGGGTCAATCTCTTTGTATCCCCAAGGGTCAATAAACACCAGAGCCCGCGCATCATTGGGTAGCGTGCTCGCTTTTACAATCACTTTTTTTACAAGTTCTGAATAGTTAAATGATGTAGGGAAGACTCTTACATTATTAGGTAGAACGATAGACGAGGTTAATTCCTTTACCCTATCAATCTTTAGTTTGCCCGGCTCAATCTCTGACATTTCGCTATCGTTGAACACTACATCTATGTTACGGCATACATTGCTACTTATGCTGTTTGTTTCATAATGGCTTTTGATGCATTCCAAGGTAATCACAGGACTCCCCTTGCCACCGTTTTCATAGATGCCTTCGCCGCAAAAGAGGTCATACAGGTATACTCGATTAACAAACGTTCGACCAAGAATGTTAAGGTATCTGGATAGGTACATCTCATACAGTCTGACTTTGACCTCAGAGTGTTCATACATGGTGGTTATAGACGACTTCGCATTCATAGTGTACTATTAGAGTAGCAAAGATACGTTACGACGACTTAGATATGTGGCTGTAATTAGCAGAACTTATACACAAGAATTGGTTTGCTGTATGATGAAATAGAAGCCATTCAGGTGTTCCCAATGCGATGTGGAGTAGCAACCTCCAAGCTCAATTTTACCTTCTCTGTTCTTAATGGCTTGTATGAGTGTGCCAGAAACATCTGTCCTTCTAACGTTCGTAGAGTACACTCTTACTTGAGGACCATTATGTTCCCCTGTTACATAGTAGATGTCATCCGTTAGAGCAAGATGTGTGCCAAATCCAAAGTTTGGCAGCATTGAATACTGCTCAACGTTCTCAATGTCCATCCAGTAGTCATACATGCCTAAGTTCTGCCCACCACGCATGCCGCCACCATGCCGCGCCAATCGCCTAAAGCACTTTAGCTCTATAGGATAGTGAGTTCTTATGCCATGTTGAGTGTGAAGCACAACGATATCAATGATGCGTCGGGAAGGTGTCCTGTTGATATCAACAGGCTCTTCTAAGAGTATCTTGATGCTTTCGTCACTCACAAACTCGAACATTGGCACGAGCCCTTGCAACAGCATGGAAAACTGGAGTTGCATCATCTTCTCATTCTCGGGCGCAAGCAGTCCTGATGCGACCTTCTCTTTGTAGCACGACCAAGTTATGCCGATGATGTTACGTATCTTCTCATCAGATGTCATGACTGTAAGATACCACTTTGCCAAAGATGAGTGAGGTTTCATTGGATTGAGTTATAGAGAATCGAGCAGCTATGGTCCTCACGGAAGCTTGTTATGGTGTTGACTATGAGGTAGTTATGTCGTATCTTTGCATTGTACATACTACTTCTGGCTTGTTGCCGAGTAGTTCAGGTGGTCAATAACTACACTGTAGGCCAATGCCACTTTAGACGTCTGGATTGATAGGTGCCCCCTTGCAATAACAGGGATACATAGCGCCGAAGTTTTCTCCGATAGTGTACAACAGGTTCCATACATAAGTTTGTCACTGGTCAACATACGCCTATAGGTGTGGCTCATGTCACGAGGCTTAAGACAGCAACTGGAAAGTTGACCGGGGTTCATAGGAGTGGTGGCTTATGAACGCAAGGCTAAAAACGAGGCAAATCGAAAGTAGAACTGAAAGCCTGCGGTCGTCTATTGGGCGAGACCGTATAGGGGAGAAGTGTGTCTGATAGTGAAGGTAGGCACACTTTGAAACTATGGCGTGGTTTAGTAACAATCTCAATCCCCAAGGTAGAAAGCTTGAGTATGAAGATGCACCTGGGGTATGATGTGAAATGCTATGTTATATACTCCCGCAGGATGCTGCTCCGTCAGTAAGGGTGCACATGTGCATGCCACCAGAACTTTAGGAACACCCCAGGGCCTGTTGCTCTTGGCAATAATGCCATCTAATACTATGTAGCTTGATAAATCCGCGCCTCAACTGGGAACGTGCAAAAGTGCTTGTTTTGAGGTAGTGAGCGTACATACTCTTTCTGCAAAGAAAGTCTCATCGGCTCTACAGTATGTGCGACTTTTCTTGCAACTTGCTTACAGAAGGGGAAGAGCAAGTATGTGTTCAGGCAAAGTACGCTCTAAGTTCACGTCAGCTACATAGTATCCCGACACTCCATTATATGACCTTCGCGTTTCGCTGACCGTTGTAAAACACTTCTCAAACTCTCCATATAGTACTTTCTGTATTACCCCATGTTCGGAAGTAGCTGTAATGCTTCTTAGAAATGGGTAAGTCTTGCTTGACACGAAGTTATCAACGTCGCTAAGGCGAAGAGATAGTTCTTTAGCTCCTGTTGTAGTATCAGTAGTAATCCTTCTGAAGATGTCTTTATGTATCAGTGGAACATTATCTTCAACTCTGACTGCAATACTATCTAACCATTCAATGAATGCCAAGCGAGCCAAGTTCAACTCATGATACGCTCTTTTGATATCGGTATCCAGTTGCTCATTGGTCAAGCTTCCAGCTATCATACAGCATGCAAGTATGTAGTCATTCTTCGATAGAGAACTGATACGTCCAGCAGTGTATTTTGTGACCCATATATCCACTATGGTTTGCATAATATTGGCATACTTCGACAAACTTGGTGCTCTGAAGGACTTCTTCGAAGGTTTGTCTGGGTTCGCGCTGTACCTAAAGTAGATGTCCGCTCCATGCTCGTCTTTAGACAGTACGTTTAATAAGGCCCATACTGCCGTTCGCAAATCTACCCTACATGCTTGAGCGATTACTCGGTCAGATAGCACCTCCAATAAGCCTGTCTTTATATCAGGCGAGTTCAGGTCAACATCCCTTCGTGGCATGCTGGTGTAGGTCATCTCTGTTAATGTGGCATTACAGAATTGGTCGTTCAACGCAGCCCACAAGACATAAGACGACAAGTCACTGCCAAACTGCGGGTAGTTCCTGACCAGTTTGTGCCCCTCTTCTATGAGATACTCTTCGAATGATGGATATCTGTACCCAATCCCAAGGCTGCTTTCCTCCAGTAGCTGTATCTCCTCTCTCGTTTCCTCTCTTTGCTTTTCATACTGCCTACGTAGTTCCTCAACTGACTTGCGCTGTTCAATGAACTTCTTGGAAGTTACATTGTCTGTTAGCGTGGGGTAGGACAACCTTTCCCTTGTCGAAACAAACTGTTTCATAAAGCGATAAGGCACCCTCTCGTCTGGGTTGTCACTATGGTCGGTATCATTCTCACCCATTATATACCAAACTGCATCGTCATCCGGCTCTATGATATGCGTTGGCTGATGCATGAATATGTGAATGTCGCCAGCTTGTCGTAACCTGCCTATCGCTTGCACAATTGAAGGAATGCCATCACTAAAGATGCTCTCCGTTGCATTCTGCTTCACGACAGGTAGAATGATGATTAGCACAGACGCTCGGCCGTCATCAGTTTTTATGTTAACACCTGTTTTGAAAGTTGTGCCTATGTTGTTTCCGTCTTGAACAAACTCGTTCTTGTAGTCTGGCGTTACCTTCTTTAGTTCAAACGGAGCCAATGACTCATAGAAACTATTTGCACTTCTATTGCCGTTCGTGGCATTCATCAATGCTTCCGTTAAGGACTTGGTGCCAGTTAGAATGTTGACCTGCTTTCCGCCGCTTCTGCGAAGGATGTCCTTAAGATGCTCAAGCGGATAGAGGTTGCTGCCGTGATATACATCTCTTACAATATGCAAGTGCAACCTTGACATATCTGACGGTATCCACTTAGCTCTGTCGACAGAAAGTATCGTGATGTGCCTATTGGTCAAGAGTGATATGTACTTTACTACCGGATATGATGCTGCATTGAAGGTAGCACTCGCCACAAAGCAAAGCTCTACAACATCCCGCCACTTATAGAGGTTAGGTATGAACTGTGGCCTGAAGTTGTATATAGCTTCGTGGATTTCATCGAAGAACAATATGACCTTTCGTTTGTTTCGCTTGCAGTACTCAAGCAATCGGTATAGATACTGCTTCTTGATGTCACTGGTGTCAAACGCATCCTCTCCCGGGTTTTGAAGAAGACAGTTCACTGTCATGACATGTACTTGATGTGACAAAGCATCATCTATTACAGATGCAGCATCAAATGGGCCCCTATCTAAGTCTGCATAGTGAAAGGCACCTAAGCCCGCGCTTATAATTGCAGTATGGTCCTTATCCACCAATTTCCTGAAAGGACTAACCATAATAACTGTTACATGCTTGTCTTCGCAGTACTGCTTGATGAGCTTGTAACATGCGGTTGTCTTGCCCCTCCCCACCTGCACATCAAGAACAACAGTTTGGCTACCAAAAGCCCTCGGGAACTCGTCAAGTAGCTCAGCTTTAAGACGTAGCTCTGCCAGCTTCCAAAGCTCCTCTTCATATTGTCCTGTGTTAGTGAGGTTTACTCTATGAACATAGAAACCATCTGCCGTTAGCATATCAAAAGGAAACTCAAAGTTGTCTATACCTTGATTCTCTATACCTTGAGTGAACGGTATAGGCTGTGTTCTATATTGGCTCATGTCATGTTGTTCAGCTATAAATATAGCCACAGGACAATCGTTCGCCAAGAGAGTGCTTTGTAGCTATCTTTCGGAAGGCAGGTTGCGCATGTCCAGTTCGTCCAGCACCCGCATCATCAGGTATGCCCTCGTAGGCAGGTCATCATACAAGTCCATCATAGAGTAGCTGACACCCTGCTCCTTCAGCATTGAGCTAAGGTGAACAAGGTACCAGGCTAATAGGTTGGTTTCAGGCGGCATATCGTAGTACTGTACTTCGTCCATTCGAGTTGTTACTTTGCTGCCGCAATATCGTCCATAAAATACAGAGTTTGGTACTCCGTTCCTTTGGTATTGTCAAGTGCAACAGTTGCTCTCGCGTTTACTATCTTCGGGTTAGCCAATAATATGTATTCCTCCATTGATTCCCCATCTCCAATATTCGGTTTCAGCCTGTAATCCTCGCATGTGCGAATGGCAAGTACTCTCATTTCTTTAACCCGGCATTCTGTATAGCAAATTTCAGTTGCTCCATTCGTAAGATAAACTCTATGCCAGCCATCAGAAATAGCAGGATAGTAACTATAAGAGTTATATGAATTTAGCAATTGATTTATGCTACGCATTACAGCAGCCTTATACATATCATACTGCTGCTGTTTATATTGCCCCGCCTTCGCAACCATGTCAATTGGCATCGTAGGTTCATAGGTTGGTAATGTAGGTACATAAGTTGGGGCGTATGGATTTCGTTCAGCCTCAATTCTTGCCTGTCCAACAGGCACACCATACCTGTCGTAGTATTTTACTGTTGCTGTCTGACCATATAGGGCGTTCCCAGCCAACATGATGCAGGAAGTAAGTATGGTAATCAGTACTGTATTCATTGTGCTTTTCATTTGTAAGTGCTTTATGTTTTACGACGTGTTATAAAGGATAGTAGGACGATAACACCGGCTATGATTATCTGATGCCAAAAGGAAACTGGCAGCTGAGATATCACTATGAGTCCAGCAATAAATAATAGTGTATTCAGTTTCATATAGATGTTAGCGTTAAAATTAAGGCAAACTTGCCGCAAATTAAAATTATGAGATGGTTTCACTTTGCCAACAGTGGCAAAGCACTTTAGAAATCAAGAGGTAATGAAGCAGTTCGGCATTCGCGTAAGAGAATTACGTGAAGCCAAAGGACTGTCGCAGCCCGAACTTGCTTATGAGTGTGAATGGGAATACAGCCAGATAAACCGTATAGAACTTGGGAAGATAAATACGAGCATCTCCCATATGTTCCATCTTGCTGAAAAGTTGGGTGTTAAGCCGTCCGAGCTAATAGACTTTGAGATACCCCAGGGTAAAACAAAGAAGTAGGTGCAGGAAATCCCACACCTACCCAACGTTCAATACATGAATGCCGTAGGGCATGTGAACACCCGGTATAGCCCAATGATGAACAATATTACAATGGCTGTGAGTATGAATCTTACAAAGTTCCCTACTGCGGTTATCAGTTCTTTCATTTGGTGGACGTTTGATTGTGAATGATTGGTGTTGTGTTTTTGCCAAATACCAGTTCTATGACCTGGTTATTTGCATCGTCGATAGCCTCATTGCTGTAGCTATCGAGGTATATACCTGTGACCTTGTTGCCATACTGATGCCCGAGTGCATCTGCAATAAGGTCATTTGATAGCTTGAGTTCCTTCTTAGCGAGGTTTGCCCAGGTGTATCTGCCCCAATATGTACTTACGTTTTTGTTTATTCCGCAGTCTTTTGCGATGCGTTTCAGGTGCTCATTGCACACCTTGCATATTTGCTTTATGTGATTATGGGTAATCAGAGCATCTTGGCTATACGGTAACGTTGGTAGTACGAACCTATTATCATTCTTACTGGGTTGTTTACTGTAGTAGTCCAGCAACTGTTTAACTCGTTGCGAAATACCGATGTTGTAGATTCGCCCTGTCTTACTGCGACGGTAAACCAATCTACCATCTTCTACAGCCCCTGGGGACAATGTAAAAAGGTCTGCAAAGTTCATCCCGATAAGACAGAATGATAAAATGAAGTAGTTTCGGTTGTGCCAGATGGGAGTATCTACTTGCAGCTCACAGGTCATTATAGCCTGTATCTCTGCCAGAGATAATGCGCGGCTGATGGTTTCCTCGGTCTCTATTGCAAACTTTGAAAACGGATAGTGCTTTGCGTCCACCACTTCTGCCTTGATAGCTTTATTGTAGATAGCGCGAAAACTACGCAAGTAGGCAGCAATCGCATTCACCTTTAGCGGCTTGGAACCCTCCTTCACTCCACCCGACAACATATCCATATTATACTTATCCAGCAGCTTATATGTTACGTCCTCAAACCTTAGCTGCTCATTGCCAGTGTAGTTGATGATACTGTTCACTGCGCCACGGTAAGCCATTGCATGGCCAGCACGACCAGCTTTCTTCATACCCTCTATCAGATTGTTTGAGAACATACGGATAGTGACCTTGTTCTTTGGCTCTATCTTTTTGGCTATGTGGGCAATCAGTGTATCAGGGTGCAGCACTTCGTCATCTTCCTCAGCAAGTATTAAGCGGCGTTCAACTTTCGCCTTAGCCATATGCAGCTTGGAACTGTTGGCTTTGAAATTAGGGTCAGATGGAAGGATGATTTGATTTACTTCATCCCAGTCAGATTTTAGAATGTTGATACCAAGACCAATCTCCTTGTTTCCGGCTGGTGAGTATACTCGGAGTTTGACTGGGAATGCTCCGTTAACTTTAGCTCTCCGGGTATCTAATAAGAACTTGTATTGCAGGCTCATGCCAAAGTGCTTTTATGCACGTCTGAATGAGTGGTTGAAAACAGCGACTTCGAACCAAAATTTTCAACTAATTTTCAACTAAACAGGGTTGAAAACTGCTTGAAAAAGAAAAAAGCGACTACACTTTTAATGTGTAATCGCTTGATTTTCAGCTCCCCCTTCAGGACTTGAACCTGAGACCCCATGATTAACAGTCATGTGCTCTAACCAACTGAGCTAAGGAGGAATGTTATTCCCGTTTTGGGATTGCAAAGATAGCAACGAAAGTTAACCTGCAAAATATTTTTCGCTTATTTTTTAAATATTTTCTGTTTTAAAGCATGCCACAAATGTAGCTTAGCGCAGCAGGGTTACATCGCCCTTCATATACCCCTCACCGCCACGGCGGTCTATGAAGCTTATGTGCCAGAAATACACACCCAGCTCGGCAGGCTTGCCACCCCAGGTACCATCCCAGCCCTGCTCCAGAGACTTGCCAAAATACACCTCCTCGCCCCACCTGTTATATACCTTAAAGTACTTCACACTCCTGTACCCTACCGCCCTCGGTCTGAAATAATCATTACGCCCGTCACCATTGGGGGTAAATGCAGTAGGCACTACAAATGAGGCATTATTTACCACCCACACACTTATAGTATCATAGCCACTACAGCCATAGTCGCTCTTTACAAAAACACGATAGGTATACATACCTGTATCGGGATAGGTACCTATGGGATTGCTGATAGAGGTATCACTGAGCCTGTCAGGCGGTGTCCACGAATAGGATGTCCCTCCCTTGGCATCAAACTGTATATACTCCCCCTTTACTATGATGGTATCATCACCGGCATAGGGTGTAAAGTTCTGCACTATGATGCGTTGCACTGTAGTATCAATACAGTTCTTCACATTCTCCGATGTGAGCACTACATTATAGGTACCCCCTTTCGTAAAAGTGTGTACAGGATTCCTATCTGTAGACGAGGTACCATCACCAAAGCTCCAGTTCCAGCGCGTTATTGGCTTTATTGTAGACTCCGTCCGGTCTGTAAACGTGATAGGTAGTCCGGGGCAGTAAATGCCCGAATCTATAAAATCAGGATTGAACACCGGATATATCTTCACCAGCCTTGATATGCTGTCAGGACACGTAGAGCCGGGATTTACCACCAGCTTCACCACATACGTACCGGTATCGGGATATACAAAGTCCGGCTCAAATTCTACAGATTTTGGTACACCTTCTACACCAAAGTCCCACAGATATGAAAACCCACCCTTGCTGGTATTAACAAAATGTACCTTGTAGTCCTTACAGTTTACTATGTATGTATTGGGTGCCGTAGAAAACAACGGTATATCTGCCACTACCACTTTAGAGCAGTCTGTAACCACAAACTGAAATTCACGCTTTGTAGTATTTATCGGAAGGCCATCGCGCCATTCGGTACAGCATACCGTCACCAGATAACGACCTACACGGTTGGGCGTACCCGTCATAAGCCCCGTAGTGGGGTCTATCTGAATAGACGGTGCTCCTGATATGGAATTCTGATAGGTATATGGAGGAAAATAATCTACCGTATCAAATGGGGGCGGTGTAGCAATAGCGGGCTTAATATCCGGTCCGCTGGCCCCTTCTACCGCCGCACAGAACTCATAGGAAAGTGAATCCCCGTCAGGGTCAGTAGCAGAGTGATCGTAAAAAAGAGGATTATCCTTGCATATTACCTGCGGAGGATAATTATTAAAGTATGCGCTGTTATTGAAGATAGGTGTAGGAGGTATAGTACAGAAATAAGTAGCGCCCTTATCACCAGGGTCTACAAGGTTTACAATACTGGCATTGCGGCAGCAGCGCTGATACACTACCACATACCCGTTGGGGTTAGGCGGCAGGTAATAGGTCTTTTCAAACCGCTTGCGCAAAAGGCACAAATCCGGAATGTTGTTGATACAATCGTTACTGAAATTGGCAGGCACAGTGATAGAGCCGCCAGACCCTGGCGTTGCATCAAAGCGGATAGTTGTATCCACATTAAACAGATTACCGGCACCATCATAGGCAGTAAAAAATGCAGGATTGTCCTGAAGTATAGCATCCGGCACACCCGAAATACAGTCCTGATATATGTATAATGTTACACGATACTTTTTGAATGTCTGCCCTGAAATAACAGTATCTCCCAGAAAGCGATAAGTAAAGTCACCACCTACGATATGCGAAGCGAAAACCCGGGATGACAGGAGGGATAATAAAAAAACCAGTATGCCGAGGGTTCGCATTATCATACAGAAGAAAACTTGCGACTGAAACAGTAGCTACTGAATGAGCGCAAATCCCGTACCAGGTATTCAGGAGACTCCAGCATGCTCATATGCCCGCACTGTTCATATAAAGATACAAAGTTAACAGAAGACCTGTGGCATAGTTGTAATATTTTCCTAAAATCTACAATGCTATCCTCTTTACCCGCTATCCACTGCACAGGGAATGGTAGCCCGTCCAGCATAGCCACATAATCGCTTCGCCCTATCATAGCCTCATAAAATCCGGTCATTGCCTCGTCCGTCATCTGCATCCCGGCATTTACCTTTTGCGTCACCACATCCGGCGATACATTCAGGAATTCTTTGGCAAACAGATTGTTGGTCATCTGTTTTACAAACGCCTCTTTACCCCCTTTTCTTATAAGCTCTATTACTTTTCTGCGTGTTTCTTTCTTTTCCTCATCATCGGCAGCAGCAGTGGAATGTACCATAGATATGCCTGCAAGACGGTGAGGGTATAAAGCAGCAAACGCCATAGCCGTATAGCCACCCATAGAATGACCTGCCAGTACTACCCTGTCCAGCCCTTCTGCCACAATTATCTCTTCTACACCCGATGCTATATCGGTAAGTGATACCCCTGCCTTGTAAGGGCTCTTGCCACTACCGGGAAAATCAGGCACTATCACCTGAAACCGGTCACTGAGCATTGGGGCCAGCCCTCTCCATATTTTGCCATCGTCAGGAAACCCATGAAGCAGTACAATAGTGGGCCCACTGCCTTCTTTTGTATAGTACATCATATTATTTTTCTTTAATAGCTACCTTCCCCTGTTTCCTCCATATAGACACATATACGATTATCAACCCCAGCTGCAGCAGTAGTAACTCCGGTATTGTGCCCTGCACCTTCATAAGTGGCAGTAGCATAGAAATACCGCATAGTACCAGCGCTATCAATGCATAGCGCCCTCTTCCCGGGCGGCGGGAAAAAGCCAGCACCAGATTGGTAGGCAGTGCCCACAGTATGTTATAGTTATCTGAGCACCCCTGATGATCTGTACCAAACCACATAAACAGTATAATTACACCCAGCAGCCCCGATATTATCAGCATCAGCGCATTTACTATCCGCGCAGGCCACTGCACACGCGCAGCTATAACATTTGTTATCAGCGTCAGCAGCATAAGGCCTGCACACAACATCAGTGCCATATTGGGCCCTTTTACCAGTCCCTGCCTGTCAGGCAGTAGCTCTTCAGGTTTTGAGCTGAAAGGTTTCCCTGCCACAGTAGCAGCCGCCAGCCCATCGCTCAGGTAGGCCGGCAGAAACATAATATCCTCATTGGTCATTACCTTATCTATACGGCTGCCCAGCAGTATATTTACCCCGGTACGCTCCCAGTGCCGGCGATAAAAGTAACGGTTCATTATATCACGGAAAGTGATGCGTTTGGTTACAGCTTCGGTAGCGCCATACACAAAATCCTTGCCTATTACAGTAGGAAATATATCCCTTATACGGGTAGCACAGTTGTCAAAAAAGAAGTCATACTTGTAGTAGCGGTTTTGGGGCAATACGTTAATGTCCAGATACTCCTTTATCTCACGCTTCTGCTGGTCGCTCATGGTCAGCACCTGCTCGTGTACGCTGCGCCCGTATTCATAGTATGCCTCCATAAAGTCACCAAAAAACTCAGTAGATACATAGTATCTGAGTTTTCCCCTCATAAACTTTAGCTCAAAGTTCTCATCATACCCATTGAACATGCCATAGTTATACACCTTGTCATTAAATGGAGGCACTGCACTGCTGTCTATGACACGTACCGCAGTATGCCCGAATGTCTCATATACATAATCCCCCACCCCGCATGTAAGCAGGCTTATACGCAGTCCATTCGGTTTATAAACAGCTACGTTACTGTCCTGCTGTGCTGTTGCCGCACCACACACAGCAAGCACTATATATAGTAGAGATAAAGTTCGTTTCAGCATGATATCAGTTGGCTTCAGATGGTGTTACTGCCACCGGCAGGCAAAGATAGTCGGTTACAACAAGCGTATCTGTTATGAACCAAGTATATCCAGCAGTTTGGCAGCATTCAGGGCATAGTTGCCCCACTCATTAACAATAAAATTACGTGCATTACTCCCGATGGCTGCTCTCAGCTCCCCCGATGCTACCAGCTCTGCCAGTACATCTTTCAGTCTGGCCGGCTCATGCGCAGCTACCATTATACCGTTCTTACCCGATGTTATAAGTTCCGGATGTCCACATATGGCTGTCGTCACTGCCGGAACACCTGTAGCCATTGCCTCCACCACACTGTTGGCTATACCCTCCGAGTGCGATGGCAGGCAGAAGATATCTGCCGCATTATGCACCCGTGCCATCAGTCGCGGCTCCACCTCACCCAGCTTTATAAAATGCTCGGCAAGGCCTCTTTTTGCTGCCTCCGCAGTCAGATTTACCTCCTCATGTCCGGCATATACTGCCGCCAGCACAAATCCGTCTGTCTCCTTTTTCAGCATAGCCAGTGCATCCAGCATATCCAGCCAGCCCTTCCGCTCTATTGCGGCACCTATCATCAGTATTACTATCTTATCCTGCGGCAGTCCGTACTCCTTACGTATAGCCACTTTCTCATCGGCACTCACCGGCTTGAAAAAATCATGGTTTACCCCTCGCCTTATTACAGTAAAAGGCACAGGCGTGTCCAGTAATTTATTGGCTTCATCTCCAAGATATTTTGCTACCGCCAGTCGTATATCAGCATCCCGCAGTGTTTCTTTGAATATCTGCATCCGTGCAGCATTTGCCTGTGGCAGTATGAGCACATCATCACCTACTGCCATCACAGCAGTACGCACACCCAGCCGGCGGCCGGCCTTTACCACCATCGCAGCATCAGGCAGCCATTGCGCCAGAAATACATCTTTTGCCGCATCAAACGCTACACCCCCTTTTGTAAAAAACTCCACAATAGTATCCTCATACTTCTGTGCATAGGGGGTTCTGAATATTCTACCCGGCTTCATGTTTGGTATCCGGGGATGGTGTACCTCTATACCGTCATATACCCTGCTTAACGGATACGCAAATCGGCTTACCTCTTTCCAGTTACTGTTCAGTTTTTGAAACGGTGACCGCGGATGCCACATCACAGGTTGTACCACTTTCAGCGTTGCCCCCAGCTCTATCAGTGCTTTGTACTGCCTGTGGGCAAAAATACCCGTCCAGCGCATACCCGGATAATCGTGTGGATAGAATGAAGGGAAGGCCCAGATTCTCATAAATAACATTTTATTCTACTGATGCCCTGTAGTAGTTTCTTTGAAATATGCAGCAAGACATACCATTGCAAATACAGTCCTCCTGTTGGCATGTTGCATATCGGCAGATAATTCAGCCGACATATCTACATTTATCATCGGAACCGCTTTTGTTGCTGCCAGCGATGCTTTTGCATAAGCACGGGTAGCCTCATCTGTAGATAGCCAGCGGCCTAATGGCGAATTAAAGCCTGTTTTCTCCCGGAAGGCAATTTCGTTACCCAGCTTCTGTGCCAGCAGCTTTCTTAATGGCAGTTTACCAATATCCCCATCGCGCTTATATGCGGCTGGTATACTGAAAGCATGCTCCACTACCCTGTGGTCCAGAAAAGGCACCCTGCCTTCTATGCCATTGCGCATCGTCATCCGGTCACATTTCGTTAGCATCTCATCCACAAGCGTTGTCTTCATATCGGCATACAGTGTCTGGCTCAGCACGTCGGCGCCGGCTGCCCGGTCAAACATTTGCCTCACCCTGTCCATGAAGCGCTGTTTGTCTATATTCCTTCTTACATCAGGGGCCATGCATGCCATTGCCATTTCCGGCGTCATTACTACCATTCTGTCATAAAACACCTGTGCAGGATGGATTTTCATGTTTTCCCTCACCTTTGTAAGGCTGGCTTTCCTTGTAACTTTTGCACCTATTCTCAGTACAGTATCATGCATAGATACAGGTATATGCTTTAAAAAATCAGGCATTACCTGTGGCTTATGTCTGAGATATCCACCAAATAGCTCATCGCCACCATCACCACTCAGCACCACCTTTACATGCTTCCCTGCCAGCTGTGAAATACTGCCCAGCGATAATGCCGATGTAATGGCAAATGGCTGGTCTATATATTTAAACTGATATTCAAAGTCATCGAAAAAACCTGAGGTCACCTCATAGGAGTGATGTGTGGTGCCCAGGCGCCGGGCAGTGGCAGTAGCCAGCGTACCCTCATCCTCATCCTCTCCCGGAAATGACGCAGTAAATGTATGAATCCCCGGACTGGCCTTCACCGCCCATGCTGTTATGAGCGAAGAGTCTACCCCGGCTGAAAGAAACGATCCTACAGGCACATCAGCTATCAGGTGGTCCGATACCACCTGCTGCATCAGTTCATCTGTAGCTACCAGTACATCCTGCTCTTTTTTCCACTTGCTGCCGTCGGTCAGCGGCACATCCCAGTACTGTGTAATGTTCATTCTGCTGTCCCGTACTATAGCATAATAGCCCGGTTCCAGACTTTTCACTTCGTTGAAAAATGTATTAGGTCCGGGAACACTCCCCGTCAGAAAATACTCATATATCGAAGTAGGATCAGGAGTCACATTTACCAGACTGCAATCTGTAATTGGTTTTACCTCTGATGCAAATACAAAACTATCCCCCTTGCGGTAGTAGTATAAAGGTTTTATCCCCACCCTGTCCCGCGCTATGAACAGCAACTCTTTTTTAGAGTCCCATAAAGCGAATGCAAACATGCCTGTAAGCTCATTCAGCATACGCTCAGGGTGCTGGTGATGCTCTTCATACAAGTGTAGTATCACCTCCGAGTCCGAATCAGAGCTGAAAACATGCCCCTTTTCCAGCAGTTTTTTACGCAGCTCCCGGTAGTTATATAACTCACCGTTGCACACAAGTGCCAGCGTCCTGTCTTCGTTAAAGAAAGGTTGATTACCCGCCTCTGAAAGGTCAATGATAGAGAGCCTTGTATGCACCAGACCTACAAGCTCATCTTCAAATATCCTGCTGCCATCCGGCCCGCGATGAGCCAGACCTTCTGCCATTTTATTCAGTGCCGACCTTCTGGTGTCGAACGGGAACCTGCCATAAACTCCTGCTATACCGCACATGCGCTAATAAAAGAAATAAGGGGAAACACTGCCGGTTTATATGCCGGTCCGGTCAAATTTACTCTTGTTATTTGTGTTCTGCAAATAACGGCTTACGATGGTATGTACTAATTTTAGCCCACAAACTATAGCACATGACAGAAAAGCAGCAGATGTTCCACAACCGGCTTACCAAAGTTTACCGGCATACCGGAAAGCTGGCCCGAAAGCAAAACATTGCCTGCTACCGCATTTACGACCATGATTTGCCCGAGTTTCCTCTTGCTGTAGATATATATGAAGATGTAGTACACGTAGCCGAGTATAAACGTAAACACGGCATGGAAGACGACGAGCATGAAGCATGGCTGGCAGCTTGCCGAACCACCATTGCTACAGTACTGGAAGTACCGGAAGCAAACATATACATAAAGGTAAGACAGCGAAAAGCTGGCAGGCAGGGCCAGTATGAAAAGCTGGGCGAAGAGCGCACAGAAAAAATAGTTTCAGAGCAGGGACTCAGCTTCATCATAAACCTGACAGACTACCTCGACACCGGCCTCTTCACAGACCATCGCATTACACGCGATATGGTACGTAGCCAGTGTGCCAATAAAAAAGTATTGAATCTGTTTTGCTATACAGGCTCATTCAGTGTATATGCAGCAGCCGGTGGGGCCGCTTCGGTTACATCGGTAGATATGTCAAAAACATACCTGAACTGGGCACGCAGAAACATGCAGTATAATAAACTCTATGACCCCGATATACACCAGTACATACAGGACGATGTCATAGCATGGCTCAATGGTGCGGCATCCGGCTCCTACGACCTCATCATCTGCGACCCACCCACATTCTCTAACAGTAAGCGCATGAATGACATTTTCGATGTGCAGCGCGACCATGTACCCCTCCTGAAACAACTGTTGCGGTTATGTACACCCGGCGGGCGTATATATTTCAGTAATAATTACCGTGGTTTTGTACTGGACAGGGATGCTATCCCGGCCACAGAGATAAAAGATATCACCGCAGCCACTACTCCGTTCGATTATAAGGGGAAACTACACAGGCAATGTTTTCTGCTGGAAAAGTAACGGCTGCACTACCTGACATATAAAAAAGTGATAGGGCCAGGTCCATTTTTCGTAGTTGCTATTGTTACCTGAAGCAAAAGTAGTAACGGCATTATTTGCTACGAAACAAAGTGTGTATGTGTGTATCAGTATTACGTAACTGCCCGTTATGTAATATCTGTTACGGATGGTACATACGCCTGAAGGCCTCCTTCCTGCGTATTGCTATCTCCAGTATCTTACCATCTTTCATCACTACAGCCCCGCCTCTGCCCTTCTGCACTTTGGCTATCTCTTCCATGTTCACAATATACCCGTGATGTATCCGGCAAAACAAACCCTGCGGCAGCATATCTTCAAACTCTTTAAGGGTTCTCGTAGTAAGATATACCTTCTCACGGGTGTGTACATGCGTATAATTGCCATCTGCTACCAGATACATAAAGTCCTCTACCGGTACCAGGTACTGTTCCCCACGGTCTGTAAAAGACAGCTTCTGTTTTCCGGCACTCTTTTCAGCCATGTTCCGCATCAGCAGGTCATAATTCTGTGCCAGTGAGCGCTCTCTTATGCGCTCCTCCGCACGGGCCACCGCCTGTATCAGGTCCTGAATACGCAATGGTTTCAGCAGATAGTCTATTGCCGAAAATCGGAATGCATTCACAGCATACTGGTTATATGCAGTAATAAATATTATATCAAACCCTATTGCAGGCAACGACTTCAGCAGGTCAAAACCACTGCTGCCCGGCATTTCTATATCCAGAAACACCAGCTGCGGTTTCATAGATTCTATGAACTCCTTCCCGGCTTTGGCGCTACCGGCTATTGCTACTACCTTCACCTGTGGGCAGTGCTCCTCCAGAAAACTCCTGAGTATAAATACACTCTTGGGCTCATCATCTATTATTACTGCTGTTATCATCCTGTTAGTGTTAGTTCGGTTGCCTCCCGCTGTCACATCCGCTATTCCCTTACAATTTTGTAAAGTTAGCCATCACATACTGTCATAAGGCGCCACAATACGCAACTGCGCCCCGCTATCTGATAACTGAGTATTGCACCACCTGTAGCGCATAGTTAATAATACCGTTGCATAAATAAAACATACCGTTTACTAAGTCAGGTATAAATCAGAATTAAAATGTATTCAATTTACATCAGGTAGTTGATAGCTACGTTACACCCCTTACTCTGATTCTATTGTATCATGATAAACACACGCACTATGTCAATCCCCTTACTTATGAGCATGGTTACAACCGTTGCTGCTACAGCGCAGCCTGCACCGCTCCCTGCAGGCACCACCATCGGCGGCAGATATTTCTGCAATGCAGATATTACCGGAGGCAACAGTAAAAGCGAGGTAAACCTCGTTTACAATGCTAATACCGGCAGCCTTACAGGGCTACTGAGCCGTACAGCCCGCCACAGCTTCGGGTACAACATGACAAACATTCAGATGGAACGTACCAGAAAAGGTATATTCTACTGGGGTGCCGATATGCGCAACAAAAATCACTACCCGGTACTCAGCAATATCCTTTTCCTGCTGTCCAATGGCGACCTTGCCTCGGCTCGCGTATCCCGCATCCCCGATGGTACAGATTATGTAGTAACCCGGGAAGACATGAAAAGCATTGTTATTTTCAGTAAAACTGGCGATTTCCCCGATATAGCTCTGGTAGCCAGAGAGATAGGCTCACTCGCCAGCAGCATATGGGGCGGACGCATTTTTGAAGATAATGTACCGGCTACTGCCACCGGAAACCGGGGCTGATGACCGTTGCCTCAATTATTGCGACCGTTGCCTCATTGACCATACCGAATCTGAAAAATGTGTTGTGTCTTTGTAACACAAAACCAGACAACGACATTGAAATAGTTGATAGGCCCCTGCGGCGAGCCCCTTTCCAGGGGGTCGCGACGGGCAGGGAACCCAAAACAAAAGACATTCATCCCTATAAAGTTGCTCTGACACTGTGAATTAATTATCAGGGCAGTAACATCTGTTACCCGATATCCGGAACCGCTTCGTTTCTACACCAGAACGAAGCGGTTTTGTTTTAAGCCCTTCTTATCCCTACTTTTGAAACCTGCCTCAACAGTACCATTTTAGTATGAACAACTACGACATAGCAGACCATTTTGCCCTACTGGGCAAGCTCATGGATATACATGGCGAAAACAGCTTCCGGGCCAAATCATTCAGTGTTGCAGCATTCAATATTGAAAAACTGCCGGAAGAAGCCGCCACTATGGACGATGCTACCCTCTACAGCATGAAAGGCATAGGTGAGTCTACTGGTAAGCGTATACGGGAACTCATTAACACCGGCCGCATGCAGGCGCTGGAAGATATACTGGCACGTACACCATCGGGCATACTGGACATGCTGAAGATAAAAGGGCTGGGGCCTAAAAAAATAAGCATCATCTGGCACGAGCTGGGTATAGAATCACTCGGCGAGCTGGAATATGCCTGTAATGAAAATCGACTGGTGGCGCTAAAGGGCTTCGGAGCTAAAACTCAGGAAGCCGTATTGCAGAATATAGCCTACTTCAGGCAGAACATTGGCTTCTATCTCTGGGCCGAAGCCAGCGCATTTGCAGGCATACTCACCGAAAAGCTCACCACAGCATTCCCGCAGCACAGGTTTGCACTGTCGGGCGATGTCAGAAGGCAGAGCGAAACACTGGAAGAGGTAGCCATTGTTACAGATGCTCCGGCCGATGCACTTACCACATTTACCACGGCTGCTGAAGGTGTTACTTCAGATATGCCCACAGCCAATCTGCTTACCATATCCATACCCGGCCAGCCACGCATTGCCTTTCACCTTACCAGTGCAGCACAATTTTACAGCACCCTGTTTATGACTACAGGTTCACCGGAGTTTACAGAAGCATTCACGGCACAGTACACCATACCTGATGCCCCCGAGAGTGAAGAAGTGATATTCACAGCCAATGGCCTACCTGTTATTCCCGCTATGATGCGGGAGTCTGCCGGTGTATTGCATAAAAGCCCCGACAGCTTCAGCAACCTCATACAGCCCGGCGACATTAAAGGCATCATACATTCCCACTCCAAATGGAGTGACGGCACCAATACGCTGGAAGAAATGGCCCGTGCCGCTATAGCTGCCGGACTGGAGTATCTTGTTATCAGCGACCACTCACAAACCGCTGTCTATGCCGATGGCCTCAAACCAGACCGTGTAGCGGCACAGCATCAGGAAATAGATGAGCTGAATGCCCGCCTGGCGCCTTTCCGCATATTTAAAAGCATTGAGTCCGATATATTGGGCGATGGCAGTCTGGATTATACCGACAGTGTCCTCGCTACCTTCGACCTCGTCATAGCCAGTGTACACAGCAATCTGAAAATGACTCAGGAAAAAGCAATGGATAGAGTAATGCGGGCTATTCAGAACCCTTACACATCCATACTCGGCCACCCTACCGGCCGCCTGCTGCTTTCACGCCCCGGTTATCCGCTCGATCATAAAGTGATAATAGACACCTGTGCCGCCCACAATGTGGTAATAGAAATAAATGCACACCCCCGCCGTCTTGATCTGGACTGGCGCTGGGTATCCTATGCACTGGAGCGTGGCGTATTACTGTCTGTCAATCCCGATGCACATAGCATTGAAGGTTATAAAGACACATTTTATGGTGTAATGACCGGGCAAAAGGGAGGGCTCACTGCCGCCCGCAATCTCAGCAGCTATACCCGTACTCAGCTGGAAGCATTCATTGCAGAGCAGCACCGTAAAAGACCATAAAGGGAAAGGGGAATACAACCATTACCGGTGATACTTCAGCGCTTTGAACACTACTGTTTCATGGCGCTTCAGTATGTCCCGTTCTGCTGCACGCAGTTTCATAAAGCGCTCCATCAGCACCTGCTGTTTCAGCGGGTCTTTTTCATTGTTCAGTTTATCTATCAGCTGCCCCTGTATATACAGTATCTTCTTCAGCTCAAAGTATGAAAGCGTACTGTCCACATCATTTACGCCTATCTGCTGCTCCGGCGTCTTATCCATTCCATACCGCTCCCCCCACTTCTCACTTATCTCAGGCACATAATGCAGCAGCGATGCCATCCTGTTGCGCACCACCTCATCATTATGCCTCAGGTAGTATTGTGCACCCCACTGGCTGCCTGTACTGCGCGCATGCTGCATATGCTCTGTAAACAGTCTGCGCACCGTATCACTGGCTATAAGTCCTGGCTCTACACGCTCCTCTATCAGGTGCAGTACATTATCATAGCCCTCATAGGGTAGCTTACCATGCTCTATCATTACCCGTATCAGGTGCCACTCCTGCTCCTCGTCCGATGTGGCTACCATATCAGTAGCCGGCTCCCCGGCATCTGTTGGTATCACTGCGGGGTCAGGCATTGCCGGGCCATGGTCCACACCCTGGCTGCGGCGCGCCTGCCGCTGCTCCGTTTCTATACGGTCGCGTATATATTTATTGACAAGGTTTACCAGCCCGGCCTCCTCTACCTCCAGCCGCTGTGCTGCCAGCCGTATATAATGCCCCTGCAGGGCAAAATCTTCCGTCTTGTTAATGCGCGATATGCTCTCGGCCACCTCATTCACCAGCTTTGAGCGGCGCACAGGGTCAGCGCCGGCCTCTGCCATACCTACCTGTAGCCTGAAGCTGATTACATCCTGCTTATGCTCCGCTATATACTCATGAAACCTCTTTGCGCCCGATTTTTGTACAAAGCTGTCAGGGTCCTCACCATCCGGCAGCAGCACCAGCTGCACATTAAAGCTCTGCGACAGTGCCATATCCAGCCCACGCAGTGCGGCTTTTATACCGGCCGCATCGCCATCATACAGTATCGTCAGGTTCTTTGTTAGCTGGGCTATCAGTCGCAGCTGGTCCTCTGTAAGTGAGGTGCCGCTACTGGCCACCACATTCTCCACCCCACCCTGGTGCAGCGATATCACATCGGTATACCCCTCCACCAGCAGGCACTCATCCAGCTTGCTTATAGCCTGCCGGCTCTGGTACATGCCATAGAGTACCTTGCTTTTTACATACAGTTCATTCTCCGGCGTATTGATGTACTTCGGTGCCCTGTCATTCGATTTCAGTATACGTGCGCCAAATCCCAGCACACGCCCCGTCATACTCTGTATGGGAAATATCACCCTCCCCCGGTACACATCATGCCATATACCGTTGCGGTCCTTTGCCAGCCCGGCCTTTCCCAGCACCTCGCCACTGTACCCACTGGCTATAGCGTGGCGGTAAAACACATCCCCCCGTTCAGAGTTATATCCCAGCCTGAAACGCTCTATAATTTCTTTTCTGAATCCCCGCTGTTTAAAATAGCTGAGCCCTATCATTTGCCCCTCTTCCGATGCCAGCAGGGTATCATGAAAATATCCGGCGGCAAACTCATTCAGTATTCTCAGCGCCTCACCCGCCATTTGCTGTTGCTGCTGCTCTGGCGTGCGCTCGGTCTCCTCCAGCGTTATTTTATAATAGTCAGCCAGCCAGCGTATAGCTTCGGGATAGGTAAGCTTCTCATGCTCCTGTATAAAAGTAAGTGCATCACCTGCCTTACCACAGCCAAAGCACTTAAAAATCCCCTTGGCCGGAGACACATTGAACGATGGCGTCTTCTCATTATGAAACGGACAATTGCCTATATAGTTGGCACCACGCTTCTTCAGCCGCATAAACTGCCCTATGACATCTACGATGTCCACACGACTCATTACTTCCTGTATAGAGGCTGGGGTTATCATCCGAAAAGTTTAGCGGGACGGCAAAGATACACAGGTGTTCCAGATTAATCCCTTACACCTTACGAATAGCCTCAGGCAATATCTGTTATCTGTATCATTAGCATATTTTTTGTTTAACATTCACTCAAACCCACACCCATACTGCAAACTATTTTATATCATATGCACCACGGTGCATGTTGCCATTTTCCGTATTGGAAATACGACTGTCGAACAAGGAGATTAGGGGGTATAAGAAGTTGAGGAAAGGAAGTTGATAGAACTTTATACGTTAGCTGTGTAGATGAATCGGCATACCTGCGTTGCCTTTTTTGCATTTCGATCAACTTTCACAACTACCATCACAACGAATTGATAACCCGCAAACTGTCGCTGAACATTTGCACAATCGACAATTGGAGTTAAAGATAACGCAAAATGAGATGGCGAGGAGGATTGGAGTTGCCCCAGACAATATAATCTACTGGAGAGTACACGAGACATCGCCACATATTTCGGTCTACCCGAAAATAATTGCGTTTTTGGGATATAACCCCTTTCCCGTTGATACAAGTACATTGGCCGGACGTATAAAAAGGTATCGGACTGAGCACGGTTTGTCCCAGGAGGCATTTGCAATACTTTGTGGCGTAGACGAAACCAGTGTCCGCGATTGGGAGCGAGGAGATAGGAAGCCGCTCCCAAGCAAACAGCGAATTCTCGAAGAAATATTAAAACCAAAAGAGCTTTCACAATGAGAGCTCTTTTTTCAACACCGGTCATAGCGGAAACGGTAAACAGTTGGACTCGTACCAGCAGCAATTGATTGCGGGCGATTTGCAAGAATAATAAAATAGAGCAAAGCAGGATGTCACAGAATTTCAGTGGCATTCATATCCGTGAACCCTACGGTACAAATCTCGAACCGATTTAATAAAAACCCAAAATGGCTGTTGTGATTTCCTGAAATGAGCCATTGTTTATAAAGTTCAGAATGTAAAGTCTGAAGAATAGCTTAACGATTAGATAGAGAGGGAACAGAACCCTACTCCGAATGCTGCTATAGTATTGGTTTTTCTATTTCCTTTATTGACCGCTCACCGAATCGCTCACCAACAATTTTCATGCCGACCTAAGGGCGCAAATTCTCAAATAAAAATAGGAAAATCAGTTGAAATGATGAGAAAAAATGCGACTACTTTTACAAAAACGGTATCAGTAAATGTTAAGATAATAGTCTCATTTTGGAAATATAACTATTCAACCGCTCTAACAACAATTTATGCAGAACAAAGAAAACTTACTATCGATAAAGGAGCTAAAGACACTATTGAGTACATGCAAGGATAACCAAAAGGTTGACTTTGGAGATAAATATCTCGTCGAACTAAAAAACGACAATACGGATGTCGTTTCGTTCGTATGGATAGACAAAGCTGAAAAAGATGCAGCGGACGAAGCTCTAAGGAAAATAGAAGCGGAAAAGCATGAAGCAGCCACGAGCTTGTCCTTAGACCAAAGTGCGTTGAACAAAAGGCTTGTCAGAATTTTAAAAGACGCTGGAATTAAGACTATATACGAGCTTGCACAAAATTATATTGAAGATCTGTTGCCTATACCTGGGTTCGGCTATAAATCTATCACATTAGTAGAAACGGAATTAAGAAAGCATGGCTGGTATCCGGGCGGCCAACGGGTTAAAGAC
>Ga0075012_10000354_pt1 | contig 49705 bp, 37 predicted proteins | sample All_14_2_FD_71474 | JGI IMG/M metagenome (GOLD analysis project Ga0075012, IMG submission 71474) | Freshwater microbial communities in response to fracking from Pennsylvania, USA - Allegheny Zone_MetaG_DW_15 | ecosystem: Environmental > Aquatic > Deep subsurface > Groundwater > Drilled...
CGTGCTGGGTCATCCGATCGGACTCGGGACTGGGTTGGGCATCATAGCGATCACAGTGGGTCTCGCAATTGCGACCAAGTACCTTGTCGAAGATCCTGTCCGCACCGCCCGCGGGCGGTGGCGGTTGCGGTGGCCGGCGTATTCGTTCATGGCTGTTGGCATGGTCTTCCTCGTCGCGTTTGCACCGATCACGATTGCCACCCAGCGGGTGCAGGCGGCCGCGGCAGATGCGCGCATTCAGACGATCGCCGACGACGACTGCCTCGGTGCACCAGCAATGGATCCGGCCACCGGCTGCGCATGGAGCCAGGGAGACTTCATAACACCATCACCAGATAACCCTGTCGAGGAACAACTCGGACTCGGCTGCATGACAGATCACGCGGAGTCGGAGCTAAAGATCTGCGATTTCGGGGTGGATGCCGAGACGGCAGTCCGGACCATAGCGCTCGTCGGAGACTCTCACGCAGCCGTGTACGTGAGCGCAATGGAGGAGATCGCGATGCAGGAGGGATGGCACCTCGTTACCATGCTCAAGGCATCTTGTCCGTTTACGGAAGCGGTTCGGAAAGGGAAGGCTGAGAACAGTCGGGCATGCGTCGAGTGGAACGCTGCAGCTGCTGACGAGTTGCAGCGAAGGCCGGAGATCGACGCGATCGTCACCTCGGCATCCTCGAAGAACCCTTTCGTCAGCGAACCCGGCCAGAGTAGCTACGAGGCGGGTGTGCAAGGATACCTCGCAGCTTGGAACGCCCTTCCGCCAACAGTGGATCGGATCCTCGTGGTTCGTGACGTTCCCAGGCACGCGGATGGCAATATCGAGTGCCTCACCAAACTTCCCGACGTCTCCTCGCAGCTTGAGTACGCTGTCTGTTCCACGCCGCGAGACGAGGCGCTCCTGCCGGATCCAGCAGCGGGGGCGGCGCAGGAAGCTGCGGATCGGGCGTCTGAAGTCGACCTCACTGAACTGTTCTGCGACGACGACGCCTGTCTTTCCGTGATCGGGAATGTTCTCGCCTATCGAGACTCTCAGCATCTCACTCGGGCTTTTGCGCAATCGCTAGTGCCATACCTCAGGAAGGAGATCGAGGGACTGCACGCTTCCGGGTGACCGCGAAACGACTGCCCGGCCTTGCGGGCTAGCATGGGGGGTCGGCCTGCGTGATGTGGAACGAGCAGCGTCCAGGCGGTCGGCGAAGGAAGGGACCAATCCGTGACCGATCTTGCCGCTGTGGCAGAACGCGCGGGCTTGACTCTGGTCGGCACTCGACCGCGGTTCAGCCATTACCTGTCGGACGCCGCCCACCGGATCCCGTTCGCCGCGACCTTGGCATGGTATCGAGTGCAGGCTTCCTTGCAGAGAAACCGCCTCGGATTGCTGTGGATCGTCCTGCGACCGATGCTCATGTCGTTGGTGTATGGCGTGGTTTTCGGTTTCATCTTGAGTTCAGCGGCACGACCTCAGAACTTCGTGCCATTCCTGCTAATCGGTGTGTTCACTATCGACTTCTTCACCAACTCGCTCAGCTCGGGTTCGCGGGCGATCACGAGTAACGTACGGCTTGTCCAGAGCCTCGGGTTCCCCAGGGTGCTGCTCCCGTTTGCGTCGACGATGGAGCAGGCGATTCGCATGGTGCCCACGACGGTGCTGCTCTATGTTCTGCTGCTGATATCGGGAGAGCCACCGCGCTGGTCGTGGCTGCTGTACGTCCCCATACTGCTGCTGCTTTGGTTGTTCAATCTGGGGGTGGCGATGATCGCGGCACGGGTGTCGGTCCACGCCCGTGATCTGCAGCAAGTCATTCCGATTATCAATCGCATTGTCTTCTATGCCAGCGGGGTTTTCCTGTCAATCGATGGACTGCTCCAAGGCGCGCCCTGGCCGTTCCGCATTGTCCAGCTCTTGCCGACGTACGACTTCCTCGAAATCGCGCGTGATGTTCTCATGATGGGCCACGCCGCTCCGACCGTCGCTTGGATTGCTGCGCCGATCTGGGCGGTGATCGCATTCGCGTTCGGGTTGATCTATTTCTGGCAGGCGGAGACTCGCTATGGCATCGACAGCTGACCCGGCGATGGCGGAACCTCGCGCCATGATCGTCGTCGATAACGTTCATGTCCGTTACTCAGTACACGCAGCGGGGCGCCGCGCGAGCGCGGGGAACCGAAGGATCGGCGATCGTGTTGTCGGGAGCGTCCGACAGGTGCATGCGCTTAAGGGCGTCTCCTTCGTGGTGGCCGAAGGCGAGTCTGTTGGCGTGGTCGGGCACAACGGCTCCGGAAAGTCGACATTGCTCCGCGCGATCAGCGGGCTCCTGCCTGTAAGCGAGGGGCGCATCTGGGCGGATGATCGACCCGTGCTGCTCGGTGTCAATGCTGCCTTGCTACCAGAGTTGAGTGGAGCCAAGAACGTCAAGTTGGGGCTGCTGGCTCTCGGTGTCGACTCGGCGACAGCGGAGGCCCAGATCCCAGTCCTAGCCGAGTGGGCGGGACTGAACGATTTCATCGACCACCCGATGCGGACGTACTCGTCCGGTATGGCCGCCCGCCTAAAGTTCGCTATCGGCTCAGCCCGGCGGCACTCGATTCTCCTCATCGATGAGGCGCTTGCCACCGGCGACCGAGCATTTCGTGCGAAGAGCGCGGAGCGCGTGCGAGAGCTCCACGATGCTGCCGGCGCGGTAATGATCGTTAGCCACTCGATGAGATCATTAAGGGACATGTGCACTCGCGTGATCTGGATCGATGGCGGCAACCTACGAATGGATGGCGAACCGGGAGAGGTGATCGAGGCGTATCAGTCAGAGGGTGGTACGTCACGGCCTCGCCGGTGAGACGCATGAATACCCGATGGAACGACACCTCACGATGCCCCGTAACCGCTCGTTGAAAGACGCTGCCACGTAAATGAAGCTGCTCAACTATCTGAAGAAGTATGCGATCGTCCGATACTCGATTCGCTCCGTCAAGAAGACATCCGCGGGACGGGCACTCGTCAAGCGTGGCCGCCTTGTCCTCGGCGCGGACGTGCGCAGCCGAACGAAGTCGCCGCCACCGGTGATGGTTTCTGAATCGCGGCGTCAAGACTTCAACATTCTTCGTGCAGAGTTCCGCGAGTTGGGAGCGCGTCATGACCTGCTCTCTCGCGGGCGGTCGTTGATCGAGAACTCGGTAGCCTGGGGCGCGCTGCACCCCCAGACTTGGCTGGTTTACGCGATGGCGTTTCTCGAAGCGGGCGACACGGCGAGCGCTGAGAAGACTCTCCGCAGATACGCCGCCAGGAATGGAGTTCGTTACCTCGCGGATTGCCTGCCGCTCGCGCACTTCGCTCGAGGAATCGGCTTGACGACAGACGCCATTTCTCGATCCGCTGACGTATTCAGCATTCTAGTGGCGAATCGAGACAAGGACGTCTTTGGTGAGTTTGTGAGAGGACGATCTGTCGCGGTTGTTGGTAACGGCCCGGGAAATATCAAGTCCGGCCGGGGGAAGGAAATCGACAGTCATGATGTGGTGATCCGCTTCAACAACTATCCCAACGACTACCGTGAAGACTACGGCTCTCGGACCGATATCTGGGTGCGAGGCGCGCACAAGGATGTGCGTGATAGGTACGACATCGCGCGATATGGGCTGGTGCTATGGGAGATGGAGCTGTTTCGCAACATCCTTGAACACCCGACCCACACGGATATCCTTTTCCGAGACACCCTTTTTTTTCCCGACAAGGTGACGTTTATTTCTGCGGAAACCAAGCGCGGGCTACGTGAAGACTCGGGTCTGATCCTTCCCACGAGCGGCGCTCAGACCATTTGGGCCCTTAAGCAAGCCCGTGGCAATCTTGATGGGGTTGATGTCTACGGTTTCTCTGGGCTAGACGGCACAAAGGATTTCGGGCACTATTTCGATCAACTCAGCGACATGTCAGTGCGTCACGACGTCCAGGCCGAGAGTGCCTACTTGCGCAGCATTCTCAGCCCGCGAAGCCCGAATTCACGTCAGGTTCAGCCGGTGCCGAGCGCGCGGGAGGGCGTCGTATTTAGCTGTGCATACCGCACCTACGATCCGTCTCGTGGCAAGACAGGCGGACCCGCCGGAGTTCTTGCCACTGAGCGCATTGCACTTGGTGACGAGCATGGCGGGTACGACCTCCGGTACGTCTTCGACGATGGGGACAAGGCTGCGCTCCGCGACGCGCTAAAGGTTCGCACCGCGGGCCTAAGCAGCAAAATCGCTGACATTATTCTTGGCGGCGAGTACATCAAGACACATCCGGAGATATTGGACGCTCGCCGTGAAGGCCGGAACGTATTGTTGGTGTGCCATGAACTCGGTAGTGCCTATGGCGCTTACCAGTTGGGCATACCCTACGTCATCGTCTTCCACCAGCAGGGCAGCACTCTGCAAGAAATGCGATCCATTGGCAGAGTCCCCAGCGCTCATGAGATGGCGGCCGCCGCGCGTCTGGAAGAGATCGTGTGTTCGCACGCTGTGAAGATGTACTTCCCGAGCATCGGTGCTCGGGAGGCATTCAAAGCTACGAGCGCCGCGGGCCTTGCCGGTCAGGTCAACTTCGCAGAGGATGCGTTGTACAACACCGTGTCCGCCGTGGATCACGCGAGCGGCGCGGACGAACCCTCGACCACCCGTGCCTCCGTCCTGAGGAGCTTGGCTCTTCCCGAGAAGAGCGACGACATCGACGTATTCATGAGCGTCGGAGACTGGAACCAGGACAAGGGTTTGGATCGTGTGCCCCAGCTGCTAGAGCAGTATGTCGAGCGATCCGGGCGGCGGGTGATCTGGATAGCCGTCGGGTCCGCGTCCAGTGCAGAGCAGTTTGCCGCGGTCCAGCGAGACCAGCATTCCTGGGGCTTCGAGTCGCGCCTGATCGGCGAACGCATGAAGCATGACCGTCTGCTCGAACTACTCAACTACTCCGACTACTACGTGATGCTGCATCGCAGCTCGATCTTCGACCTTGCGACGCTCGAGGCGATGCGCGCAGGCAAGGCGCTCATTCTGTCGCCTGTCGGCGGGAATCTTGAAGTGAATCTAGCCGACAATGTCGTCTTCGCTGAGGAGTCGAGTTTTGCTGAGGTCAGCGACGCGATTCTAAGCCGTGATGCGTCGGTGTGGGGCCGGAGCAACCGAGATGTGTTCAACGAGCATTTCTCTCTGGTGCGGTTCGCTGAGCGGTACCGCGCAATGCTGGATGAATATTTCATAAGGGTTTCTCGCGAGAGTGAAGGCGAATGAAGAAGGCACTTTGGATCACGTGCGGACCCCGCAACAATGCCGGAGATGCGCTCCTCTACGAAGTCACGAAGAGACTGTTTGAACCGCTCATCGCTCTCGATTTCCGATACGTCAACGAGCCGGGATATATTCGCCCGGACGGTGACGACACGGAAAACGTCATCATTGGTCCGGGCGGCATGCTGGTGCAAACGAACTCCTCTCGACACCTGCATTCGAAGATTGATAAGCAGTGGGCGCAGTTCAGTCAGAAGTCCTTTCATCTGTGGTCTACCGGTATTCTCGAGGCGCCCTCTGAAGAAGAAAGAGCCCAGGTTCGCAGGATAACCGACCGTGCGGTGCAAACAGTCGTGAGAGCGACCAAGGAGTCAGAGTTCTTGAGGGATGCCGTGGGTGTCGATTCGCAGTGGGCTCCCTGTGCCTCACTCTTCACCGATCGACTGTTGGGCATTGAGAACACGGCACGAGACGTCGTAGTCGTCAATTTCGATGAATTCCTCTTTACCGAGGAGAATATCAATAGTCATCCCTTACAAAGGTTTGCTGACTATGCCCGCTCGGAAGGTCTCGAGGTGAGATCGATGGTCAACGCGGCAGGCGACTCCAATCGCATGATGCTGGACATGTTTCCGGTGATAGACATCGACCGTCCCCATCTCGAAGACTTCCTCCGCGGCGACCCAACGGGCCGCGAGTTCAACGTCGGCTTCAACGCGGCCCTAGCGAAGTATCCTTCGTTCGGTCGCAGATATACCGGATTCCGTTTTGCCTTCGGCAAGCGCTTGCACGGGTGGCTGCCCTTCTTGTCCTTCGACAAGCCCGCTGCGTTCATCGGAATGCAGGCGCGCCGGGGGATGCCGATGGACTATTTCGGATCGAATGAGTTCCTGTGCGCAGTACCTCGGAAGCGGGGGATGTCGACGGAGCAACTCGACGAGATGGCGAACGCCATGATCGGCAAGCTCAACTACTTCATCAAGAACGAGGACGTCCTTGCGCGAAAGATCGCGGCGCGGCGCGAGGAGCTGTGGAGCCAACTAACCCAGCAGGCCCGAGACTTCGCCACCAACCTGAAGTGAGACGTCACGACGTGAGAACCCCTGAGCGGTCACTGACGCGGTGATTCCCCGGTACCGCTTCTCCAGCGACGCGCGAACGCTCTGTCGGTAGGCTCGATCTCATGTCTAACGCTGATCCAGTCGTCGGCGCCGGTTCCGACAGTGAAATCGGGGCGATTGCGCCTCTACCGCTCGGCGCAAGACTGGTGCATATCGGGCAGATGAAGACTGGAACCACGTCGTTGCAGTACGCAGCGTCGTCGCGACGAAAAGCGCTCCGGGAACTCGGAGTGTGCTACCCAGGTCGGAAACTTCATCATCGCGACGAAGTCGCGGCGTTACGGGGCCCGTCAGCGAGACGATGGCGAGGAACTCCTGACATCCGAAAGTGGGAAAGACTCCTCTCTGAAGTTCGTAAGGTCCCCGAGGCAAGGTCCTTCATAAGCTTCGAGCTGATTGTCGAGAGCGACGATGCAGCGGCCCAGCGTATGGTCAGCGATCTCGGGCCTCAGACCTATGTGGTGCTCACCGTGCGCAGCTTCGCGAGTCTCCTGCCGAGTTCGTGGCAGCAGTACGTCAAGAACGGAGAAGTAAGCACGTTCGAGCAATGGCTGCGCAAGGTTCTTAGATCTGGCTTGAGCGAGCGACCCTCGGGCAGCTTCTGGGAACGACATGATCTTGCGGGGCAGACGAGTCGGTGGACGGCGTTTGCTGGCCAAGGTCACGTGATTGTCGTCGTCTTGGACAAGCGTCGCCCCGAGTTGCTCAGCCAAGCATTCGAGGGTTTGTTGGGCCTTCCCTCGGGAGCGCTTGTTCCGGCGGGAGAGGACGGGATTCAGGCAAATCGGGGCATGTCACCCGTCGAAGCGGAACTGGTCCGTCGCGTGAACGTTGTGTTGAAGGAACATGGCTTCGCGTCGGATGACTACTACCGGATTGTCCGCAACGGCATGATCGCCGCGCTATTACGGCGACGAACGCCGCGACAGGAAGAGGGCCTTCTCGGAATTCCTCACTGGGCTGTTCCGCGAATCCGCCAGATTGCGGACCACTATGTTTCTGCTCTCGCCGAGAATGGAATACAGGTCATTGGGGACCCGACGTCCATCGCCGCGAACGGTGGGGAGATTGTCGAGCCGACTGCAGGCACCGAGATCCTGCAGGAAGTCGCAATCGATGCCATGCGGGGGATGTTGTCGCGGAGCGCGCAGCGGGGCTTCGACTTCGACCATCCGTTGGTTCCTGCCGAGCGAAGCGCCCATCCAGTTGGGCGGGCAACGCGGAGATCGCGATGGTTTCGCCGTGCGCACGACGTTCTCCTGGTAGATCTCAGTTCGGAGCGATTTGCAGATCGACTGCGCCCGAGCAGCGGGTCCGTCTTGTCGGACGAGGAATTGATTCAGGGAGCCCACGTCATCGATGTCTCGGACGCTGGACGGCTCATAGTTGCTGATGCGGCTGCGCTCCTCGACAGGGATCTACGTACTGAGCTGCGAGCGCAGCTTCGCTCCCCCCGAGTCATCGTCGTTGAGAATGCGACCGGAGGCAGCGATGAAGGCGCTGTGTGGGAGCAGGCTCTCGTGACCGGAGAGGTTCGCCCCTTTTCTGAGTGGTCCGCAGTGCGTGGGGCATCGACTCGGTCGCTAAGGTCAGAGCTCGAACGGGTGTTTGGGCACGTCCTTTCCGTCCGCGCGGGTACAGGCATTTCCGAGACCTTGATGAGAGGGCGCTCTCGACTCACGCTCGATCCGCGACCGCGTCGGGTGCTGTCGGAGGAGGAGACTGGTTTTGTGCGCGCGTTGAACCTCGCGTTACGTGACACCGATCTCACTCGCGTCGAGCGTCGAGTCCTTATAGGCATCGGCGTGATGGATGCTCTTCGACTCTCACCGCCAACCGTCGGTGTGCAGGACATCGCCGTTCACGCTCTCTCGGGGGTCTTCTCGGTCGCAACGGGCAGGGGAGCGATGTTCGAGCGATCTCTGGCGGACTCAGCACGCCTTGTCGGGGTCTGAGGCCTCAATGCCCGCTGAGCGGAAGATCGTCGTCCTTCACTCGACGCGGGCGCCCGCTGCTGGCTTGACGACATACGCAGTGCACATGGCAGCTACCGCTGGCGAGGGCATCGTGCCCGTGCTGTTTACGTGGCCGAAGGCATTCTTCGGCCGCTACGACATATTCCATCTGCATTGGCCCGAGGGTCTGGCAGGCACCGGGCGTGGCCCGAAAGCGGTAGCGACCACCGCCCTGACGATGCTGCTCATCGCGAGGCTGCGGTGGGCGCGTATCCCCGTCGTCTACACGGTGCACAATCACGTACCCCACGAAGGGGCAATCTCCCGGCCGCTGCGCGCGGTATATGCAGGATTTGAGTCGCTGACCGTTCGAGAGATTCATCTCGTGCCGGAGCCGGACAGGGTAGCGCGCGCCGCGACAAGCATCCCGCATGTCGGATATGTGGAGGCCTTCGCAGAGCATCCGCGCGCCACCGTTACGCCGGGGCTCGCGCTGTTTTTCGGCATCATGCGACCGTACAAGGGGATAGAGGAACTGCTCGACGCCTTCGAGGAGATCCGCGGCGCGGACGCTCACCTGCGGCTGGTTGGACAGCCGCGCGATCCAGCCTTGCGTCGAGCGATCGACGCTGCCGCCGCTGCGGATGCCCGGATCTCGTCCCGATTCGGTTTCGTGCCCGATCGAGATCTGGTCGCGGAGGTGACAAGCGCGCAGCTGGTCGTATTGCCGTACCGCACGTTGCATAGCTCTGGTGCTGCTCTCGTTGCCCTGTCGCTTGGCCGTCCCGTCCTGGTCCCGGACACGGGCACGACTCGCGCGCTGCGAGAGGAAGTCGGCGCCGAGTGGGTCTACATATTCCCTGGTGCACTCACCACGGAACTGCTCGAACGAGCCCTGGACAGCACACGTGTCGCGCCCGCAACGCCGCCCAATCTGTCTGCCCGAACGAGGGAGCGAATGCGCGCAGCGCACACGGCGGTGTACCGGCAGCTGATGCCGGCGGCGCCCGATGGTGAGACCGTCTTCGCGTGGCTGGAAGGCCAGGATGACAACATCGGTGACTCTGCGCTGCGGCGTGGCTACGCCGATGCCCTGCGGGCTCGGGGGCCGCTCGTCGTCTTCGCCGGCGACGCCACCGAAAGTTACCTCGAGGGACTGGGGCTGCAGGCAGCGGATCGCGTCGTCGCGGACCTCGGCGAATGGCTGCATTCCGCCTTCGCTGCGGCGCGCGTCGGGCCCGCCACCATGGCGATCAACGCCGGTGAATTCAGCTTCTCGGGCACCTATGTGCTACGGATGCTGCGGATCCTGCCAGCGCTGCGGCGATTTCGTCGCGCGGGCGGTGCAGTTGTCTGGCTCGGGGCGGCCGTTCCGAAGTTGCGTCGCGGTGTCACCTGGATGTTCCGGCGATTGTTCGCCATGTCCGATCTGGTGAGGTGGCGCGACAGCGAGACATCCACAGTGTTCGCGGCAGCGCAGCCGATGCCGGACTGGGCGCTGGCGCTCGATGCAGATGGCGGCGACTCCGTGCGCCCTGCGCTCGGAGTTTCCCTGCGCGTTGATCGTCCGTATCCGTCGGCGGCATGGCTCACGGCAGTGCGAGAGCTTGCCCAGCGGCTCGACCTGGAGGTGGTCGCTGTCGCGCAGGTGCGCCGCGATTCAGACCGCACCCGGCGGCTCGCTGAAGATCTCGGCGGTCGGGCCGTCGTGTTCGGCGAGGTGTCGAATGCGGCGCAGGAACGCATCGTGCGCGCCGAGTACAGTCGTATGCGTGCGATGGTCAGCGACCGCCTCCACGCTCTGCTGATCGCCCAGACCGAGGGGGCGGTCCCACTTGCCTGGGTTGAGGCAGCCACCGCAAAGCTCTCGCGCCACTTTGACTCCCTCGGGATGACCTGGGCAAGTGCTCCCCCCGCGGATCGAATTGACTGCATTCGGACACTGGATGAGGCCACGCTGCTACGACGTGCACAGCAATCTGCCGCCGCCCTCGCTGACGCGCGCATCGAACTCGCAGAGCTCCAAGCACTGATCGCCAGCGATCAGTGGCGTCACGGGGGAGGCGTCGCCAACGCGAAGGCTCCGTGAGTGCTTCTCAGGACGCGCGGGCGGTGACCACGCGGTCGAAGACTGCCGCGTGGCGGCGGACGATCGTGCAATCATCCAGAACGCGGACTGCTCGGGCAGCCGCGCCCAATCGCGCCCGCAGCGACGAATCGTCCACCAGACGAGTCATAGCCTCGGCGAGCTTCTCGATGTCGTTGAGAGGCACGAGCACCCCGTTTTCGCCATCGACGATCCACTCCAGCGGGCCGCCGGCGGCAACAGCGATGACAGGCTTGCCCCGCGCCAGATACTGCAGCACGTTCTGCCCCATCGGCTCGGGCCGCCGCGAGAACTGCACGCACACGTCGAAGGTATCGATCTGTTCACGAACGTCATCGCGGTGTCCGACAAAGGTGACGTGCCGGAGGCCGAGTTCTTGGGCGAGCGTTGCAAGACGCAACTCCATGTTCTCACCGGCTCGCGCGCTCCCACCAACGAACGTCAGACGTGCGCGGCTGTCTATACCGGCCAGCGCATACGCACGGATGACGTCCTCGTGACCTTTCCATGAGTCGAGCCGTGCGACCATGCCCAACCGCACGGGCGTGGGCGCGTCGGCGGGTGCGGTGCTGCGTTGCGGTGCGGCACGTTCGGATCCGTCCATTCCGATCGGGCTGGGGATCACCTCCACGAACTGCCGCGGCGAGAGCCGGGGTCTCACCGTCGCCGCTGTAGCCTCGGAGTTCGCGATGAACCCGGTAGCGCGTCGCAGCGCGGTGAGGCGAAACGCAAGATAGCCGAGTCTTCCGAGCGCGTCACGCTCGATTCGGTCACGAAGGTGGACGACGAGTGGAACCCGACTGCCCAGGACCGCGAGTGCGGCGTAGACGGCCGCGAGGGTCGAGTTCGCGTGCACGACGTCGGCGTGGGCCAGCGCGCCCGATCGGCGCAGCGACAACGCCTGTTGCATCGTGCGCCAGACAAAGGGGAGCGCCCTCAGAAGGGACGCCTTTGTCGCTCCTGAGGGCTGGGGAGGGCCCAGAGGCCGCACTGCAACTCCGGCGTCCTCCACGGCAGTGAAAACACCCTTCGGCAATCCGGCTGGAACGACCAGAACGGGTGCCCATGACCGGCATCCGCTGCGGAGCATTCGCGCTAACGCGAGCTCTGCTCCGCCGTTTTCGGTGGTGTGGTCGACATGAGCGACCACGGGACGTCCCGCAGCGGGTGTCCCTGACATCTCAGCTCGTCACCTCATAGACGGTGTACGAATTGCCGCTCCACATGAACTCGTCCACTGCTGTCAGGCAAGACTGGTTCAGGGGTTCGTGCGATATCGCGTACCGGAATCCGGGGATGCGTTCCGCGATCGTGCAGGGAGAGGCAGTGACCACGACCGTATCGGCTACCGGGAGCGAGAAAGATATGCCGGGGTCGTCGACCCAGTCGAACATCACATGGAGCCCGCCGCGGTTCCACATGTCCTCGTAGATACCGGTTGGGTCGAGTTCGCGCCACGCGGATGCGTCGGGGGCGATCTGCTGGCGTCCACTGAGACTGGGGACGCCCGTGGCCATCATCAGGGTATCCACGTCCTGTGATGGGGAGGCCCAGATCGTGCCGTCGGCCCGACTCTGCTCGCCCCACTTCATGAAGGCCTGTGCGGTGTCGCTTGCCCGCAGATCACCGAGTCCGAACAGGACCGGCGTCGCGGTGGCCGTGGATGCCGTGGCGACCGCGCCGGCTATGACGAGTGCCCACCATCGCTGCGGCCACCGTACGAGAAGGAAGACGACGACTCCGACGACAACGGCGCTGAGCCAGATCATCCATGTTGTCAGCGCAGGCAGCTCCGTGGCCTGCAGCGAAGAGCCGGCGTATGCCGAGATCAGCGCGGCCGAACCGGCAGCCACCCCGGGTACTGCTCGCCGGGTTGAGGGCTGCCATTGCGCCATAAACAGGCAGAAGACGAGGATCGCGAGAAATCCGACCCCGAGCATCGCACGGGTGTTGGGCACGCGGTTGACGAGCGGTATCAGCGCACCGAACGATCCCCAGCTCACGGTCGCCCAACTTAGCCAGAACACCGCGAACCCGGCGATCGTCGCCGTCGCAGCCGCGTGCGGGCGCGACCCGAGCCAGCGGCCCGCCACGAAGAGAATGGCGACGACGGGGAGAAGAACCGTGAAAGCCGACGAGACCTCCGACTGGTTGAGGCCGAGAGCAGTTCCCGTGCCTTCAAGCCAGGTCAGATTCGTGCCCCCGAAAAGCATGCCGACGCTCACTGCGCCGCCCGTGCTCGCCCGGTCGCCCGGGTACACCGTATCCAGCCCTGCCAGCACCGCATCCAGGTTTTCCCAGAACAACAGGGCAGTCCAGATCGCGCCGGACGCGCCGATGACGGCGAGACTCGTCAGCCGGGTACGCCATGACAGTGGGGACCACAGGATGAATGTGGCAGTGGCCACGACGAGGGGGACACCTACAACGATGGCGAGCGGCTGGTAATACGTCGGCGTGCGGGCCAAGAGGATCCCGCCGACGAGGAACGCTGCGCTCGCACGTAACCACCGCCCCTCGGCGACCCGACCGGTGCCATAGATCGCGAGCGCGCAGCCCGCCGCTACGAAGCCGAGGGTGTTGACCGGTCTCCCGGACCACCACATCGATGCGGGAGCGACGGCTATCAGAACCGCAGCAAGATAGCCCCAGCGTAGGCCACCCGTGATTTGTCGGAACAGGACCGGTAGTCCGATGAACAGCAGCAGCGTAGGCAGCCACCACTTCGCGGCGAACAGCATGGCATCCGGAATCCACGTCGCGGATACGATCAGCGTGCCGTCGAAGAAGACGATGGCGGATACCGGGCCGTCGGGTAGCTGAGCGAAAAAACCATTGGAAACGCTCAGCGGGGCCAGGTCGGCGCCGTCGGAGTTCGCCATCGCACCCAGCCACAGGGGCGACTCCGTCCCCCATTCGTCGGATCGAATGCCTTGAGACGTGCCTATCTGGGTGCCGAGGGGGAGTTCGGGGTCTTCCCGCAGCGAAGAGATACCAATGTTCGAGTTGGTGATTCCGAAGAGAACGAGAATCAGGTACGCAACCACGGGAAAGACGAACACACCGCGTGTCCGAGAAAAGTGAGCAATGCGGGCGACGCTGCTCTCGGGCTGCGACTTCGTCGTCGAGGTCACGATGACGGTTTTTCGCCGACTGCCGTATAGAGGAGATAGTTCAGGCGGTTGAACTCGCGACGAGATTTTAGGACGCCGTCCAGGACAAGTCCGATCATCCAGGTCAGGATCGCCGTGATGACGATACCTACCGCAAGGATGGCCGTCGGAAGCCGAGGCACGAGGCCTGTTGACAGGTAGTCGAGGATGACGGGGAAACCCGTAACGACGCCCAGAATTGCGATGATCGTGCCGATGATTCCGTAGAACATCATCGGCCGTTCGTGTCGGATCAGACCGATGATCAGCGAGAGGATGCGGAAACCATCGTGGTAGGTCCGCAGTTTGCTCTCGCTTCCGGCTGGGCGATCACGGAACCCGACGGGTGTCTCCGTCTGAGGAACACGCAAGCTCATCGCATGAACAGTCAGCTCTGTCTCGATCTCGAACTCGCGCGAGAGCGCGGGAAAGCTCTTCACAAAGCGCCGGGAGAATACGCGATAGCCACTGAGCATGTCGCTCACCTCAGACTTGAAGACACCGCTTACGAGCCAGTTGAAGCCCTTGTTGCCAAGTTCATGGCCGGGACGGTACGCGCCGTCGCCGCTCTCCCGGCGCACGCCGAGAACGTGATCGAACGGACCCTCGAGGAGGGTATCGATCATCGTCGGAAGATCGGTTGTGTCGTACGTGTCATCGCCGTCGATGAGGACGTAGATGTCTGCCTCGATATCGGCAAAGGCGCGACGGACGACATTTCCCTTGCCCTTGGTGTATTCGTTGCGCACGATGGCGCCGGCATCGCGGGCGATGCGTACGGTGTCGTCCGTGCTCGCGTTGTCATACACGTAGATGTCCATCGAGGGGACCGCTGCGCGCAGGTCGTGTATGACCTTGGCGATCGCCAGTTCTTCGTTATGACAGGGGACGATTGCGGCGATCCGCGGGGAATCGGGCACCAGATACTCCTTTATCGCGCCGCTCTGGGCGCACGGGCTCGCGGCGGCATCCAAGTTATCATGGGGCGGTCGTGTCCCCGTGGAGAGGATTCCCATGGCGCCAGCCGTCGCCGACCTCGTTGGTTTCCTCCGCAAGGGAGGGGCGTTCCTCGTCGTCGGCGGCGTTGCGTTCGTCGTCGACGCGGTCCTGTTCAACCTCCTGACCTTCGGGTTCACGGGGCGCGGCCCGCTGTACGATCTGCCGCTTGTCTCGAAGATCATCGCGATCTGTGTGGCGACGGTGGTGACCTACGTCGGGAACCGCTACTGGACCTTCGGGTCGCGCACGATCGAGCGTCGGTTCTCCCGCTATGTCGTGTTTGTTGCGCTCAACATCGCGGCGATCGGCATCCAACTGGGCTGTCTGGCGTTCTCGCGCTACGTGCTTGGACTAGAAGGCGTTGTCGCGGACAACATCTCCGGGACACTCATCGGACAAGCGCTAGCGACCGTCTTCCGGTTCTTCACCTACGACCGCTGGGTGTTTCCCGACGATGACCAGAAGTCGCTGAGACTCGCCGCCGAGCAGGCGTAACCCGGAAGGGTCGTGCCGCTCTCGGGTGGTTCATGGACAACGTTGGTTAGAATCGCACGGCTCTGCCTGCGCGGAGCGCGCCACCGATATCTCGTGAATAGAAGCGACGACTGCACATGCCTGAGGAAACTCGATCTACACCCGGCCGTGCCGTCCCGGTGAAGAGGCTCATCCTCTTCGCGGCGGGGGACCCTCGCACGTTGCGGACCCGCGCCTTGCGGCACACGCTGGCCGGGCTGAAGGGCGCAGCGCATCGCGTCGTGCTCGTGCACGGCGACGAGCTGGATGCGCAGAGCACCGACGTTCTCGACGCAGTCGACGGTGCGTTTCAGGCCTCGTCGACTGAGTTCAGCCCTCGCTGGTACGAGGAGGCTCTGCGTGGCGCCAAGGACGTGGCATCGGATGTCGACGAGGTGGTGTTCACGGGCGACGCCGTGCTCGGTCCGGTGGGCGATCTGACGGCAGTCCTGGAACGGGTGTCAGGTGAGCGTTGGGACCTATGGCAGATGGTCGAGAACAGCGCGGGACTTCCCGAGTCGTTCGCGCCGCAGGGCTTCCCCCGCCGGACCTCGCCCTGGGCATGGACCGTGGCGGGTCGGCGGTTGGTTGGATCGCGGGCCTGGGCCGAGTACTGGGCGCAGGCGCGCACTCCAGACCACGAACTCGTCCAGGAGATCGAGTTCGTCCGCCACTTCGCTGAGCGGGGCTTCGCATCCGGGTTCGCCTTCGAGGCCGCCCGCTTCCCCTCGAGCGACCCCGCGCTCCATGACTCCGAACTGCTCCTCGGTGCCGGCTGCCCGTTCGTTAGTAAGTCGGTCTTCCAGAGCTACCCGCCGTTCCTGGATCGGCAGGCGATCCTCGGTCGAGAGATCGCCGAGGCGATGAATGCCCACGGGTACCCCGCGGACCTCGTCTGGGACGCGCTGGTTCGCTCGACGCCCCCCAAGACCTTGAACACGAACGCGAGCATGCTCGAGATCATCGACGGGCAGGAGGTGCACTACGACGCAGCGCGTCCGTTCCGCACCGCCGTCGTGGCGCGGGTGAGCGCATTCGACGATTTCGACGAACTGCTGCGTCGGATCGGCTACCTCCCGGAGCCGCTCGACGTGTACATCACCACGACTGATGGACGCTCAGCCGCGCGGATCGAGCGCAGGTTGGAAGCGGAGATCGAGCCGCGCCTCGGTCGGCTCGAGGTGAGGGTAACCCCGGCGAGCCGGGGCCGGGACATGAGCGACTTCTTCGTCGGATGCCGCGATGTGCTGCGGTCCGGACGCTACGACCTCGTCGTTAAGCTCCACGCTCGCCGTGAACGACGCAAGACCGTGAACCGTCGTCGGTACTTCCGCCGATACCAGCTCGAGAATCTGCTGGACAGTCCTGAGCACGCGCGGAACGTGCTGGCGCTGTTCCAGGCGGAGCCCGGACTGGGGGCTGTCTTCCCCCCGATGATCCACATCGGCTACGCGACCATGGGCCGGGGGTGGGCGGAACTGCGCCCGGCCGCAGAAAAGGCCTGCGAAATGCTGGGCATCACCGTGCCGTTGGACAACGTCTCCCCCCTCGCGCCTTACGGCGGCATGTGGATCGCCCGTCCGGAGGCGTTGCGCAGCATCTCGGACCATCCCTGGACCTTCAGCGACTATGGATCCAAAAAGCACGGCAAATTCGGGCGTCTCGCACACCTTCAGGAGCGACTGATCGCGCCCGCGGCCGCACAGCATGGATTCCACGTGCGCACGGTACTCACTCCCGAGCACGCGGCGATCAGTCACACGGCGCTGGAGTTCAAGGTCGACGAACTGTTCTCCACGACCCGTGGATACCCCGTTGAGCAGATCCAGTTGCTGCAGCGCGCCGGCTTCACAGGGTACGGTGGCGTCGTCGCGATCGCACGCATGTATCTGCGTGTAAACCATCCGCGTATCGTCGGGCTCCTGCGCCCCGTGTATTTCCTCGCGTACCGCGCCTACGGGCTACTCAGTGCTGCTCGACATGCGATCCGCGGCCATGACGAGCAGGAGAAGACCAGATGAAGACTGCGGAACTCGTCACGAGCGATGCACGCCCCGCATCCGCCTTCCCAGAGGGCGGCAAGAGGCTGCTGATTTACGTCGTGTATGACCCGCGCGGCGATGTCGAGGACTACATCCTCTACGCACTCGAGCGGCTTAAGCCCCACTGCGCCCACATCCTCTCGGTCGTCAACGGCGCACTGACGGACCGCGGGCGCGAGCGGCTCGGGGGCGTCTCGGACGATGTCCTCGAACGGGAGAACCGCGGATTCGACATCTGGGGCTACAAGACCGGCCTCGAGCACATGGCTGACCGGATGTCGGAGTTCGACGAGGTCCTGCTCGTGAACGACACCTGGTTCGGACCCGTACGAGACTTTGCGCCGGTGTTCGAACGGATGGAGCGCCGTGAGCTGCATTTCTGGGGCATGACAGACCACATGCGCGTCGAGCCGCACCCGTTCACACAAACCGGGTATCTGCCGTACCACCTGCAGTCCTACTGGGTGGCCGTCCGCAAGGAGATGTTCGAGACGGTGCAGTGGCGGGACTACTGGCACAACCTGCCCGAGATGAACAGCTACTCGGATGCCGTAGTCAAGCACGAGGGCGTCTTTACCGAGCACTTCACGAAGGCGGGATTCTCGGGGGAGGTCGCCTTCCCGACGCTGACGGACAAGGTCGAAAACCACGCAGTGCTCTACGCCGAGCAACTCCTGGATGCCGGATGCCCGACGCTCAAGAGGCGCCCCTTCTTCCAGTGGCCCCCCTATCTGGACGCGCTCGCCGTCGTCGGCCGCTGGACGCTCGAGGCCGTGCAGCGTTACGGGTACCCCGTGGATCTGATCTACGCGGACCTCGCGCGCAATGTGGCCCCAAAGGTCATCAACGCGGACGCCGCAATGCTCGAGGTCATCGGTGACGGCCCCGGCTCCTACGATTCCGCGAGACCGCTGCGCACCCTCGTCGTGGCCCACGTGTACTACGTGGAGATGACGGACGAAATCGTTGCGCGGGCGGAAATGCTTCCCGGAGACTTCGACCTGATCATCACCACGCCGGACACCGCGAAGGCTCGGGAGATCGAAGGCGTCCTTTCGACCCGCGTCGAACGCGGGCGGCGGGAGGTGCGCGTCGTGCCATCGAACAACGGGCGCGACCAGTCGGCCTTCCTTATTGGCTGCCGTGAGGAACTGCTCAGCGATGCGTACGACCTCGTCCTGAAGATCCACTCCAAGAAGACGCCTCAGGACGGCTATAACGTTGGTTCACACTTCAAGAAGCAGCAGTTCGACAATCTGTTGCACTCGCCCGGATACGTCGCGAATGTGGTCGCGCTCTTCCAGCGAGAGCCTGGATTGGGGCTCGCCTTTCCCCCGATGATCCACCTGGGCTATCCCACGATGGGTCATGCCTGGTGGGCGAACAAGCCGGCTTTCCTGGAACGCCGCGCGGAGCTTGGCATCCGCGTCCCCGTCGACGAGACTTCTCCGCTTGCGCCCTATGGTTCGATGTATTTTGCGCGACCGCAGGCGCTGCGCATTCTCGTCGAGCATCCCTGGACGTACGAAGACTTCGGCGGTGCCGAAGCCTATGACGACGGTGGATTGGCGCACGTTCTGGAGAGGATGCCTGTCTACGCCGCGGGGGAGCGCGGTTTCCACAGTCGCACGATCTCGAACCGTGGGTACCTCGCCGACAGCTACACGGCTCTCGACTTCAACCTGGATCAGATGTCCTCGACGATGCCCGAGAACACGATGCATCAGATCCAGTTCCTGAAGCAGGCCGGTTTCATCGAATCCGGTTCGCTCAACGATTTCGTGTCGATGTACCTCCGCCTGCACCGTCCGCAGTCCGAGGCAGCGGTGCGCCGTCTGCACGCCCGGACGGTCCGGCTGCGGGGGGTGCTGTGGCGGCTGCGGCACCCGCGCACGTGGTTCTCTGCTCGCTGAGCGATACCTCCGGAAAGCGCCCTGCGTCACGCGCAGAGAAGAATCCCTGTCCATATGTAGTATTGGTGGGCCATGCCCGAACCCCAGCCTGACGTCCCTCAAGCACGCTTCGAGAGACTGTCGTCGCTTCCGATGCACGCCGTTGGCGTGAGCGCCGGCTGGAGCCCGCGCGCCATCGCCGCGTCCATCCGTGACATCTTCGCGCGTCGCGAGATGCTCGACTTGCTCGTCCGTCGCGATCTCAAGGCCCGCTACAAGGACTCGGCGCTCGGCTTCCTGTGGGCACTCGTGCGCCCCCTCGTTCAGTTGGCTATCTACTATGTCGTGCTCGGTCACTTCCTCAGTGCGGCGCGCGGCATCCCCGATTTTGCGATCTTCGTCTTCACCGGACTGACGGCGATGGGTCTGTTTCAGGAGATCGCGATCGGCGGAACCGGCTCGGTCCTCGCAAACGCCGGACTGGTCAAGAAGGTGTACATGCCGCGGGAATTGTTCCCGCTTGCGAGCACGGGTTCGGCGCTTTTCAACTTCGGGATACAGCTCGCGGTTCTGCTGGTCGCGACCATCGTTGCAGGACAGATTCCCTGGCATCCCGAGATCTTGTATGCCGTGCCCGCCCTTTTGGTGGTGCTGATCTACGGATTCGCGTTCGCGTTGTTCTTCTCAGCGATGAACGTCTACTTGCGCGACACGCAGTACCTCGTCGAGGTCGCGACGATGCTGCTGTTCTGGCTGTCGCCGGTCGTGTATTCATGGCAGATGGTCCAGGGGATCATCACCAACGAAATCGCTCTGGATGTCTACACCAACAATCCGCTGACCCTCGCGATCCTCGGCTTCCAGCGCGCCTTCTGGGTGTCTGGGCAAGAACTCGCGTACCCCTCGCATCTCGCGCTTCGACTCGGAGTCGCGATCGTGATCGGCATCGCCCTCCTTTTCGTCAGCCACCGGGTCTTTCTGCGCCTGCAGGGCAACTTCGCACAGGAGCTGTGATGTCGGAACCAACCAATTCCTACGCCGCCGGCGGGTTGCCTCCCGAGGTGGTCCGAGTCTCCGAGGTGTCCAAGAGATTCACTGTGCGCAAAGACTCGTCCTTGAAGGAGCGGGTCGTCACCCTCGGACGTGCGGGCCGTCGTCATCGACAGGACTTCTGGGCGCTCAGCGATGTGAGCGTCGACATCCGTGCCGGTGACACGATCGGTCTGATCGGGCACAACGGCTCGGGCAAAAGCACCCTCTTGAAGGTCATCGGGGGGATCATCCAGCCGACGTCTGGCACGGTGCTGCAGCGCGGGCGCATCGCAGCGCTCCTTGAGCTTGGGGCGGGGTTCCATCCCGATCTGACAGGCCGCGAGAACGTCTACCTCAACGCCTCGGTACTCGGCCTCAGCCGCGAAGAGACCACCGCGAGCTTCGATGAGATCCTCGAGTTCTCGGGCATCGGCCAGTTCATCGACACCCAGGTCAAGTTCTACTCCTCCGGGATGTACGTGCGGCTGGCCTTCGCGATCGCCGTGCACACCGATCCCGACGTCCTGCTGGTCGATGAGGTTCTTGCTGTCGGCGACGAGCAGTTCCAGCAGAAGTGCATCGACAAGATCAAGGAGTTTCAGCGTGAGGGTCGCACGATCATCATCGTGAGCCACGCGCTGGACCAGATCGAATCCCTCTGTGATCGGGTGGTCGTCATGAATCGTGGCCGGATGGCCTATGACGGTCTGCCGGCGTCTGCCGTGGAGCGCTTCCGCGAGCTGTTGGAAGAGAACGGTGTCGGCGAGGCCCGCCCCACGCAGACGAGCCGTGCCGCGGAGATCGAGCGGGTCGAAGTGCTCGATAGCAACGGACAGCATGTGTCCGAGCTGCGCGAGGGCGACGCGTTCCGGATCCGCGTACACGTGAGGATGATCCGTCCGATCGAGCGCTGGGCGCTTGGCTTCAGCATCGACACAGCGATGGGCCAAATGGCCCTGGCCTCGAACACGGACCTGCTCAGCGTGGTCCTGCCGCCTCTCACCGAGTCTCGGGTCGTTGAGATGACAGTCGCCGAAGCGCGGTTGAATCCGGGAAGCTATTACATCAATGCGAACGTCTCGGGTATCAGTGAGGCGACCTCTCATTCGCTCATGCAGGCTGCCGAGGTCGACGTCATCGGCGACTCGAGGTCGCTGGGATCGGTCGCGGCGTCGATCCACATCGTCTGATGACAGGCCGCTCGTCGCGCTGTCGTTGCGGCTGAGGGAGGAAAAGTATGGATCTGCTTGTGGTCGGGTCGGGCCTGTTCGGTCTGACGATAGCCGAGCGGGCGGCTGCGGCGGGACGTCGGGTGACGATCATCGAGCGGCGCAGCCACATCGGCGGGAACGCCTACAGTGAGGCGGAGCCTGGTACGGGAATTGAAGTACACCGGTACGGGGCACACCTGTTCCACACCTCGAACGCGACAGTATGGGAGTACGTCAACCGGTTCACGGCCTTCACCGACTATGTGCACCGGGTGTACACGAATCACGGTGGCGTCGTCTATCCCCTGCCGATCAATCTCGGGACGATAAACCAGTTCTTCGCCGCGGCCTACTCGCCCGAGCAGGCCCGGGAACTGATCGTCGCCCAAGCGGGGGAGTGTGACCCGAAGACGGCGGCGAACCTCGAGGAGCGCGCGATCGGGTTGATCGGACGGCCGCTTTATGAGGCATTCATTCGCGACTACACGGCCAAGCAGTGGCAAACAGACCCCCGGGAGCTTCCCGCCGAGGTGATCAGCAGGCTACCTGTGCGCTACACCTACGACAATCGGTACTTCAACGACACCTGGGAAGGGCTGCCCGTCGATGGCTATACGGCGTGGCTCGAGCGGATGGCTGACCATCCCAAGATCGAGGTGCGTCTCGACACGGACTTCTTCGACAGCGCTCAGCCGCTGAATAGAGACGCCGTCATCGGCCGGGTCCCGATCGTCTACACCGGGCCGGTGGATCGGTATTTCGGATACATTGAGGGCCCGCTGGGGTGGCGAACCCTGGACTTCGAGCAGGAGGTACTGGAGGTCGGGGACTTCCAGGGGACGAGCGTCATGAACTACGCCGACGCCGATGTCCCATATACCCGCGTCCATGAGTTCCGCCACTTCCATCCGGAGCGCGCAGACCGCTATCCGCGCGATCGGACCGTCATCATGCGCGAGTACTCACGCTTCGCGGGCAGCGGTGACGAGCCGTATTACCCCGTGAACACGCCAGAGGACCGCGCCCGGTTGCTCGCCTACCGTAGCCTTATCGCGGGGGAGAAGGACGTCCACTTCGGCGGCAGACTCGGGACTTACCAATACCTTGATATGCACATGGCAATCGCTAGCGCCCTGAACCTCTGGAATAACACGCTGGCATGACCGATCCCGTCCGCACCATCGTTGCACGAGCCGCCTTCCCCGCCCCCGACAGCGAGGAACTCCTACCGCTCTACGTCGACGGAGGCCACGACGGCGTTGCGGTGGGGGCCGGGGGTGGCATCCACGTCTCCGCTGGCCATTCGGTGTCACTCGGCTCGTACTTCAACGCCTTTCCTGCGACGTACTGGCAGGCGGAGACTGCGTGTGCACGTGTCTTCCTCGACGTGTGGACCCGAGGTCAAGGGACGGTGACCGTACTGAGGTCTGATGCCGATGGGCGTGCGGAGGTCGTGGACAGCCGTGTCGTCGATGGCGATATGCGTACGTCGTTCGACTTGCCCCTCGACGACTTCGCCGTGGGCGGAGCCTACTGGTTCGACGTGGCAGCGGAAGGCGAACTCGTGCTCGACCGCGCCGAGTGGTCGGTAGACGGGAAGATCCGCGGATCCGCGACGATTGCGATGACGACCTTCAATCGACCGGCGGAGTGTCTCGCGCAGTTGCGCGTACTGGCGTCTGATCCTCACCTCGCTGAAGTTGTCGACCGACTGGTGGTGGTCGACCAGGGAGACGATCTCGTGTCAGCGCAGCCGGGGTTCCGCGCGATCGAGGAACGCCTCGGTGCGCGACTGACGATCGTGCGCCAGCCGAACCTGGGCGGATCTGGCGGTTTTTCGCGCGGGATGCTTGAGGCTCTCGACGCGGGCGACAGTGATGGCGTCTTGCTTGTGGATGACGACGCTATCTGCGAGCCGGAGGCGGTCTTGCGTGCTATCCGCTTCGCCGCAGCGGCCCGAGACCCCATTCTCGTCGGCGGGGGAATGCTGCATCTGGACGCGCGCAACGTCCTGTACGCACAGAGTGAGCAGTGGGATGACCGCGTTGGCTGGGTACGGCTGAATAGGCCCGACGCCTACGATCATGACTTCGCACGCGTTCCGTTTCGTTCGGCTCCGTTTTTCCACCGTCGACAGCGCTCCGACTTCAACGGCTGGTGGATGTGCCTCATCCCACTGCCGCTACTGCGCGAAATCGGGCTGTCAATGCCCGTGTTCCTCAAAGGAGACGACGTCGAGTTCGCGCTGCGTGCGCGCGAGCATGGCGTGCGCACAGTTACCCCCCCGGGGGTTGCGCTCTGGCACCTAGGGTGGGGCGGGAAGGCGCCCACCCGCACCTGGGAGGCCTACTTCCTGCACCGCAACCGGCTGATTACGGCATTGCTTCATGCGCGCTCGCGTCGACCGACGGCTCTGGTGCTCCATTCGTTCCTCGGCGACATGAAGCCGCTGCTGAGTCTGCAGTACTCGGCCGTCCGGCTGCGCGCGCTCGCACTTTCTGACGTCATGAAGGGACCCGCCGAGCTTCCCGGATGGCTCAGAACCAGATCTGGTGAGATACGCCGGATCTGGGCTGGGTATTCTGACGCGATGCCCGTCACGGGTATGACGGCGACGGCCGTATCGGCGAGCGAACCCCACGGTCATCTTTGCCGCGCCATCGGCCTGGTGCGCACCGTGGTCCGGCAGTTCTTGCGCCCGGTGGCGCGCACGGTGCCCTCGGTTCGCGTGCCGGCCGACCGCCTGGGGTGGTGGGTCTTCACCGACCGTGACAGCGCGTTAGTGGATACGTCGGACGGCCGCGCGACTGTCTGGTACAGGCGTGACCGGCAGGCCAGCGAACAGGCTTTGTGGCGAAGCCTTCGTCTCCATCTGGCGCTGTGGTGGCGCTGGCCCCGCCTGGCGTCGGACTTTCGAAATGCGGCGCCGCGACTAACCGCTGCGCAGACCTGGAGAGCTACCTTCGAGCGCGCCGCGACGGAGTGAGAGGTGGGTGTGCGTCAGCGCTCGCCCTGTTCGCGGTCTCGCCGCTCCGCCACTTTCTCTCGCACGAGCCGGATCCCGCCCCGCCTGAGGTAGTAAAACAGCAGCGCTGCGTCGCGCCGACGTCCCTTGGGCATGAGGAGGATCTGTTCGAAGCGGCTCGAGGTCAGGGGTGATCCGCCCTCGGCCATCAGCGCGCGGTCAGATGCGCCGGAGGGGCTGGCGCAAAACTCGACGAGCGGGCGCAGCGTCTGCTGCCACTCGTACTGCGGGCGCAGCCGTTCCACCGCCGCTACGGCGCGTTCACGCGTCGGTGCTTCTGGCAGGAGCGCTGCGATGCCCGCTGCAAGCGCAGCAGGGTCTTTCGGGGGAACGACCTCGCCGCTGCCGGAGTCCCGGATGATGTCGGCGAACGCGTCGCCGTCCGATGTGACAACGGGCAGCCCAGCCCAGAGGTAGTCGAGAATCCGGGTGCGAAACGAGAACCGCGTTTCGGCGTGAACGGGGTGGGTGCTCACTCCGATATCAGCATCGAGCAGGTAGTTCACGCGGTCGTCGTAGTTAACCCAGCCGTCGTTGAAGAACACCGTTTCGCCGAGCAGCCCGAGCCTCTCCGCAGTCGAGATGGTGTCGGCGACCACCTGCATCTCTGGGACCTCTGGATTGAAATGGCTCGAACTGAGGAAGAAGAGCTTGACCTCGGGGTGGTCCTCGCGCAAAATCCCCATGGCCTCAATAAGGGTTACGGGGTCGAACCAGTTGTAGATCCCGCCCCCCCAGATCAGAACGGTGTCTGTCTTGTGGATGCCCGGCACGGCGCCTTTGATTGCGTGCCGTGTTTGCACCGCAGGATCGGTTGGCAGCCCGAACGGTGCGACGCGGATCAGTGTTTCGAAACTGGGGTCCTCGGCATAGGTGGCCGGGTTCAGTCGCCCCACCGCGGAGAGGTTGCCGAGCCAGAGATCGCGCTGCCGCTCGGATGCGCAGAGGAAAAAATCGGCGCGAGCCAGCTGCTCGTTCAGGAGGGAGACGGCCTTGCGTACCTCATCCACCCACGTTGCAGAGTCTTCGTACTTGTTCTGTTCCAGCTGCTCGAGCTGGAACGGGTCGTAAAGATCGGCCACGACGATCCGGTCCGTGCGGGCGATGGTTGGAAATATCCGGAAAGACATCCCCTGCACGATGATGACCTGTGCCCATCGCTCGTGGGGCACGATGCTCGCGTCGTCTGTCTCATGGACGAAGTGCAACGTAAATCTGTCGCTGGCGCGCTCGATTCGCTTCCATGACACGATCCGAACCTCGCAGGTGTCGGCCAGTTGGTCGGCCATGTTCCACACCCGTATCGCGGGGCCAGCCATTTGTTCGCGAATCGGATCGCCCGTAATGATCAGGACCCGGGTGGGGCGCGCCTGATTCGCAGCCACCGCTTCGTCCTTGACGCCGCTCAGCTCGACTCGCGTCTGAGAAGGTTCAGCAGATACTTCCCATACCCGCTTTTCACTAGTGGTTCGGCAAGGGTGCGCAGCTCCTCGTCGCTCAGGTTCCCCATCCGCCAGGAGACTTCTTCCGGGCAACCGATCGAAAGGCCTTGACGCTTCTGTACCGTCGCGATGAACTCACCGGCCTCGCTCAGTGAATCGAATGTTCCCGTGTCGAGCCAGGCCGTACCCCGGGTGAGGATCTCGACCTGGAGCTTTCCTCTCTCAAGGTAGACACGGTTCAGGTCGGTGATCTCTAGCTCGCCGCGGGCGGAAGGCTCCAACTGCTTCGCGATCGCGATGACGTCATTGTCGTAGAAATAAAGGCCGGGCACTGCGTAATTGCTCTTGGGCTCGACAGGCTTCTCTTCCAGGGAGATCGCTGCACCGCTCTCGTCGAACTCAACGACGCCGTAGGCTGTCGGGTCCGCGACCCAATAGCCGAAGACTGTCGCGCCGTCCAGGTCCGCATATCGGCGTAGCTGCGTCCCCAGGCCCTGCCCGTAAAAGATGTTGTCACCGAGGACGAGCGCAACCGAATCGTTGCCAATGTGTTCTTCACCCAGCAGAAATGCCTGTGCGAGCCCATCGGGCGATGGCTGCTGCGCGTAGGTGATGCTGATACCGAAACGCGAGCCGTCCCCGAGTAGACGCTCGAACTGGGGCGCGTCGAAGGGCGTCGTGATCACGAGAATGTCGGTGATGCCGGCAAGGATCAGCGTCGAAAGCGGGTAATAGATCATCGGTTTGTCGTAGACCGGCACGAGCTGCTTTGAGACGCCGAGGGTGATCGGATGCAGACGCGAGCCCGTTCCGCCGGCCAGGATTATTCCACGCACCAGACAAGTCTCCTTGATGGAGCGCGTGCCGCAAAACCTCAGGCGCGCCCGATAGCCTGATCGCTATGCGAAAGCTCCTCGTCACGGGCGGTGCCGGTTTCATCGGTTCGAACTTCGTCCACTACACCCTCCAGCACACCGACAGCCACATCACGGTGCTTGACAAGCTCACGTACGCTGCGAACACGGCTTCGCTCGAAGGTCTACCGTCCGATCGCTTCACTCTCATCGAGGGCGACATCTGCGATGCCGCGCTCGTGACAGATCTCTTCGACAGTCACGACGCCGTCGTGCACTACGCCGCCGAATCGCACAACGACAACTCGCTGAGCGACCCTACGCCGTTCATGGAGACGAATCTCGTCGGCACGTTCACCCTGCTCGAGGCTGCGCGGCGCACGGGCGTGCGATACCACCACATCTCGACCGATGAGGTGTATGGCGATCTTGAACTCGATGACCCCTCGCGATTCACCGAATCTACGCCGTATAACCCGTCGAGCCCCTACTCCTCCACGAAGGCTGGATCCGACCTGCTTGTGCGCGCCTGGGTGCGTTCGTTCGGCGTTGAGGCGACGATCAGCAACTGCTCGAACAACTATGGTCCGCGACAGCACGTCGAAAAGTTCATCCCTCGGCAGATCACCAACGTGATCGACGGTGTTCGCCCGAGACTGTACGGCGATGGACTGAATGTTCGCGACTGGATCCACGCAGATGATCACTCAGCTGCGGTGTTGAAGATCTTGGAATCCGGCCGGATCGGTGAAACCTACCTGATCGGGGCCGATGGTGAACGCAACAACCGAGAGGTCGTCGAGGCCATCCTGCAAGAAATGGGCCAGCCCGCAGACGCGTACGACCTGGTGAAAGATCGGCCGGGCCACGACCTGCGCTATGCGATCGATGCATCCAAACTGCGCGCAGAGCTCGGATGGGAACCGCAATTCTCTGACTTCTCCCGGGGGCTGTCCGCCACGATTGCGTGGTACCGCGAGAACGAGTCCTGGTGGCGACCGCAAAAGGCGGCCACCGAGGCGAAGTACGCGGTGGCGGGACACTGAGGGTCGGCACATGGCGATCGAGTACGGCATGCAGTTGTCTGTGTCCGCCACGCCGATTCCCGGAGTTCTGCTCGTAGACCTTCCGGTCCACGGCGACAACCGCGGGTGGTTCAAAGAGAACTGGCAGCGCGAGAAGATGACGCAGCTGGGTCTGCCCGACTTCGGCCCCGTACAGAACAACATCTCGTTCAACGAGAAGGTCGGTACGACCAGAGGCATCCATGCAGAGCCGTGGGATAAGTACATCTCTGTCGCGAGTGGGCGTGTCTTCGGTGCATGGGTGGACTTGCGTGAGGGACCGAGCTTCGGCGCCGTTTTCACGACGGAGTTGTCGCCGAACCGCGCCATCTTCGTCCCGCGTGGTGTGGGTAATGCCTTTCAGACGCTGGAAGAGGGAACCGCGTACACCTACCTGGTCAACGACCACTGGAGCCCGAAGGCCTCCTACACCTTTCTCAACCTGGCCGACGAGACAGCTGCAATTCAGTGGCCGATACCCCTAGCCGAGGCGGAGCTGTCAGACAAAGACCGGGCGCACCCTCGCCTCGCCGACGTTGTTCCGATGGTTACCGATCGCGTTGCAGTGATTGGCGCTCGCGGACAACTCGGTCAGGCTCTCGCTCGTGCCCTCCCCGCCGCTGGGTTCTCGCATGTCGATTACCTCGACCGGTCCCGTGTCGACCTCGCTGAGCCGAACGGCGTGCGAGCGTTCGACTGGTCACCATATCGGCTCATCATCAACGCCGCTGCCTACACGAATGTGGACGGTGCGGAAACGCAAGAAGGGCGCGCTCAGGCCTGGGCTGTCAATGCGGCAGCCGTGAGTGAACTGGCAGTTCACGCCGCCGCGACCGGCGCGACACTCGTGCACGTGTCCAGCGATTACGTTTTCGATGGCAGCCGACCGGGGCATCCCGAGGACGAGCCGTTCTCTCCGCTCGGCGTTTACGGTCAGAGCAAGGCTGCGGGAGATCTGGCCGCGGCCACCACGCCACGCCACTACATCGTGCGAACCAGCTGGGTCGTCGGCGACGGCAAGAACTTCGTGAAAACGATGCGGGACCTGGCCGAGCGCGGCGTGGATCCGGTCGTGATTGACGATCAGCGCGGAAGGCTGAGCTTCGCTGAAGATATCGCCGCGGCGATCATCCATCTGGTCACCAACACCTGCGCCTATGGCACATATAACGTCACTAACGCGGGGCCGGAGCAGTCCTGGGCCGATATCGCCCGCGAGGTGTTTCGTCTGTGCGGCCACGACCCGGCGCGCGTGACGTCCACGACAACCGCACACTACGCGCAGGGGCGAAACATGGCACCGCGTCCGTTGAACAGCGTGCTCGGACTGGGAAAGATCGAGGCGACGGGATTTGCGCCGAGGCTAGCTTCGGAAGCGCTAGCCGCATACCTCGTATGACACCCGATTAGCTCACGTGAGGGGCCCCGCCCAGGCGGCCTGGGATGAGGAGTTCAGGGTGCTGCGTCTGTGACCAGCGGTGGCATCGGCGCCCAGGCGCGGTCGCGGCCGATGGCGCCGCCGTCGCGGAGGCCGCGGATGAGGTGACTGGTACCGCGCACCGATCGCTCTACGACGGCGAGGCGGATGAGCTCCTTGGCAAAGGTCAACGCCGTGCCCAATGCGAACGGAACCGGCCGGTAGAAGCCCACGGACCGGTAGTACTGCTTGATCAGAGCGCGGTTGCGCATGATGTAGTACCTGTAGGTATCGCTGGAGGCGTTCATGTGGCGCACGCCCATGTCCCACTGCTTGATTTCGCGGGTGCGCCGCAGCACGAACTCATTGACGATGACGGATGTCGTGATCCGCGAGGCGAGCCAACCGTATACCTGGTCGTCCCAGTAGATGAAGAAGCGCGGGTCGGGCAGGCCGATGCGGGCCACGATGTCGCGGTGAATAAACATCCCTTCGAAGCATCCGGAGTTCATCTCCTTGAACCCGGACTGGTCGAACTCCGCGGGAGCAAAGGGGATCGGAATTCCCATGCGGGCGGCGATCCGGTACTGCCAGTAAAACTCGCTGCCATCGAAGTCGTAGCGGCGCCCTTGGATTGAGCGGAATCGCCGCGACCAGTGGCCCATTTTGGTGAGCCCGTCGGGGATCACTTCGACGTCATCGTCCATGAGCCACATCCACTCGGACCCGAGCTCGTACGCGGTCTGCATTCCTGCGCTGAACCCACCGGAGCCGCCGGTGTTCGTATCGAGGCGCCGATAGACGAGTTCACTGCCGATGCGCTCGCGGAACGACTCCACGACCTCGGCGGTGTCATCGGAAGAAGCGTTATCGATCACCACCACGTGACCGGGCTTTGGCTCCATCTCGCCGATGCTGGTCAGCAGCCGTGCCAGCAGACCGGACCGATTGAAAGTGACCGCAACAATGGTCGCTGTGGATGGGTTGAAGCTCGAGTCAGATGAAGTCGGGTTCTGGTTCGCGGCGCGCATGTCTCGACGATCCTATCTGCGACGTCCTACCACGGGGCTGCAGCTTTGCCAGGAACAGCACTGTCAGCATCCACCCCCACAGTAGGAGCGGGCTGGACTCGGTGACCCCCTGGATGACGACGATGACGCCGACCGCCACGGGAAGAAGCGAGACGGTAGCCGTGATCCGGTCCTCTCGACGCTGCCAGCGGTGACGGCGGACGGCGAAGACCCACGTGCGCCACACGAAGAGGGCGTACATGCCGACGAGGAGCACGACCCCGACCACGCCGAGCTGGAACCAGACGTCGACCCACACGCTGTGCGCCTGGATGATGTGGAGCCCCCGGGGCATGACGATCCAGTCGGAAAATGCTGGATCCCACGGGATCCAGGGGGTGGCAAAGCCGTTGCCGACGACCGGCTGCGCGGCTCCGCGGGCGAATACGAGATCCCAGATCTCGGTGCGGTCGGTGAGATCTCCGTCGCGACCGAGGAACGTCAGGATGCCGCGTCGCATCACCCACGCGAGCCCCGCGGTGATGACGCCGAGCGTGGCGGCCGTGAGATACACGCGCACGCGACCCGACGTCGTGCGTGCCGTGCGTGCCGCCAGAAGGATCACAAGCGCAATGGCGAGTGTGATCGTCGCGACGAACGCCGTCGCGGACTCGGTCCGAACGAGCAGGTATGCCGATGCGGCCAGCGCGACCGTGAACAGGCCGCGAGAGCGCGGCTCGATCGCCAGACGGATGCTGAGGACGACGACCGCGAGCAGAGCCAGCATCGCGAGCAGGTTGGCGTTGCCGACGATCCCGTCGAGGCGGCCACCGGTGAAGAGCTGGGCGTTCGTCCAGATGTCGCTGCGCTCGGTTGCGGCGTCGACCGGCTCAAACTCGATCCCGACCGGACCACCGACCACGAGGGCAGCCCACGCCTCGAACGCGACTGACAGCGCTATGACCGCAGCGAGGGCCCAGGCGAGCGCCGAGACCAACTGGCGCCAGGTCAACATGGCCGCGAGCGCGATAGCGACGAGCGTCGTTGCGGCGAGCAGCGTCCAGGTCAGGGCGGTTGTCTCCGGCCACCGAGACCAGGCGATACTGGCCGCTGCCCAGCCCGCGAACGAAAGCGCGCTCCACGGGAGAGCCCGCCACTGCGGCGCACGAATGGTGCGCGCGGACAGAACAGCGACTCCCGCGCAGGCGATGATCCCGGCGACAGCCGCCGCGGGCGCGCCGAACGCCGCCGCCCATCCTGGTGCCGTGAAGGCGATGAAGAAGACCGCTCCGGCCCAGAGATGTGGGGCCAGGCGCAGTGGAATCGTCGTGGCGGGGGCGACGACGGGGAGCGTTGCCGTAGGGGCGCCGAAAGTCGTCATCGAGCGTCACGGTATCTGGTTCACATCACAGAAAGGTCACAGGCTCCCGAGCCTTCGCCCCGAATCGGAGTACTCGGCCCGCCCGGAATCACCGAGTCAGCTGGCGCGCAAGAGCTCCCCGCGCTCTATCGCCAAACGCTGTTCCGCGGGTCCTTCGCCGATGTGCGGGGACTGCTTGATCTTCGACCCGAGCAGGATCATCAGCATCCATCCCCAGCCCATGAGGGGCGCCGTTTCGGCAAGACCCTGGACGAGGAGTACGGCTGCGGTGAGCGTCGGCAGCAGGGTCAGCGCCGAGTAGGGCCGGTCGGCCCGCAGATCCCAGCGTGGCCGATCCACGGCGAAGAACCACGAGCGCCACACGAACGCCAGGTAGGCGAAACCGAGCAGGAAGACGCCGACGACGCCGAGTTGGAACAGGATGTCAACCCACACGCTGTGTGCCTGCGTGACCTGCCTGCCGTCAAGCACGATCCAGTCCTGGAACGCGGGATCCCACGGCAGCCAGGGCGTGGCGAAGCCGCCACCGATCGCGAGGTGGTCGCCTGCGCGATCGAGGACGGCGGTCCAGATCGTCTCGCGATCGAGGAGGTCAGCCGTCCGGTCAAGCGCGGTGAAGACGGGGACCCGCCAGATCCAGAGTGCGATCGCACCGACTGCGCCAATGAGTGCATAACCGATGTAGTAGCGCGTGCGCTCACCGGGTCTGCGCGCGGTCCGCATCAGCAGGACGGTGGTCAGCACGAGCGCGACCCCGGCGGTGGCGATCCAGGCGGTCACGGATGCCGCGAGCACGAGTGTCAGGGCAGATAGTCCGATCCACACGCCGAGCATGATCCGGCGCGACTCGCGTGCGGCGAACTCGATCGCGAACACGATGACCGCCAGCAGAGCGATCATGCCGAGCAGGTTCGGGTTCCCGATGACACCGTCGATGCGCGCGCCGGCGAAGATGCCGCCGCTGATCCACTCGGGGGCGCCTGCTGCGGCATCCGTCTCGAACCCGGCGTAGAGCGGGCCGCCGACGAGCCACGCCACCAGGATCTCGGCGGCAAGGGACAGCCCGATGACCCAGCCGAGGGCAGCCCCGATCGCTCGGACGATCTCGCGCCACGTCAGCACGCTCGCGATGGCGATTCCCTGGAAGGTCGTGGCAACCAGCAGCAGCCACGTGAGTGCGGATGTCTCGCGCCATCCCGACCACGCGATGGACAGCCCCGCCCACAGGATGAACGTCCCGGCGATCCAGGGCAGCCGCCGCCACTGGAACGGCGGGCGGATGACCGCGACCATGATCGCCGAACCGGCAACGATCACACCGCCGACAATCGCCGTGAGGGGCACGCCGAATCCGAGTACCCAGCCCGGAGCGGTGAACGCGAAGAAGAGGCTGAAGACCATCCATCCACGCAGCAGAAGATGCCGGGTGCGCTCCCGCTCTGGAGCGACCGGCGGCGCTGAAGCTGGATGACGGCTGAAGCGGGCCATGGTGCTCTCAGGCTATCGCTCAGCGTCTGCCCGGTGCGGGGATCGCTGGCACGGATGCTGGTGCTGCCGTCGGTACGCTGGTCGCGTGCTGGTTCCGCTCACGAACACGCCCCGCGACTACGCCTGGGGGTCCACGACTCTGATCGCCGAGCTGGAGGGACGGAGCCCCAGCGGCGCGCCCGAGGCCGAAGTGTGGTTCGGGGACCATCCCGGCCACCCAGCCCGCGTGCCGGACGGTCGTACTCTCGGCGAGTGGCTCGCCTCTGGCGACGCGCCTGAGGGCACTCCGGAGCGCCTCCCGTACCTGCTGAAGATCCTCGCGGCGTCGTCCTCTCTCTCCATTCAGGCGCACCCGTCGAAGGAACAGGCCGAGGCGGGTTTCGCGCGCGAAGACGCCGACGGTGTGGCCCGCGATGCGGGAAGCCGCAATTACCGAGACGACAATCACAAGCCCGAGATCATCGTCGCGATCAGTGATCGCTTTCGTGCCCTTGTTGGGTTGCGCCCCTTGGATCAGACTCGCCGGCTCGTCGCGACGCTGGGGGCGGGAGCGGATCCCCTTCGGTCGAGGCTGACGGGTGAACAGGATGCCGAGGTTCTGCGGGCTGCTCTGCGATGGGCTCTGAGTGAAGAGGCTCGGGCGAGTCTCCCAGACCTCGTCGGCGCGATCCGTCGCGCGAACAGCGAGGAGTTCAGGCAAGAGCTCGACGTCCTACGGCGGATAGCGGATGAGTTCCCCGGAGACGGAGGGCTCATTGTTGCGCTCCTGATGAACCTCGTGGTGTTGCAGCGAGGGGAGGCAGTTTTCGCCCCTGCGGGCGTCCTCCACGCCTATCAGGACGGCTTGGGTGTCGAGCTGATGGCCGCGAGCGACAACGTTTTGCGTGGCGGACTCACACCGAAGCATGTTGACGTGGAAGAACTCATGCGGGTGGTCGATACGACGGCGGGTGCGGTGCCGCTGGTCGAGCCGCATGGTGCCGGTGAGCTCGTTCGCTACGACGTCGGCGTGCCGGACTTCTCGCTCCTGCGTGTAGACGTGAATTCGGGGACCACAGCGCCCGTCGGATTGATCGGCCCCGCGATTGCTCTGTGCGTCGCCGGAGATGTTTCTGTCGCCGCCTCGGGAATGGAGCTGAAGCTGAGCGCGGGCCAGGCGGTCTTCGTCACAGGGGACCCCGAAGTCTCGATCTCGGGCACTGGCGAGGTGTTCGTCGCCGAACCAGGTCGCTAGTCTCGACCCGCGACACGCCGCGAAATCCGCCAAGAAGGTTAAGGCGGCGATTGAGGGTTTACGATCTGCGACTTGACCGCAGCGAACTACACCGGTGTAATTACTGCAACACGCTGACCGCGTGGGGGAGTTCTTGAGGTGGGGAGAACGACATGTCGGCTTCGCAGTATCGGTCGGGTGTGCCGGACAACTGGTTCGTCGACCCGGTGCATCTCGGTGTACCCGGTGTCCGTCGCGTCGACCCCGAAGACGAGAACGCGCTCGCCTGGCAGACCGACGCGCTGTGCGCGCAGACCGACCCCGAGGCGTTCTTCCCCGAGAAGGGCGGCTCCACGCGAGACGCCAAGCGCATCTGCAGTTCGTGCGACGTGCGCGGCGAATGCTTGGAGTACGCGCTCCAGAACGACGAGCGGTTCGGGATCTGGGGCGGCCTCAGTGAGCGCGAGCGTCGGAAGCTCAAGCGCCGGGCGAGCTGACCGGCCGCGGGGTCGAAGCTCCCCGTAGGTCCTCGACCGGAAACGCCGGGCCCAAGGCGCCTGGGTCGGCGGACGCAACCATAGGCTGACGGCGTCATGCCCGGCACTGTTCACGCGATCGTCGTCGTGCGTCCCGACGGTCGCACGTCCGCGGCGTACCACCTTCGTCGCACGTTCGCGTCCCTGGCGGCGGGCTCTCGTCGTCCGGATGCCGTGACCCTCGTGGTGTGCGGAACCGACCCGGCTGTCGAAGACGCGCTCGAACCCGGAAGCCTTCCCGATCCCACCGCCGACGGGCGCGGCGTGCGCGTCATCCGTCTCGGACGGCGGACGCGGTTTGCGGCAGCGGTGGCCAGCGCAGCCCTCGAGCCGGACCCGCGAAGCGGCACGGGGATGGATGCCGACCTGCTGTGGCTGCTCGCACAAGACACCGCTCCCGAACCCGAGGCGCTGGCCCGTCTCGCCGGGCAGCTTGAGCTCTCACCCACGCTCGCGTTCGTGGCGCCAAAGCTCGTCCGCCATGACAGACCTGAGCGGATCGTGTCTCTCGGGGTCAGCATGACCCGCGCCGGCGCGTCGGTAGAGCTTGCCGCTGGGGATCTTGACCAGGGCCAGCGCGATGGCATCACCGATGTGTTGGGCTCCGACATCCGTGCCGTGCTCGTCCGCGGGTCCGTCTTCCGGGCGTTGCGCGGGATCGACCCGGCCCTGCGCGACGCGGACGAGGGCCTTGACCTCGCAGTGGCGGCACGCCTCATGGGAGGACGCGTTGCTCTGGTCCCCACCACGCGCGTCGGCGTTTCGGGCGATGGGGTTGCCGGACTTCCGTTCGCTGACACCGGTCGCCACCGCCGCGCGATCATCGCGCGGCGGCGTGCGGCCCAGTTGCACCGGCGCCTGACCTCTGCGCATCTGCTGCTGCTTGTTCCAATCTGGCTGTCGCTGCCGTTCCTTGCCCTCGGCCGCACGATCGCGCAGTTGGTGATGAAGGACCCGGGCCGAATCGCGGGGGAGTGGGCGGCCACGATTCTGGCTATGGTGCGCCTTGCCGCGATCGCGCGCGGCAGACGCCGCCTGCGCCGTCACCGCAGCGTGCCGTGGTCGCGGATCGCCCCTCTTCGCGTCTCGACCGCGCTCGCCCGTGAGCGTGCGGCAGAGCCGGCCGAGCCCGAGCCTGACGCGCTCCCGCGTGGTGAGCTTCACTTCTTCGGCGGTGGAGGAGCCTGGCTCGTCCTCGCGATGGCAGCTGTCTCACTCGCTGCCTTCCCCGCGCTCCTGGCGTGGCCGGCGCTCGGCGGCGGCGCTCTCCAGCCGCTGCGCGATACCGTCACGGGGCTCTGGGCTGATGCGGCCTACGGGGTGCGCCCGATGGGGTGGAATGTCTCGGGCCCGGCCGACCCGTTCGCGGCTGTCGTTGCGGTGATCGGCTCGTTCTGGCCTTTCGCACCCAGTCGCGCTCTCGTGCTGCTGTGGCTGGCGGCACTGCCGCTGGCTGCCCTCGGCGGGTGGTTCGCGGCGACGCGGATCACCGACCGCCCGGTGCTGCGCATCACCGCGGGTGTGGCGTGGGCGCTTGCGCCAACCTTCCTGGTTGCTCTGACCCAGGGCATTCCGACCGGTGTGATCGTGCACCTTCTGCTGCCGTGGCTGGTCTTCGCCGGTGCCGTCGCGCACCGCTCCTGGGTCCCGGCGGCAGCTGCCTCACTGCTTGCCGCAGCGGTTATCGCCGCGGCTCCGTCGCTCGCTCCCGCGCTGGCTCTCGTCCTGATCGCGGGGGTCATTGCGGCTGCCGTGCGCCGTTCCGGGGCGAGTGTCGCACGGATGCTGTGGATTCCCGTTCCGACGATCGTGCTGTTCGCCCCCGTGGCGTGGGCGCAGCTTCTCGTGGGAAACCCCTGGGGGCTTCTTGCCGACCCTGGCGCTCCGATCGACGCCCTCGCACAGGCCGCGGACGCGGGGACTCGCCTCTGGGTGTCTCTCGGGTTCCCGGCCTCGAGCGGCGCTGGATGGGCAGAGCTCTTCTCCACCCTGCCGCTGTGGGTTCCGGCAGTGCTGCTGGTGCCCATCGCCCTGCTGGCGGCATCCGCTGCTGCAACGCCGAGATGGCAGGTCGGGCTCGCGCACCTCGCACTGATCGTGCTCGGCGTTGCCACGGCTGTGGTCGCCACGGCCGTCGCGGTGCGCTTCGACGGCGCGAACGCTCTCACGCTGTGGCCGGGAGCGGGGCTGAGTCTCGCGTGGTGGGGCGTCGTCGGCGGCGCCATCCTGACACTCGATCAGCTCGGTCGGGCCGAAATGGCTCGGTTCCGTCGGCGCGCCGGAGCGGTATCGGCATCCGTCGCGGTTGTCTGCATGGCGACTCTCGTGATCCTGGCAGCACCTGCGCTGACGGCGTCGTCGCGAGGTGCGACAGCCCTCACCAACGGTCCGACCAGCACGCTGCCGGCGTACGTCGAAGCCGATAGCGGTGGCGCCACCGCGCGAGGAACGATGGTGCTGACCCCCGAAGCCGACGGCAGTCTCGCCGCACGCGTCGTCTGGGGCGGCAGCGAGACCCTGGGTGCCCACAGCACCGTCCTCGAGACCCGGACTGCTATGGACGACGCCTCATCCCAGCTTGCTGCCACGGCCGCGGCACTCGTGACCTCGACCTCGCCCGACGCCGTGGCAGCGCTGGGCGAGCAGGGGATCGCGTTCGTCCTACTCGCTCCTGGCGCCGACGCCCCGGCGGCTGACGTGCTCCGGCGCGAGTCAGCCACCGCACTCGATCAGCGCGATGACCTCGATCCCGTCGGGGCAACCGAGCGTGGCGATCTGTGGCGTGTCACCTCCGACATCGCTGCACGGCCTGGCGCCCAGGGTTCAGCCGGCGGAATCGCGCTTCAGATCCTGCAGATCGCTGTCATCGTGATCGCCCTCTTGCTGGCGGCGCCGACGGGGCGGAGCCGGGCCCGTGCGCGGCAGCATCCGCGCATCGTGGGTCTCACGCCCGCCGAACGGGCGATGGATGCCGGACGGGCTCGCCGCCTCGAGGACGGCGCACACGAGGCCCAGGCCCTGCCCAGCGAGCCGACGGGCGAGGAGGCGACATGACCGGCACAGCATCGCGCTGGCTCAGGCCTGTCTTCGGTGGGCTCGCGGGGGCGGGTGCCATTGCCGCAATTGCGCTGGTGCCGATGATCGAGGTTCCCGTGATAGCGCCGGAACCTGCGTCAGTGGCTGTTTCGCCGCCGTCGGCTGGTCAGACCCTTGTCTGTGCCGGCGACCTGCTCGTGTCGGCGCGAGACTCGACAGCCGTGAACTCGATTACCGTGGCAGCGCCGCAGGCTGTGGCAACGGCAGGGGAGAGCGCGATCGATCGCGGCGAGTTGGACTCGGATGCCGCGGGCGCAGCTCCCCTCGTGCTTCGCTCGTCGCCGGGGTCGGAGCCTTTTGCCGCGGCGGGTTCCGCGACTGTCGGTGACCCCGACCTTGCGGGGTACAGCGCGGCGTCGTGCCGCCTGCCGCTGCTGGACTCGTGGCTCGTGGCCGGAGCCGGCACGACAGGCGCCGCCGACCTTATCGTGCTCTCAAACCCGGGAGAGGTGGCAGCGACTGTCACACTCACCGTCTACGGAGCGTCCGGAGCTGAGGTTCCTCCCGGTGGCGGGGGCATCGTCGTGCGTCCTGGCGCGCAGCGCGTCATCCCGCTCGCGGGCATCGCCCTCGGCGAGGAGAGCCCCGTCGTGCACGTTCAGGCCACCGGCTCCCCGGTCGCGGCATCCCTGCAGTCGAGCATCACGCGGGTCCTCGAGCCCGGCGGGGTGGACCAGTCAGGAGCGCTCAGCGAACTCGCCAGCAGCCAGACGATCGTCGGGGTCACGGTGACCGAGGGGGCTCTCGGGACCGGGACCGGGCTTTCGGGAACCATGGTGCGGGTGCTCTCGCCGGATGCCGATACCGAGGCGACGATCTCGGTGCGAGCTGTCGGTGCTGCAGCGCCGGCTATCGATCCGGTGAACGTTCAGCTCCGGGCGGGAATCCCGGCGGCCGTCGAGATGCCGAGTCTGCCGGTCGGTTCCTACACGGTGGATGTCGTGGCCTCGACACCGGTCGCGGCGGCGGTGTGGCAGACCACCGGCTTCGGTGCGGGATCCGACTTCGCGTGGTACCAGGCGTCCCCGCAGATCGAGTCTTCAGCTGTGATCGCTGTGCCGAGCGGGCCCGGTCCGGTCCTCACCATCGCCAACCCCGGCTCAGCGGATGTGACAGTCGAGCTTTCGGAACCGGGGTCTGACCCGGTCCCGGTGACCGTACCCGCGGGAGCGAGCGTCCAGGTGCCGCTGCGGGCCGCGGCATCCTACGAGCTCACCAGCGGGGGGCGCGTGCGCGCGAGCGTCGGCTACGTCGGTGCTGGTGCTCTCGGTGCCTTCCCGGTGTTCCCCTCAATCGCGGGCCAGGAGCCGATCGTCGTCTACCCCTGAGTCAGCCTCAGAAGTAGCGGAAGCGGTCGGGGCCGAGATCCCACGGATCCTTCCCGAGGTACTGCGCCGCAGCTCGGAACACTGCCCCCTCGATCATCATCCGGCGATGCAGATCATCGTTGCGGTGCAGGTGCGACAGGCGCTCCAGCGGCACCCGGTACAGGATGATGCGCTTCTGGTCGGTCAGTACCGCCCACCGGGGGATGCCGTCGGCATCCGTTGCGGGGGGCATGTCGCCGATCTCGAAGCTTACGTCGCGAAGCTCCTCCCACGCCGAGCGCAGGAACTCCGCCGCGGTGCCGACGGTGAGGTCGAACCGGTCGATGCGGGTGTCCAGGGGCGGGAGCGGCGGACGAACGACCGGGCTGCGTCCGACGCGCCCGTGGCGTCCGTGACGTGCGGGGCGCCGGGATCTCGCCGGGGCTGAGCGGGAGCGTCGCCAGGCCATGCGCCCATCCTAGATCGACCTCGACCCGCGCACGGTCCGCGTGGCGACGGATGACGCTGCGGGCATGCGGGTACCGTGACGGTGATGCGTGAACGGTTGTGCTCCAAGATCGCGTGCGCGCGGGAAGCCGTCGCCACGCTCACCTACGACTACGGTGACCAGATGGCTGTGCTCGGCCCCCTCGGTCCCGAGGGCGTGATCCACGCGCATGATCTGTGCAGTATTCACACCGAACGGCTCGCCATGCCGCGAGGCTGGGTGGTTGTGCGCCACGAGACCCTGCGGGCCTGACAGGGGCGCAGTCTCGGGAGCCGACGGCGTGGGAGAATAGCGCTCATGTCGACTTCCACGATCGCCGCGCTCGATTACGCCATCGCCGACCTCGCGCTCGCCGATGCCGGACGCCACCAGATCCGCCTCGCCGAGAACGAGATGCCGGGCCTGATGGCTCTGCGCGAGGAGTTCGGTCCGCAGCAGCCGCTACGCGGTGCGCGGATCGCGGGATCCCTGCACATGACAGTGCAAACGGCTGTGCTCATCGAGACGCTCGTGGCTCTTGGAGCCCGGGTGCGGTGGGCCAGCTGCAACATCTTCTCGACCCAGAACGAGGCTGCAGCTGCCGTTGTGGTGGGTCCGACCGGCACCGTCGACCGGCCCCAGGGTGTTCCAGTGTTCGCCTGGAAGGGTGAGACCCTCGCCGAGTACTGGGACTGCACCGATCGCATTTTCGACTGGTCGTCAGAGGGCTTCGTCGGTCCGAACCTCATCCTCGACGACGGCGGAGACGCCACCCTTCTCGTCCACAAGGGCGTCGCGTTCGAGAAGGCGGGGGCAGTGCCGGATGCCGCTCCCGGCGATTCCGCGGAGTACCGGGTGGTTCTCGACGTGCTGCGTCGCTCCCTTGCCAGCGACCCTGAGCGCTTCACGCGCATGAGTCGGGAGCTCGTCGGTGTGACCGAAGAGACTACGACCGGCGTGCACCGGCTCTATGAGCTGGCACGTGATGGCGAGCTGCTGTTCCGCGCGATCAACGTGAACGACTCGGTCACCAAGTCCAAGTTCGACAACAAGTACGGCATCCGCCACTCCCTGCCCGACGGTCTCAACCGTGCCACCGATGCTCTCATCGGCGGGAAAGTTGCCTTCGTCGCCGGGTACGGGGATGTCGGCAAGGGGGCCGCTGAGGCGCTGCGTGGCCAGGGAGCTCGCGTCATCGTGAGCGAAATCGACCCGATCTGCGCGTTGCAGGCGGCCATGGATGGTTTCCAGGTCGCCAGGCTCGAGGATGTCATCGATCAGGTCGACATCCTCATCACGGGAACCGGCAACCGCAACGTTGTCACCGTCGATCACCTGCTCGCGATGAAGCACCTCGCGATCGTCGCCAACGTCGGGCACTTCGACAACGAGATCGACATGGCGGGCCTGGAAAGCCTCGCCGGAACCGAGCGCGTCGAGATCAAGCCGCAGGTCCACGAGTGGAGACTTCCCACCGGCCGGAGCGTGCTGGTCCTCAGCGAAGGACGCCTCATGAACCTCGGGAACGCGACGGGTCATCCCTCGTTCGTCATGAGCGCCTCGTTCACCAATCAGGTCCTCGCCCAGATCGAGCTGTGGACCAAGCGCGACAACTATCCACTGGGTGTTGCAACGCTCCCCAAGGCCCTCGACGAGAAGGTTGCGCGCCTGCATCTTCCCGCCCTCGGAGTCCAGCTGACGCAGCTTTCCGGCGATCAGGCTGCCTACATCGGCGTTCCGGTCGAGGGGCCGTACAAGCTGGAGCACTACCGCTACTGACGCACCGTCCGGACCGTCGTGGTGTCGGCATCCCCGGCGGTCAGAGTGGCGAGGCGCTCGTTCTGTAGGGCCAGGGCCCGCCCCTCACGTGCTCGCCGCAGGGCGACGACACCACGCAGCAGCGTCTCGGGATCGACAGGCGGGAGAGGCGACACGTACGGAGTGACCTCTGTTGCCAGCGCTGCGGCGACCCGCGTCCGCGCGCCGGGGTCGAGGTAGACGGCCTGGTGAACGAACTGCGAGACACGGCGTGCCAGCCGATCGGGCATGCGCCCGACGTCAGCGACCGCCGCCCAACTCGCCAACGCCGGGGGCACCTCGACGGGGCGGTGCTGGAGCTTGGGGGCGCGCGAGCGCTCGCAGTACGTACCGGCCACAAGGTCGCCGAGGCGTTGCGTCCGTGGCGTGAACGCACCGACGATCGCCGCCACCGCGCCCGCGGTCAGCCAGATCTCCAACACCCCGATGAAGGCGCGGATGAACGCGTGTCGGAATCCCGACGCACCGCCATCGACACGCACGATGCGACCGCCCACTGCCCACCGTCCGAGGCTCGAGCCGCCCGTGAGCGTCTCTACGAGCGCCGGAACAAGCACCAGGACGATGACCACTGTCGTGATTCCGAGAATCGGTGCAGCTGCGGCATCCAGGAACGCGCCGCCCAGCAGCCAGTTCGCCACGACAGCCAGCACGATCAAGAGCACGACTGAAGCAACGACATCGATTAGGCAGCCGAGCGCTCGTTGAAAGAAGCTCAAGGGTTGGATGTCGAGCGCGACTGCTTCGCCGGTGAGCACTTCGTCCTGACGGATCTCGACCGTCATCGGGTGCTCGGAGGCCATGGGTACAGTAAAGCAAATGGATCTCGATGCCCTGACTGACGCGCGACGCGCGGAGTGGGCGCGGCTGGACCAGCTCGGCCGCTCCCGTCGGCTCTCGGGTGCCGAGATCGATGAACTGGTCACCCGGTATCGGGCCGCGTCGGCGGATCTCGCCGACATCAAGACGACCGCGGGGCGCACTGCCGAGGGTGACTACGTCTCGCTGCTCCTGGCGCGCGCCAGGCGCCGGCTGACGGGCCGCGGTGAGAATCCGCTTCGGCAGATCCCCCGCTTCTTCCTCTGGCAGTTGCCGGCGGCGCTTTACCGGCTGCGGTGGACCACCCTCGCTGTCGCTGGCCTGTTCGTGGTGGTCGCGACGGTGGTAGCAACCTGGATCTCCCGTGATCCGGCGCTGGTCGCGTCGCTGGGCTCACAGGTGCAACTCGAGTACTACGCGGATGTCGAGTTCGAGGGCTACTACAGCGAGAATCCCGCTGCCGTCTTCGCAGGTACGGTCTGGACGAACAACGCGTGGATCGCAGCCCAGAGCGTGCTGTTCGGGATTACCGGGATCTGGCCGGTGATGGTGCTGGTACAAAATGCCGTCGCGGTCGGGACGGCAGCCGCCGTGCTCGCAGCCTTCGACCGCATCGACACGTTTTTCCTCTTCATCCTTCCGCACGGGCAACTGGAGCTCACGTGTGTCTTCGTCGCCGTCGCGGCCGGCCTTCACCTCTTCTGGTCATGGGTCGCGCCGGGTCCGCGCACGCGCGGTGAGGCGCTCGCTTCGGAGGGTCGGGCGCTGGCGACGGTGGCGATCGGACTTGTCTTCGCGCTCGCTGTGGCGGGGGTCATCGAGGGCTTCGTGACCGCCCAGGCGTGGCCGTGGGCCATCAAGATCGGTATCGGAACCGCTGCGCTCGCGGCGTTCCTGGTTTACATGCTCGTCGTCGGGCGGCGAGCGGTGCGTGCCGGTGAGACGGGGGACCTCACGGAGTTCCACACCGGCACCCCGCGCCTGTGGAGCGGCGGATGAGCGCGACCCATCACGGGCGCTCCTTTTGAACCGATCAAAAATGCGCTAGCGTCGAGGTGTGATGGATTCGCGGGGGATCGGCGACCCGGAGCCGGTCGATTCGGTGATCCGCGCGGCGGGACTTCGGGTCACGAGCGCGCGCCTCGCGGTGCTCGACGCTCTGCGGGAGCATCCTCACGCCAGTGCCGATGCGATCTTCGCGGATGTCGATCGCCGTGCCCCCGGGACCACCCTGCAATCCGTATACAACGCGCTGAGCGACTTCGAGGCGGCGGGACTCGTGCGCCGCATCCAGCCGGCCGGCCAGCCCATGCGGTTCGAGGTCCGCATTGACGACAACCATCACCACCTGGTGTGCACCTCGTGCGGGCGGGTTGAAGACGTCGACTGCGTCACCGGCGAAGCACCGTGTCTGCATCCGTCGCAAACCCACGGCTTCGCACTCGCCCAGGCCGAGATCACATTCTGGGGCGTGTGCGAAGCGTGCGCCGCGATAGAGACCGACTCTTCATCACCTACCCACAACCCGACCGTCACGGAAGGACGATCATGAGCGAAAACGACCCGGCAGTCACCCCCCTGGGGGAACAGCCCAATGACATCGATCAGGCTGTCACCGTCACCGACACCGACGAGGCAGAAGTCGCCGAGGCTACGGGCGACGGCGCCTGCCCCGTCATCCACGCGCAGCCCCACCCCACGAACGGTTCGGCCAACCAGGTGTGGTGGCCGAACAAGCTGAACCTCAAGATCCTCGCGAAGAACCCCGTGGAGGCGAACCCCTACGGCGGTGACTTCGACTACAAGGCCGCGTTCGAGGCCCTCGACCTTGACGCCGTGAAGAAGGACATCGAACAGACCATCACGGTCTCGCAGGACTGGTGGCCCGCCGACTTCGGCAACTACGGACCGCTCATGATCCGCATGGCCTGGCACAGCGCGGGAACGTACCGCGTGATGGATGGACGCGGCGGCGGTGGTACGGGGCAGCAGCGGTTCGCGCCGCTGAACAGCTGGCCCGACAACGTCGGCCTTGACAAGGCCCGCCGCATCCTGTGGCCGGTCAAGAAGAAGTACGGGCGCTCGCTGTCGTGGGCCGACCTCATGATTCTTGCCGGCAACGTCGCGCTCGAGAACATGGGCTTCGAGACCTTCGGGTTCGCCGGTGGACGTGTCGACGCGTGGGAGCCGGATGACGATGTCTACTGGGGCCCCGAGACCACCTGGCTCGGCGACGAGCGCTACACCGGTGAGCGCAACCTCGAGCGTCCGCTCGCTGCCGTGCAGATGGGTCTCATCTACGTCAACCCCGAGGGCCCGAACGGCAACCCCGACCCGCTCGCCTCGGCCATCGACATCCGTGAGACCTTCAAGCGGATGGCGATGAACGACGAAGAAACGGTCGCGCTGATCGCCGGTGGCCACACCTTCGGCAAGACGCACGGCGCGGCCCCCGACTCGAACCTCGAGAACAACCCGGAGGCCGCGGGGCCCGAGATGCAGGGCCTGGGCTGGAAGAACAACTTCGGCTCGGGCAAGGGCGACGACCAGATCACGAGTGGTCTCGAGGTCACCTGGACCTACCACCCGACCCGCTGGGACAACGAGTTCTTCCACATCCTGTTCGGCTACGAGTGGGAGCTCATGCAGAGCCCCGCGGGTGCCAACCAGTGGCGTCCGGTCAACGGCGGCGGTGCCGACATGGTGCCCCTTGCCCACGACCCCTCGAAGCGTCGCGAGCCCCGGATGCTCACGAGCGACCTCGCGCTGCGGTTCGACCCTGAGTACGAGAAGATCTCGCGCCGGTTCCTCGAAGACCCCGAAGCGTTCGCTGACGCATTTGCGCGCGCCTGGTTCAAGCTGACCCACCGCGACATGGGTCCGAAGGCTCGGTACCTTGGCCCTGAGGTTCCGGCTGAAGACCTCGTGTGGCAGGACCCGGTGCCCCCGGTCGACCACCCGCTCATCGATGAGGCCGATGCGGCGCTCCTCAAGCAGCGCGTCCTCGAGTCGGGCCTCACTGTCGCCGAGCTCGTGCAGACGACGTGGGCTGCCGCATCCACCTTCCGCGGCAGCGACAAGCGCGGTGGCGTCAACGGCGCCCGCCTGCGCCTGGCTCCGCAGAAGGACTTCGAGGTCAACAACCCCGCCCAGGTCGCAAAGGTCCTCGGCGTGCTCGAGGGCATCAAGGCCGACTTCGACGCATCCGCCCTCGGCGGCAAGAAGGTCTCTCTTGCGGATCTCATCGTGCTGGCGGGTAATGCCGGTGTCGAGAAGGCGGCGAAGGATGCCGGTGTCGAGGCTGTCGTGACGTTCCACCCCGGGCGGACCGACGCGTCGCAGGAACAGACGGATGTCGAGTCGATGCAGTACCTGGAGCCGGCGGCCGATGGCTTTCGGAACTACCTCGGCCCCGTGGCCGCGGCATCCGGGCTGCCCGAGGAGCACCTGCTCGTCGACAAGGCCAACCTCCTGACGCTCACCGCACCGGAAATGACCGTGCTCGTCGGTGGTCTGCGTGTGATCGCCGGCAACTACGACGGCTCGGCTTACGGCGTGTGGACCGACCGGCCGGGCGTGCTCACGAACGACTTCTTCGTGAACCTTCTCGACCTCGGCACGACCTGGCGTCCGCTGGATCCGGGTAGCCATGCGTTCGAGGGCACTAAGGACGGCTCGGGTGAGCTCGTCGGTCGCGGAACCCGCGTCGACCTGCTGTTCGGTTCGAACTCGGAGCTGCGGGCGATCGCCGAGGTCTACGCGAGCGACGACGCCAACGAGCAGTTCGTGCGCGACTTCGTGAAGGCGTGGGGCAAGGTCACCGAGCTCGATCGGTTCGACCTGGTCTGAGCCTCAGTCTCGGCATCCGTACCGAAGCGGCCCGTCTCCTCGGAGGCGAGCCGCTTCGGTTGTACCGGGTGCGTTGTCAGCTGACGCGTGCCTCGGCCTGGACGGGAGGGAGCGGCTTGCGCTCGAACAGCGCGCGGTGCGCGAATCCGGCGAGGAGGCCTCCGACCAGCGGGAACACGATGAACACCCACAACTGTGCGAGCGCCTCACCGCCGCCGTAGATGGCAGTCGCGATCGAGCGGGCGGGGTTGACGGAGGTGTTGTCGATGGGGATCGAGACGAGGTGGATCATCGTGAGCGTGAAGCCGATCACAAGCCCCGCAAACTTCTCGGCGTTGCGCTGGGGATGCGTCACCCCGAGGATCACGAGCAGGAAGATGCCCGTCAGGAGGATCTCGGCGACGATGGCCGCGCCGATGCCGAACCCTCCCGGGGATGCCGGTCCGTAGCCGTTGCTCGCGAAGCCGCCATCCTGTGCGGCGCTGAGCCAGCCGTCGGGTCCGAACAGTCCGATGAGTACGATCAGCGTCGTGCCGACGGCGCCGCCGATGACCTGGGCGATGAGGTAGCCGGGAACGTCTTTCCACGCGAACCGCCCGGCAGCGGCGAGCCCGAACGTGACTGCCGGGTTGAAGTGACCGCCCGAGATCGGGCCCCACGTGTAGATGCCGGCCATCAGGGTCAGCCCGAAGGCGAGGGAGACGCCGAGGAAACCGACGCCGAGCGAGGTGCCGTTCTCGCTCGCGCCGAAGTTCGCGGCGAACAGGGCGGTGCCGATCGAGCCGAACACGAGCAGGAACGTGCCCAGAGCCTCGGCGATGAGCTTCGTCGCGGTGCCGGGGGCGGATGTGGTGTCAGCCATCTCTGGCTCCTTTCATTCGGCCGAAACCTAGCGCTCTCAGGCGACTCACAGGCAAACGACTCGCCCCGTTGGGGCGAAATCACCCCGGTTTTCACCTGTGTCGGTATCGGTCCAGGCCCTGGCGGTGCTCAGAGCCGGCCGAGTGCCTTGAGCGCGAGGTAGCGGTCGGCAACGCGCGGGGGTAGCTCCTCGGCGGATGCCGACAGTGCGTCGACGCCGGCCCGGGAGAGTGCGGTCACCATTCGATCGGCATCCCAGCGTGCCCGTTCCCGCGCCGCGGCCTCGAACGCGTCGGGTTGGGGCCTCGCCGTCTGCTCGGGCTGTGCTGCGGCCACGAGGACGTGCGTGTGGCTGGGAATGAGGGGGAGCGCACCGAGGAAGCCGCGAGAAGCCTCGGGATCGTCGTGCGCCGCGAGCACGACGATCATCGACGGCCGGGTGGTCAGCAGCCGGGCCTGTGCGAAAGCAGCGTCCCAGTCGGTGTCGATGAGACCGGCATCCACAGCAACCATGGCGTCCACGAGGGCGGGCAGCAATGCCGCGCCGTCGCGACCGGTCACGCGGGCACGCACTGCCCGGTCGAACATCACCAGGTGGACGTGATCTCCCGCTTGCGCTGCGAGCGCTGAAAGGAGGAGGGCTGCCTCCATCGCAGCATCCAGTCTCACGCCGTCGTCGACGCGCGTCGCGGCGGTGCGACCGGTGTCGATGATGATGACGATGTGGCGGTCGCGCTCGGGGCGCCACGTGCGAAGCATTGTTGCGCTGGCCCGGGCCGTGGCGCGCCAGTCGATCGAACGCACATCGTCGCCGCGCACGTACTCGCGCAGGGAGTCGAATTCGGTGCCCTGGCCGCGCACCTGGACACTGGTGTTCCCATCGAGCTCGCGCAGCCGCGCGAGACGCGAGGGCAGGTGGCGCCGCGAGGTGAACGGCGGGAGTACGCGGATGGCTCCCGGAACTGAGATGAGAGCGCTCCGCCCCGCGATCCCGAGAGGCCCCGCCGAGCGCACCGCGAGTCCTGCGCTGCGCAGTTCTCCACGCCGGCGAGGTCGCAGCGACGTGACCACGCGACCCGAAGCGCCCGGGTCGATCCGTATCACCGCCGTTCCGGTGGCGGCGCCCGCGGTCGGCTGCCAGGCATCCCGAACACGGATGCGGAGGGTTCGCGTACCCGTGTTGGCGACTGTCGCTGTCACCTGGGTCGCTTGGTCACGCAACACCTTCGTCGGTCCGGCGCGGGTGATGCTCACCTGACGCGGATTGGGGGCGGCCAGCACATCGATGCCGAGCACCAGTATGCAGAGCCCGAGCCAGGCCGCAGCTCCTGCCCAGGCGGGAATTCCGCCGACGGAGCCGAGGATGACGGGGACAGCGCCGGCGCCAATCAGGACGGGGTACCGACCGGTCACATACATGCGGTGCTCACAGCGGGACGCGCGTTTGCTGCAGGATGCTCTGGAGCAGCGCCTCGACGGAGACTCCTTCGAGTTCGGCATCCGGACGAAGCCGGAGGCGGTGCCGCCACGTCGGCAGCAGCATCGTCTGGACATGGTCGGGGGTGATGGCCGGCGACCCGCCGAGCCACGCCCACGCTTTCGCCGTCGCCAGCAGCGCCGTGGCGGCGCGCGGGCTCGCACCTAGCTGCACCGAGGGGCTCTGCCTCGTGGCTTGCGCGAGATCGACGATGTAGCCGAGGACGTCATCGGTGGCGGTGACGTCCCGCACCGCCGCCTGGGCGGCCCGGAGGTCGGCGGCGGTGACGACTGTCTGCACCCCGGCCTCATCGAGGTCGCGGGGTGAGAAGCCGTCGGCGTGCCGGCGCAGCACCGTGACTTCCGCATCGCGTGCGGGCATATCGACGATGAGCTTTAGGAGGAACCGGTCGAGCTGAGCTTCGGGGAGCGTATAGGTTCCCTCGTGCTCGATCGGGTTCTGGGTCGCGGCGACAAGGAACGGATCGGGGAGCGGGCGGGTCACGCCGTCGGTGGATACCTGGCGCTCTTCCATCGCCTCCAGGAGGGCAGCCTGCGTCTTCGGCGGTGTGCGGTTGATCTCGTCGGCGAGCAAGATGTGGGTGAAGACCGGGCCCTCGCGGAACTCGAACTCGCCTGACCGAGCGTCGTAGATGAGGGAGCCCGAGACGTCACCCGGCATGAGGTCGGGTGTGAATTGCACGCGCTTCGTTTCGAGGCCGAGCGCCCGACTGAACGCCCGTACCAGCAGCGTCTTGGCAACACCGGGTACGCCCTCGACCAAGACATGTCCACGGGCAAGCAGCGCGATCAGGAGACCCGTGATGGCGGCATCCTGACCGACGACAGCCTTGCCGATCTCGGTACGAACGCGCCCGACGGCGGCGCGGGCGGCGTCGTCGCCGAGGACGGATTCGTCGGCAGTCGTCGGCGCCGGGTCGGGAGTCGTCATGGGGCGTTCCTTTCGGGGTGAAGTGCCGCGCGCGCTGCAGCTTCGAGTCTGCGCAATCGGTCGTGGAGTTCGTCAAGGTCGCGCCGCGACGGTGGCGGGGCGCCGTCCAGGATGGTTCGCGCATCCTCCCGCGACGTCACCGAGGCGCTGGCAAGCGCGTCGGCGACCTCTGTCGCCGACGACGATCCTGACAGGCCGAGCAACCGCGCGATCCGCACGCGCGCCCCATGGCGCAGCAGGGACGCTGCGTGCGCGGTGTCGCCGGATCGTGCGTACAGGTGGGCTCGGCCCCGCGTCGTCTCCTCGCCGCGTACCGTCACCGGCAGTCGCTCG
>Ga0075012_10000359_pt1 | contig 49468 bp, 42 predicted proteins | sample All_14_2_FD_71474 | JGI IMG/M metagenome (GOLD analysis project Ga0075012, IMG submission 71474) | Freshwater microbial communities in response to fracking from Pennsylvania, USA - Allegheny Zone_MetaG_DW_15 | ecosystem: Environmental > Aquatic > Deep subsurface > Groundwater > Drilled...
GCGCGTGACCGCACCATCCGCACCGCCCGCTGCGCGTCCTGCAACGGCGCATCGGCCCCCGCCGCCCAGCCGTCGGCGGGCAGGCGGTAGCGCAGGACGAAACAGGTGACCCCGGCCTGGGCAAAGACGCGGGCGACGTCGAACCCCTCCTTGTCCACCACCGACCACTTGTACCCGCCGCCGGGGATCAGGATCAGCGAGGCTCCGTTCGGCGTGATCGGCCGCATGACGCTCAGGATCGGATCGGTGGTGTATTGCGCGAACCGGTCGTGAAAGGCCGGGTCGGTCGAGCGTTCAGTGACGGCGGGCGTCACGGTGACCCGCTCCCCGCCCGGCGCGCCGTTGGGCCACAGTTTCCACACCTCGATCGGATCAGGCGGGGCCAGATTCGGCCCCGGAGTCATCTGCATGGCCGAGGCGGAGGAGGCGGCGGTGCTCCCTGCGACGGCGGCGGCGAAGCCGAACAGGGTGCGGCGATCGATCCTCATGGGCTCAGGTTCCGGGCTGGACATAGGGGACGCGGCTGAAGAAGGTGCGCTCGTCGCCACGCGGATCGTCAACCATCCGTGCGGTGGTGTCCAAGACCATGGTCTGGCGCCGCGTCAGGTCATAGGGCGTCCAGTCGGGCAGCTCCGAGTGGTTGGGATCGCCCGTTCGGGCCAGAGAAGCGAAGGCACCGCTCATCAGGTCGGCCGCTGATTGCGCGTCCGGTCCTGTCGCGCCCGAGCCCGGTGCCCCGATGTTGTCGAACACCAGGGGGATGTCGGCGGTGTGATAGGCCCCCCTGCGGCCATTCTTCAGACTGGCCTGGAAATCCAGTTGATAGACCCAGGCCCCCTTGCCCGCACCCGCTGCCGCTGTGGCAGCCCGAGCCTCGACCTCGATCACCGCGCCACGCCACGACCGACCGGCTGTCGTCGCGGCGATCAGGACCTGATCCGGCGACAGCTGCGGGTGGGTCTGGCGATACCAGGCGATCACCGTCTCGGGCTGGATGTCGATGCGCAGCTGTTCGGGGGTCAGCCGGCTGACCAGGGTGTCCCAGGTCAGGTTGGCATTGGCCGGGTCGTTGCCGAGAAAGGCCAGGGTCTCGTCATGGGTATTGCCGATGATCATCGGCATGGACGCCGACTGGGGTGCCGCGTCCGGATAGAAGGGATGGCGGTGCAGAACCACGTCGTCCATTACCGGGCCCCAATAGACGCCACTGCCGGTCAGGATCGGGTCGCGCGCAGACATCCCCGCCAGCAGGGTTTCCATCGGCATGGTGGCCAGTTCGCCGATCCGTTCGACGGGCAGGTCCATCGCCGCCAGCCAGGCCTGGGTCCGGCGCGTGGCGTTGATGGGCCCCGAGGCCGTGACCTGCTGGCCGCTCATGGTCGCGGCGCAGTGGAACAGGCCTGCGGCTGCAGGTGTCGCCATCAGGGTCGCGATCTTGGCACCGCCGCCGGATTGGCCGAAGACCATGACCCGGCCGGGATCACCGCCAAAGGCCACGATATTGTCCCGCACCCACTGCAGCGCCAGGATCAGGTCCAGCTGACCCGCATTGCCCGAACTCTGGAAGCCGGGTGAGAGTCTGGCCAGGAAGGCATAGCCGAATACGTTCAGCCGGTGGTTCAAGGTGACGACCACGACATCCTTGCGCCGCGCCAGCCGTGTGCCGTCATAGAGCGGGTCCGACCCCGAGCCGTTGGAATAGGCCCCGCCGTGGATATAGACCAGGACCGGCCGCTTCTCCCCGTCCAGCCCCGGCGACCAGACGTTGAGGAACAGACAGTCCTCTGACGCCGGCACATCCGGCGAGCCCTGCGGTGCCGACGCCCCATAGGCGACCGTCTCGACCGGATCCGTCCAGGGTGTGGGCGGGGCGGGAGGCTGGAAACGCCTGGGGCCTGTGTCGGCTCCGTAGCGGACACCCTTGAAGATCGAGACGTCGCCGTCCCGGCCACCGATGATCGGGCCACAGGTCGTCCGCACCGTGGGGGCGGCCGTTCGTGCCACACCGATGCGGGGCAGGGTGGTGACCGCTGCCCCGGCCGCGATGCCGAGCGCCAGATCTCGCCGCGTCATCATCGTCTGAACCCTTTCGACCGGGGTCAGACCCTGGCCGGTGCGTATTTCGGCGACAGGATGTGGATGACCAGAAGTGCCACAAGATAGGCCGAGGCGGCGACGATGAAGATGGGCGTGTAGCTGCCGATCTTGTCCAGCACGTATCCGGCGTATTTGGCCATCGCCATGCCGCCGAAGCCGCCGATCATGCCGCCGATACCCACGACCGATCCCACTGCAGAGCGCGGGAAGACGTCGCCCGGCATGGCGTAGAGGTTGGCCGAGAAGCCCTGGTGCGCTGCCGTGGCGATGCCGATGATGAGGACGGCGACCCACAGGTTGGCCGCCATGCCGGCGAAGGCAACGGGCAAGACCGCGATGGCGCAGATCAGCATGGTCAGCTTGCGGGCAGCATTCAGGCTCATGCCGCGCTTCAGGAACTGGCTGGACAGCCAGCCGCCACCCACCGATCCGACATCCGACAACAGATAGATGGCGATCAGGGGTGGCCCGAATGTCAGGATGTTCAGGTCATAGGTCTTCTGCAGAAAGCCCGGCAGCCAGAACAGGAAGAACCACCAGATCGGATCGATCAGGAACTTGCCCAGCGCATAGGCCCAGGTTTCCCGGACCGTCAGCAGCTTCAGCCAGCCGATCTTGTGCGCGGGATCGGGTGCATCCTGGGCGATCCAGTTCAGCTCGGCCGGAGTGACCTGTTTGTGCTCATGCGGGCGTTTGTAGACGGCGAACCAGATCGGCACCCAGATGAAGCCGGCGACGCCCACGATGATCAACGCCATGCGCCAGTTGGGCTCGGCCACTGTCCCCAGCCAGATCGAGGCGATAAACGGGATGATCAGCGGCGTGACGATCGCGCCGATATTGGTGCCTGCGTTGAAAATGCCAACCGCAAAGGCGCGCTCCTTCTTGGGGAACCACTCGGTCACGGCCTTGATGCCCGCCGGGAAGCCACCGCCCTCGCCGACGCCAAGAGCGACCCGCGCGAAGATGGCGGTGTTCAGGCTGCGCATTCCGGCATGGGCGATGAAGGCCAGCTGCCAGATGATGAAGGCCATGCCGAAGCCCCACCGGGCCCCGATCCTGTCCACCAGTCGCCCCCACAGAAGATACGAGACGGCGTAGGAGGCCTGGAACCAGAAGACGATGTCGGCATAGTTGGTTTCGGTCCAGCCGAACTCGTCCATCAATGTGGGCTTGAGGACGCCCAGCGCCTGACGATCAACGTAGTTGATGACCATGGCCGCGAACAGCAGCCACACCACGACCCAGCGATACTTGCCGGGCGGTGGGGCGACGACCTGGACAGGTTCTGTCCCTTTGGCCGGGGTGGAGGCAGTCGTTTCGGTCATGATGGCCGTTCCTGTCTTCTGGCTTCCTCGCGCGTCCCGCCCTGTGTCACGCTGAGATCAGCGGGCCCGATGGGTTGGCGCATAGATTGGTCTGTTAGGCCGTCGCGGGGACGGTCACACCCTTGATCCTGCCGACGCCCTGGAAGTCGCAGGACCAGTCGCTGCCGGCGTAGATGCGATGTACTCCGGTGACGGCACCGGTCGAGATCAGCGTTCCCTTCGTCAGAGGACGGCCGCGCCGCGCGCAATGCTCCAGCAGAAACCGTACCGATTCCATCGCGCCGCCAGCCAGAGACGTTGCCCCCCCTGTGCCGACGACTACGCCGTCAATGACGGTCTCGACGACGACCCCATCCATCCGTTCGCGCCAGTCGGCCAGTTCCGCCCCGACCAGCAGTCCGCCGTTGTTGCCGAAGTCCGACGCCACGATCGCCGACCCCAGGTCGTTGATCGCAGACAGCGGACTGCCGGCCAGTTCGATGCCGATGAAGACCGCGTCGATCTGATCCATGGCGTCCTCGACTGTCCAGTCCAGCTGGGCGGGATCGGCGTCGATGCCGATGCGGGCGATGAATTCGGCCTCGACCGCAGCAAACCCGCCTTCGATCACCGGCAGGGTGTTGGTCGCGCCGTTGTCGGTCCACTGGTTGCGGGCAAAGATCGGTCCGGCCAGCCGGTGGATGCCGAGGGCAGGCTGCTGGGCTGGAGGAACCCCGCCGACCTTCCAGCCGATGATGGCATCCGGGAACAGGGTGATCGCCGCCTCCTGAATCTCGTAGGACCGGCTCATGGTCGTCGGCAGTTCGCCCGGATAGTCGGGTGTCGCGGCCTGACTCAGGCGCGCGGCGACAAAGGCCTGCGCGATCGCGGCAGCATCCTGCTCTCGGCTCGGCTCGGCCGTCATGCGCGGTCCTGATGGTGGCAGATGCGGTTCACTCGACGTTTCCTCATTGATTGAGGTGGATATGACCGGCGAAGGAAACCGGTGTCAATCGCCTTTCATAATCCGGATTGGCGTCTGGCTGCGGTCACGGCTATGCGTTGGCGAGAAGCCTCATCGGTTGAGCAGGAATCGCTTCGCGATTCCGTCGATGCCGTGAATGAGGCTTCTGGTATTTGGCGAGAGCCTGATTCACGCTTTCGGCGGAACCCGCAGGGATCCTCCCCGAGCGATCAAGCTCTAGAGACTCCAGAGATGCGCCTTTGACAGACGATCCACGCCCAATGAAGCCGGGCAAGCGCGCGACGATCAACGACGTGGCCCGGATCGCCCGGGTGTCGAAGAAGACCGTTTCGCGTGTCATCAACCAGTCCCCTCTCGTGCGCGAGGAAACCCGGACCCGTGTCGCCGAGGTCATCGCCGAACTGGGGTTCACCCCGGACCCCCAGGCACGAGGGCTTGCGTTTCGCCGCTCCTTCCTGGTCGGGCTGATCTACGACAACCCCAGCCCGACCTATGTCGTGAACATGCAGCAGGGGGTGCTGGACGCCCTGAAGGGATCGGGGCTGGAACTGGTCGTTCATCCCTGCAATCGCTCCTCGCCGACCCTGGTCGAGGACATTCGCGGCTTCGTCGAGCGTCAGAGGCTTTACGGCGTGATCATGCCGCCGTCGGTCTCTGAGGATGAACGCGTCATCGACCTGCTACGCGAACTCGACTGCCCCTATGTGCGGATCGCCTCGATCGCCCTGGATGAGCCGGGCATGATGGTGGTGACCAATGACCATCTGGGGGCGGCTGAGGCGGCTGGACGGTTGGCCGACCTGGGCCATACGCGGATCGGTCTTGTGCGGGGGCCGGCGCTGTTCCGGTCTTCTTCGGTCCGGGGAGGCGGATTCCGTGATGCCTTGGCCGCTCGGGGCATTCCGATGGACCCCGCCTACGAGTACGAGGGAGCTTATACGTTCGAATCCGGTGTCGAGGCGGGCCACGCCCTGCTGTCCATGGCAGAGCCGCCGACCGCAATTTTCAGTCTCAATGACGACATGGCTATCGGCGTTATGCAGGCCGCTCGCGAGCGGGGGCTGGAACTGCCGCGCGATCTTTCGGTGGTGGGCTTTGACGACCTGCCGATGGCCTCGCGCATCTGGCCCAACCTGACGACGGTGCGCCTGCCGATCCGCGACATGGGCCGGATGGCGGCGGAAAAGCTGCTTGCCCCGCTGCGGGGCCTCGATCCCGCAAAGCTTGGCCAGGACGACATCCTGCCGTCCCTGGTCGTGCGCAAGTCCGACATTCCGGCCTGACGGGCACAAGGCACCCTGGAGGTTGGACACCCGCCGCCGCCGGGACGGCGGCGGGCGGATGGATCAGGCCGGTTCCAGGGCGGGCGACGTGCTGACGACCCCCTTGATGTAGTCGCGGATCGCCGCGTCCTGGGCGTTGGCAAAGAAATACTCGGCGAACCGTTCGCCGGCCACCGCCGCCTTCAGCAGGTCCTGGTCGACCGATTTCAGGACTGTGACCATGTCCTTGCATGTCGCCGCCTTGAGGTCCTTCAGGATGCCGCGGTTCGTGGCCATGATCTGGGCCCGCTCCTTGGGATAGCCCAGGCCGCGCTCGCCCTCGAACAGCTTCTTGTAGACGTCTTGCAGGTTCAGCTCGGCTGCCCAGCCGAAGCCCTTTGCATAGGGCATGGAGATGGCGTTGCCGTCGTTGATCTGGCCGAACAGGAAGGCGTCGGTAGGGTCGATGACCAGGCCGCAGAAGACACCAGGCATGGCATTGCAGGCCAGCATGGAGCCCATGCCCGTGCCGCACCCGGTCACGACGAAATCGGCGGCCCTTGAGTTCAGCAGGATGCCCGCCAGCAGACCGTTCATGACATAGGTCAGCGATGCCTTGTCCTCGGCGGAATACATGCCGTAGTTGAAGACCTGATGCCCAAGGGGTTCGGCAACTGCGGTCAGGGCATCGTGGATGATCCCGTTCTTGGCGGCCTGGCTGTTCTCGGTGATGAGGGCGATCTTCATGGCGTGTTCCTCGCAAGGGCTATGACGAGGCGTTGGCAAAGGGGCCAGCGCTCGGTGGAAGGTCCGGATCACTCTATGCTGCGAATCCGTCATTTGCATCTGCCTATGACACCGGTTACCTATGCGCACAACCCGAATCGAGCCTGAAGCCCATCGTGCATGAGCTCGACATGACGCAGTTGAGGCAGGATGTCGCCCATGACCAACCCTTTCGATCTGACCGGAAAGGTCGCCCTTGTCACTGGTGGTAACACCGGCATCGGCCAGGGCATTGTCCTGGCCCTGGCTCAGGCCGGGGCCTCGATTGCCTCGGTCGCTCGTCGTCCGTCCGACGAGACCGTTGGCAAGGTGCTGGCGCTTGGTCGCAGCGCGATCTCCATCCAGGCAGACCTGATGTCGATGGAGCCCATCGCCCGAATCATCGCCGAGACCGAAGCCGGGCTCGGTCCTGTCGACATCCTGGTGAACAATGCCGGCATCATCCGCCGCGCCGACGCCGTGGACTTCAAGGAACAGGATTGGGATGACGTCATGAACGTCAACCTCAAGACGGTCTTCTTCCTGTCCCAGGCCCTGGTGAAGACCATGATCGCGGGTGCTCGGGGTGGCAAGATCGTCAATACCGCCTCCATGCTTTCCTTTCAGGGAGGCATCCGTGTGCCCTCCTATACGGCGTCCAAGTCCGGCGTCGCGGGGCTAACCAAGCTGATGGCCAACGAGTGGGCGAAATACGGGATCAACGCCAACGCCATCGCCCCCGGCTATTTCGCCACAGATAATACCCAGGCACTTCAGGACGACCCCGTGCGCTCGAAAGAAATCCTCGGACGCATCCCCGCCGGGCGCTGGGGCGACCCGTCCGATATCGGCGGCGCGGCGGTCTTCCTGTCCAGTGCGGCGGCCGACTATGTCCAGGGTATCACCCTGCCGGTTGATGGCGGCTGGCTGGCGCGCTGATCGCGGGTTAGCGTCACAGTCATGAGCACTCCCGGCAAGATCCTCTGCTTTGGCGAATTGCTTCTGCGCCTCAACCCGCCCCAGGGCGAGGTGCTGATGCAGGGCCAGACGCTGACCGTTCGTCCGGGCGGGGCCGAGGCCAATGTGGCGGTGTCCCTGGCCCGTTTCGGCGCGCCGACCGCGATGGCCAGCGTCCTGCCCGACAACGCCCTGGGCTACGGGACGCGGGACGAGGTGCGGTGTCACGGGGTCGATACCTCGGGAATCGTCTTCAGGCCGGGGCGGATGGGCCTGTATTTCATGACGCCGGGTGCGGTTCGCCGTCCTGCCGAGGTGTTGTACGATCGTGCCGGTTCCGCCTTTGTAGCCCATGTCGACAACGCGTTCGACTGGCCTGCACTGCTGGAAGGCGTCGAATGGTTGCATGTCTCGGGTGTGACACCCGCCGTCGGTCCCAACGGTACCCGCGCCGCCATCCAGGCCGTCGAGGCGGCCAAGGCTGCGGGGGTCAAGGTCTCATTCGATGGCAATTTCCGCGGCAAGCTGTGGGGCGAATGGGCGGGCGATCCCCCAGGGACCCTTTTCCGGATGCTATCGACGACATCGCTCGCCTTTGCCGACGAGCGTGACTTTGCCCTGGTGCTGGGCCAGGGTTTCGACAGCCCTGACCCACATCAGCGCCGCCGGGATGCGGCGGCGGCGGCCTTTTCAGCCTTCCCGACCCTGCAGCGCATCGCCTGCACCCTGAGGGTTCAGGACAGTGTCGCCGATCAGGTCCTGTCAGCCGTCATGCTGACCCGGGACGACGAAATCCATGCCGCGCCGATCCGCATGTCGGGCGTCATTGATCGCGTGGGGGGGGGCGACGCCTTTGCCTCGGGTGTATTGTTCGGGGTCTGGCGCGGATGGCGTGACGATCAGGCCCTGGCCTTCGGTCTGGCTGCGGCGGGCCTTAAACATTCGGTCCACGGTGACTTCAACCTGTTCACCGCCGCCGAGGTGCAGGCCGCCATGGCCGCCGACGGGTTCGACATTAGGCGCTAGATGACTCGCCCCTGGCGGCGGGCACCAGCTCATAGATCCAGGCATCGACGGGACCCTCGGCCGTCTTCACCGTGGTCGTGACGCGGACATAGCCCTCGCCCTCGAACGCATCCAGCTGCGCCCAATGATCCGGCAGGGCGTCGGATTGCAGCAGGTCGACCTCCACGGGGTCTCCTTCCGGGGCAAGGACCAGCCCCGGGTAGCCCTGGGCTGCACCCCACCCCTCTGCATACAGGATGCCGCGAACCGTTCCTCTGATCCATGTCCCGCCCAGGCCTGAGACCTGTCCATGGTTGGATCGGCCCGGCCGCAACGTGCCATAGGTCGCCAGCCGGGTCGCGATGTCGGGGTTCATGAAGACGTTCTCCCTCGACCGTCATCGTCCTGACTGTGCCGTTCGGATCAAGCGATTTTTCGACCTGCCTGGCGCGTCTGGAGTGGAGTCGCGCCTGTGCACATCGGGTGCCGTCTCGGAGAAGGGCTTCAGACCGTGCTATCCTGTTAAGGCGAGGCAAGATCGAATGATCCCGTCATCCCCCGGACGTTGCGGCAAGGCCGAGAGCGATCGAGAGAGATTCATTTAGATCGGGATCCGAAGCGCGAAAATTGTCCTTGATTCCCCCTAGGAAACCGGTGTCATCGGTGCTTAGTCTTGCGACCTCAAGGACCGAAGAGTCCTGTCCCCGGGAAGCGTTCGGAGTAGCCCTATGACCCTGGCCATGAACCGTCGTCACCTGCTTGGTGCCGCGGCGGTAGGCGCATTTGCCGCCGCTTCTCCTGCCCCTGCCCGGACGATCGCCCGGATGACGGGGACGGAGCCTGACCGCGCCGCCATTCTGGCCGCGATGAAGAAGGCGGCCGCCTTCATGACCGACGAGGTCGCGGTCGGCGGCGGCTATGTCTGGAACGTCCTGCCCGACTTCTCGCGCCGTTGGGGCGAGCTCGAGGCATCGCCGACGATCATCTGGATCCAGCCTCCGGGCACGGCCACGGTTGGCCACGCCTTCCTCGACGCCTATCATGCCACCGGCGACGAGCAGTTCTACGACGCCGCCAAATCCGCCGCCGACGCCCTGATCCGCGGCCAGCATCCGCGCGGAGGCTGGAATTACGTCGTCGACACGGCGGGCGAGGAGAGCCTGAAACGCTGGTACGAGACCTATGGCCACAACGCCTGGCGGATGGAGGAATACCACCGCTTTTACGGCAATGCGACGTTCGACGACGCGGGTACCGCCGAGGCGTCCCAACTGCTGCTGCGGGTCTATCTGGAGAAGCGCGAGCGCAAATACCGGGGCCCGCTCGACAAGGCGATCCAGTTCGTCCTCGACGCCCAATACCCCAACGGCGGCTGGCCCCAGCGTTTCCCGTTCGTCGAGAATGGCGGCGCCCACGGCCATGCCGACTATACACCCTACATCACCTTCAATGACGACGTGGCGGGCGAGAACATCGAGTTCCTGCTGTATGCCCATCAGGCCCTGGGTTCGAACGACGCCCGCCTGGTCGATGCCATCGAGCGGGGCATGGACATCTATGTGAAGACCCAACAGCCGATGCCCCAGCCGGCCTGGGGGCTGCAGCATTTCCCTGACACCTTGAAGCCCGCCCCGGCCCGCACCATCGAGCCCCAGGCCTTCGCCACCCATACGACCGGCACCAACATCCGCTCCATGATCGGCTTCTATCGCCTGACCGGCGATCGCAAATTTCTGGCCCGCCTGCCCGAAGCGCTGGATTGGCTTGATCAGGTCAAGACGCCCCAGTCCCTGATCGCGCCGGGCCGGACCCACCCGACCTTCATCCTGGAAGGGTCCAACACTCCAGTCTATATCCACCGGCGCGGCTCCAACATCACCAACGGCCAGTATTACGCCGACACCAATCCGAACAACCTGATCGTCCACTACGGCTCGTTCCGGAACGTGGACACCGCTGCCCTCCGGGCGGAGTATGAGGCCGCCCTGGCGCTTGACCTCGCCGCCCTGTTCGCCGCTTCACCGCTGAAGGCCAGGGCCGGATCGCTGAAGCTGCCGAAGTATTTCACCCTGCGCGACGTCAGCATCTGGGACATGTCCACCGACGCCCGCCGCGACCGTCCGACGCTTCCGGACCGCGTCGCCGAACTGGTCTCGGGCCTCAATGACCGGGGCTACTGGCCCTCGGCCCTCACCACGATCTCGAACCCCTATATTGGACCGGCCCCGGCCCAGGTGACTGGCGGAGAGTATCAGATCACACGCGTCGGTGATCTGTGGGACACCTCGCCCTATACGACTGACTTCCCGGTCGAATGCATCTCGACCCAGGTGTTCGTGAAGAACCTTGGTGACCTGATCGAGGGGCTGGCCGGGTGATCGATCGGCGACATGTCCTCACCGGCGGCGCGGCGACTGGACTGATCGCCGCATCGGGATGCGCGACCCTGGCCGGATCAAGTGTTGCGGACCAGACAGTCTGGCGGTTCGGACGGCTGGATCGACTGGACATCCCTCTGACGATCGAGGGCGCGCCGGAGCGGGTCGACGCGCCTGGCGGGCAGGGGGCCTTGCGGTTCGACGGCATGGACGACGCCCTGTTCATCGGTGCCCACCCGCTGGCGGGGGCCGGAACCTTTGCGTTCGAGGCGGTATTCCGTCCCGACGGCGGGGCGTTCGAGCAGCGCTGGTTCCACCTCGCCGAGGACGAGACGCCCGTGCAGGGGCAGGCCCCGGTCGGTACCCGCTTCCTGTTCGAGATCCGGGTCTATGGCGATCAATGGTCCCTCGATGCCTTCATCAAGGGCCCCGGTTACAACCAGACCCTGCTGTTTCCGGAAAGGCTTCACCCCGTCGGCCGCTGGTATCATGTTGCCCAGACCTATGACGGGGAGACCTATCGGTCCTTCGTCAATGGCCAACTTCAGGGCGAGGCCGTCGTCGCCTTCATGCCGCAAGGATCAGGCCGGGCCTCGGTCGGCTGCCGCATGAACCGCGTCAACTACTTCAACGGTGCGGTCGCCGAGGCCCGGTTCACCCGGCGATTCCTGACGCCGGACCGGTTCACGGGGTTGAACCCCCGTTTGTAGCCCCTCGTCTCGACATGAATGACGTTCGGCATTGACGCCGCGCGCGCCATCCCGCCCCATGCGGCGATTGTTCGAGGACGCCATGACCCATTTCGCCTCCGCTGCATCCGTCGGCTTCGTCGCCCTTCTGCTGGCCACCGCCGCTCGGCCCACCTCGGCCCAGACGGTTCCGGCGACCGCAACGGCTCCCGCGCCGAACCCCGCCCTGGCCACCCTGCTCACGGATTACGAGGCCTTTCTTAAAGACCAGGACCCGATCTCGGCCGGGTTCGACGGGGATCAGGCGGCGAAGTCGAGGCTGCCGGATGCGACGAGGGGGGCGGAACTGGCCACCCAGGGTCCTCTGGAACGGTTCAAGGCGCGGGCCGAAGCCATACCGGCCGCAGGGCTGTCTCAGGAAGACGCCCTGAATCGCGACTTCCTGATCTGGGTGCTGAACCGCGCCATCGAGGCGATCGCCTTCGACGATGGGCGGCTGGCGTTCGATTCGGAGGGCGGGGTCGGCCAGGGCATGGCCTATGTCGCCTCATCCACCCGGATCGCCAACAGGGCCGATGCCGAGGCCTGGATTGCCCGGCTGGAGGCCCTGCCCAAACTCTACGATGACAGTCTGGACAACGCCCGGCGGGGTCTGGAGGCCGGCTTCACCCAGCCGAAATCGGTGGTCGAGAGCTACCTTGTCTCGCTGAGGAATGAGGTAGATTTCACGCCGGAGACCGATCCGCTGATGAAGCCCTTCGCCAGCCTGCCCGCATCGATCCCGGTGGCGGATCAGGCCGGTTTGAAGGCACGCGCGGCGGCCATCCTGGCCGACCAGATTGCACCCCGCCGGGCCCAATGGCTGTCCTTCATCAAGACCGAATATCTGCCCGCCGCCTCAGAAGTCGTCGGCATCGGGTCGCGGCCGGGCGGCAAGGCCTATTACGCCTTCCAGGCCCGCAGCTACACGACCACCGACCTGACGCCGGACCAGATCCACCGGATCGGGCTGGACGAGGTCACCCGCATCCGCGGGCGGATGGAAACCGAGATGCGGGCTTCGGGCTGGACCGGGGATTTCGCGGGCTTCCTCAACCATCTGCGGACCGACCCGCGCTTCTATGCAACTTCGCGCGAGGACGTGATCGAGAAGGCTTCGGAGATGGCCAAGCGGGCGGACGGGGCCTTGCCTGCCCTGTTCCGCACCCTGCCGCGCCTGACCTACAATATCCGGCCTGTGCCACTGGACATTGAGGCGACCTATACGACCGGGCGTTACAATGGCGGGTCCCTGGCCGAGGGGGTGCCCGGCGGATACATCGTCAACACCGGGCAGTTGGACCAGCGTCCGCTGTATGAACTGCCCGCCCTGACCCTGCACGAAGCGGTGCCTGGCCATCACATCCAGATCGCCCTGCAGCAGGAGGCAGCTCAGGGCCCCTATTTCCGGCGTAACGTCGACGTTACCGCCTTCACTGAGGGCTGGGGCCTGTATTCCGAGTTTCTGGGCGAGGCGATGGGCTTCTATCGTACGCCCGAGGAACGGTTCGGGCGGTTGTCCTACGAGATGTGGCGCGCATGTCGCCTGGTTGCCGATACCGGCATGCACGCCATGGGCTGGACCATCGAACAGGCGCGCCAGTGTTTCACCGACAACTCGGCCCTGTCGCCCCATAACATCGAGACCGAACTGCAACGCTATATCGGCTGGCCGGGCCAGGCCCTGGCCTACAAGATCGGCGAGATCCGGCTGAGGGCCATTCGGACGCGGGCAGAAACCGCCCTGGGCGACCGGTTCAACGTCCGCGACTTCCACGACGCCCTGCTGGTGGACGGGCCGTTGCCGCTGGACCTCCTGGACCGGAAGATGGACGCGTGGATTACGGTGCAAGGCGCGCGCTGACGATCCTCCGTCCTTTGGCGGCGCTCCGGGTGAGGATTTCTTTATTTCGGGTCAGGTAGATCCACGCCGGCGAGCTTCCAGAAGAAGACGCTGCGCCGTTCCAGCAAAAGGTCCAGCTTGCGATCGGGGTCCTTGGTGTCGCTGAGCGTGACCGCAAAGGTGTTCAGATCGCGATAGGCGTAGCTCTGTCTGATGTCGTCTGCTGAGGTTTCGGGTTTCGGTGTCGCCTGACCCACCGCATCGGACGCACGCGGTTCGCGAGCCTCGGTGACCATGGCCGCCACCGCCTTGGGCGTGATCAGCGCATCGACAGCGCTGGAAATCAGACCGGGGGCGAGCAGCATGCCCAGCCCGCCCAGGGCGCGATCATGATCCCCCAGATCGCGCCGCATTTCGGCGACCAGCCGGGCATTCATCTCGTCTTTCATACTCTGTCGCAAGGCCGGGAATTCGACACGCTGTTCCAGCGCCGCCTCGTCGCCCGCCCGTGCAGCCTGCATCAGTCCGCGCACCGCCAGCAGAGGCGAGGCGAAATAGGCCACGAGAAACAGGCCGACAACGGCCAAGACAGTGGCGATCAGGGGTTTGCGGTTCATCGGGTCTCCTGAAGCACAAACGCAGTCAAGCTTGAGGGGTTGCGCCGATCAAGATGCGGACGACGTGACAGGTTCCTCCGGTGGCAGTCCGATGTGGACAAGCATCCATTCATACGGCCCTCGCCGCTCGAAGGTGAAGACGGTGCGTCCTGCCGTCTCGCCGCTCACCGCCAGCCGAGCGCGGTTGACACTCCAGTAGACCGGGCGCGGCAGCCGGTCGGGCCGGGTGACCTCATGCGCCTCGGGTGCCGACCGGCCCGCTCCAAGCGTCAGGGCCGCTAGGGCTGAGGGGGTGAGGAAGGCTTCGACATCGGGAGCGTCGGGTGCGCGCGGCGTGACCGCCTGGTCGAACTGGCGGCGCATTGCGCCCAGGGGGTCCTGGATGAAGGACGGTGGCGGAGTCAGGGGTTCGATGCGGCCTGACACCTGGGGTCTCAGCGAACTCCGCACCGCGTCATAGTCGATCAACTGCGAAAGTCCCGCGACATCGCCCGCCTTTGCTGCCGCGCGGATGCCGAAGAAGGTGACGGCGGGGGCGGCGAAGAAGGCCACCGCCGCCATGACCAGGGCCAGGGAGATCAGGTTGAGGATCAACCCTTTGAACGACGCACCGCCCAGGCCGGACGCCTTGCGTGCGGCGTCGCGGGCCCATACTGGCCGGTTTTCGGGATCGTGTCTGGCGGGTTCGGTCATGCCGGGATCACCGTATCGCGATATTGTGCGACAAGTCGATCACGGGTCACCAGACGCATGAGTTCGGTCAGCGCCTGGGCGACCAGCAGACGGTCGAATGGGTCGCGATGGAGTGGTGGCAGTCTGGCAAGTGTGAACAGGAGCTGATCATCGATGCTCAGCCACTGTGCCCCGGTGGCGTCGAGGGCATCACAATCATGCGGTATCCGAAGCTGAATCCGTTGGGACAAGCGCGTCTTGGCGTCGGGCATGTTCACGGCGGTCACGTCGAAACCCCTGGCTAATCTTGGTCAGGCTGCATCTTTCTGGCTTCAGAAACAAGAAAGGCCCGCCGTCGCCGGCGGGCCTTTCAAGAGTTCTTGGTGGCGTCAGCCTCAGCCGATGTCAGGCAGGGCGAGCTTCAGGTTCTCGGCGACCTTGTCGAGGAAGCCTTCTGTGGTCAGCCACCCCTGCTGATCGCCGACCAGCAAGGCAAGGTCCTTGGTCATGAAGCCGGACTCGACGGTGTCGACGACGATCTTTTCCAGAGTCTCGGCGAAGACGGCCAGTTCGATGTTGCCGTCCAGCTTGGCGCGGTGCTTGAAGCCGCTGGTCCAGGCGAAGATCGAGGCGATCGAGTTGGTCGAGGTGGCCTCGCCTTTCTGGTGCTGACGATAATGGCGGGTCACGGTGCCGTGGGCGGCCTCGGTCTCCATCACCTTGCCATCCGGCGTCATCAGGACCGAGGTCATCAGGCCCAGCGAGCCAAAGCCCTGGGCGACCACGTCGGACTGGACGTCGCCATCATAGTTCTTGCATGCCCAGACGAAGCCGCCCGACCACTTGATGGCCGCAGCTACCATGTCGTCGATCAAACGGTGCTCATAGGTCAGGCCGGCGGCCTTGAACCTGTCGGCGTATTCGGCGTCGAACACCTCCTGGAAGATGTCCTTGAAGCGGCCGTCATAGGCTTTCAGGATGGTGTTCTTGGTCGACAGATAGACCGGATAGTTGCGGTTCAGCCCATAGCTGAACGAGGCGTGGGCGAAGTCACGGATCGAGTCATCCAGGTTGTACATGCCCATGGCGACGCCTGCCGACGGGAAGTCGAACACGTCGTAGTTCAGTTCCTGACCATTGGCGCCGACCCACTTCATGGTCAGCTTGCCGGGGCCGGGAACCAGGAAGTCGGTGGCCTTGTACTGGTCGCCAAAGGCGTGACGGCCGACGATGATGGGCTGGGTCCAGCCGGGCACCAGGCGCGGCACGTTCGAGCAGATGATCGGCTCACGGAAGACGACACCGCCCAGGATGTTGCGGATCGTGCCATTGGGCGACTTCCACATCTTCTTGAGGCCGAACTCCTTTACCCGGGCCTCGTCCGGCGTGATGGTTGCGCATTTGACGCCGACGCCGTGCTTCTGGATCGCGTGGGCGGCGTCGATCGTCACCTGATCGTCGGTGGCGTCGCGGTGCTCCATGCCCAGGTCGTAGTAGTCAAGCTCCAGGTCCAGGAACGGAAAGACCAGCTTGTCCTTGATCCATTGCCAGATGATGCGCGTCATCTCGTCGCCGTCGATGTCGACGATGGGATTTTCGACCTTGATCTTGGCCATGAAGCGCCTCTGTCTGGGTTGTCCGGGAATTGAGTTGGCGGCGGTATAGCGAGGCATTGCGATGGGCGAAAGGTCTTGCGCTGAACGGCCTCGCCTCGGGTTAACTTTGTCTTGAAAAGGTCTCCGTTCCCGGACTGAACCGGATGACCGGATCGGACTTGTTTACAGGTGTGACCCTCCCCGGAAACGACCGATGAATGAAGAGACGTCCCGGCTGGTGGATCGCTGGATCATCGCCTTTCTGGAGGTCCCGCCCCTGCTGGACGCGGATCTGCTCTCTCGCCTGCTCGACGAACATGAAGCGAAATCGCCGGACGGTCCGGCACCGTGATCGACAGGATGTCCCGGGGGCGGCGACAGGGGCGAATGAGCACGAAAGTCAGGACGCAAATGTGGGCAAGACGATCCGCGCTGATCGCTACACTGCGAAAATCAGGTCTCGCAATGTTGCGGCACCATCCGGTACTCCCGAGTATCGGTCGAGAGTGATGAGGCCGAGACCGGGCGCGACACAGGCCGACCGCCGTTCTCAAGACCAGGACTGGCGACGGGGGAGACTCGAGATGATTCGGATCGTAACCGGGGCAACGATGCTGCTTCTACTTGCCTGTGGTCATGGCGGGGCAACCGACGCTGTGTCGGCCGAGGTCCCTCTAGCTGGTGCGACCAGTCTGCGCCCGGGTGAGATGTCCGTCAGCCGCCGATTCCGTGACTGGTCCGCAGTCTGCGACAATGGCAATGGTTGTGTGGCCTACACGGGGGGCATCGCGGCCTGGATCCGGGTCGGGATGGAGGCTGGTCCAGGTGCCGAACCTACGATCCGGCTGGGGATGTGGCCCGACGGCGGCGGCGCGCTGGCCGGGCCTCTCTACCTTGTCATCGACGGACGTCGACACGTGACCACACCGGGGCCCGAAGACACGTCCAGCGCCCTTGTCCCGCAGGTCGATGTCCGTGCCATCATCGCCGAGCTCACCGCAGCCCGGACGATCAGCCTGGCCGCCGGTGATCAGGACGCGAACCTGCCTGCGGGCGGGGTGTCGGCGTCGTTGCTGTGGTTCGACGAGCGGCAGGGCCGTCTCGACACGGTCACAGCCCTGGTCCGGCGCGGTGGCAGGCCCGCCTCGACTGTGCCCCTGGCACCGGCCCTACCCTTTGTGACGGTGGCTCCGGCGGTCAGTCAGGCCGGGTTCGAGACGTCTTTGATGCCGATGAATAGCGACGAGGATCGGCCCAATGCCGTGCCTTCCGCTGCCCTCGAAGCCGACCCGGGCGTCAGACAATGCCGAGAAAACACGGCCTTCAACGACTATCTGGGCAAGGCTGTGACGGCATCACGGCTGGACGCCTCGACCGAGCTGTGGGGCATTCCCTGCGACAGCGGGGCCTATAATGTCAGCTACCTCTACTTCCTGACCGGCCCGGGCGGCATTGATGCGCGTGAGGTCCGTTTTCCGGACAAGGACGGCAGGCCGATCGAAGGGGCCGACGGGGCGGCGGAATGGCTGGTCAACCCGGCCTATGATCCGGCGACCCGTACCCTTACCGCCTTGGCCAAGGGGCGTGGACCGGGGGACTGCGGCGTGTTTCAGACTTGGACCTGGACCGGCCGAAGTTTCGCCCTCAGTGGCGAACAGGTGATGAGCGACTGTTTCGGTATGGTTTTGGACTTCTGGCCCACGACGTTCCGCAGCCGGTAGTCGGTCAGGCCGAACAGTCCGGTGCCGTGTGCGCACGACAAGGGCTACCCCCAAGACGGGAAACCTCTGCGCGCGCTCGACCGGTCCGATGCCGCAGAGCTCCGATCAGGACGCCGACCCAGCCCCATGCGGGCTCCCTGTGCGTCCGGTTCATCTCTTCCATGTCATCCTCCCGGGATCTGATTATCCGGAGACGCCATCCTGGCTTGACGGAGCCGGACCACAACCGGGATGATGGGGAGTAACCACAAGGTTGACTTATGCCGGATCCCCTTTCGGGCCTGCCGCTTTCTTCTATCCGCGTGTTCGAGGCGGCGGCCCGGCTGAGAAGCTTTACCCGGGCGGCCGAAGAGCTGGGCATGACCCAGGCCGCGGTCAGCTGGCAGATCAAGGCGCTGGAGAGCCGACTGGGCCTCAGCCTGTTTCGCCGCCTGCCGCGCGAGGTCCAGCCGACCGAGCCGGGCGAACGACTGTCCCGGGCCGCGACCGAGGCCATGCTGGTTCTGCGCCGGGCTCTGACTGACCTGACCGATTCCGATCAGGGAGTGCTTTCGATCACATCCCTGGCTACCCTGGCCAGCCAGTGGCTGGCTGCAAGACTGGGCGGCTTCCAGATCGCCAATCCGGGCCTGGCCGTGCGCGTAGATACGACCAGCACCTTGACCGACCTCACCCGCGAAAACGTGGACATTGCCATTCGTTCGGGTTCCGGGACCTGGCCAGGGCTGGAGACGGCTTTTCTTATGCCGGGCGTCTTCGCCCCCCTGTGCACTCCGGGCCTGTGCGAGAGGCTGAATCTCAAGGTTCCCGGCGACCTGATTGCCGCGCCACGGATCGGTGAGGAAAAGGAATGGGGAGCCTGGTTCGCCGCAGCGGGTGTCGAGGGCGTCGCCCACCCCGCTGTGCGTCTGCAGGCCGATTTTCAGGCGCTAGAGGTGGCGGCGGCCCTGGGCGGTCAAGGCGTGGCCCTGGCCTCGCCGATTCTCTATGCGCGTGAGATTGCCGCCGGGATGCTGGTCCAGCCGTTCTCGCAACTGGTAGAGCTCAGTCGCGGCTACTGGATCTGTTGGCCCGCCGATCGACGGCGTTCACCCAAGATCGTGCGGTTCCGCGAATGGCTGTTGCAGGCGGCTGCGGACGATCCTGCAATCAGCAGGGCGCTGTCGACCCTGCGTTCCTAGGGGGCCTTGCGTGCCACGACCCATTCGCCAACCACGGTTCTGAGCACATCCAGCGGCATGCCGCCGGATGACAGCGCGACGTCATGGAAGGCCTTGAGGTCGAACTTCGGTCCCAGCTGCGTCTTGGCGGTCTCGCGAAGGCTGACCCACATTGCGTGGCCGATCTTGTAGCTGGACGCCTGACCCGGCCAGACGCAGTAGCGTTCGACTTCGGTGGTGACGCTGGTCTCCTGGTCGCCCAGGGTGTCGACCATATAGCGGATGGCCTGTTCGCGGCTCCACTTCTTGTGGTGCAGGCCAGAATCGACGACGAGACGGACAGCGCGGAACAGCTGGCTTTGCAGAAAGCCAAGACGGCCCCAGGCATCGTTGTCATAGACCCCCATCTCGTCGGCCAGTTGCTCGGAATACAGGGCCCAGCCTTCGGAATAGGCCGAGAAGCCGATCAGCTTGCGGATCGTAGGAATCCCTTGCGCCTCGGTCGAGATCGAGATCTGCAGGTGGTGGCCGGGAATTGCCTCGTGATACGTCAGGGTCGGCAGGGTCCATTTGGGCCATTCCGCCGTATCGCGAAGGTTGATGTAATAGGCTCCTGGCCTCGACCCATCCAGCGACGGCCCGTTGTAGTAACCTCCCGGTGCCCCCGCCTCGATAGCGGGCGGGACGCGTCGGATTTCGACGGCGGCCTTGGGCAGGATGCCAAAATAGCCGGGCAGGCGTGCCGCCATGACACTGACCTGGGCGTTCAGATCGTCCAGCAGGGTCTGTTTGCCCGCATCGGTGTTTGGATAGAGGAAGCGGGCGTCCCTGGCCATTTCTCCCAACCGGATACCGACTGTGCCTTCAGTCATGCCCTCGGCCTTGAGGATGGCGTCGGCGCGGGCACTGATCTCGGCGACCTGGGTCAGGCCCAGTTCGTGGACCTGATCACCGGTCAGGTTGGTGGTGGTATAGGCGCGGATGCCGAAGTCGTAATAACCTTCAGCACCGGGCAGTCGCCAGCAGCCGGCGTCATGAGTGGCCCCGGCTTTCGCCCCTTCGAACAGCGCGATCTGACGGCGGATGGCAGGATAGATCTTGTCGGCGACGATCGGGGTGGCGCGGCCCGCCCAGTCGCCCCCGATCGATTTCTCGGCCGTGCGGCGCACCAGGGACTTGACCAGGCCGTTGTCGGCAGGCGCGGGCGCGACCGTCGCATTCATCTGGCCCAGAGTGCGTTCGATGATGAAATCCGGCGGCACGATGCCCTTGCCGAAGTCCGTCGTGACGAGACCGGTCTCCAGGTCCAGTAGGGTCGCGAACTGTTCCAGCCGCGACAGATAGGCCTGGGCGTCCGCCTCGGTCTCGATCGAATGCATGGTGTCGAGGAAGTCGGGGATATCGCGATAGGCCCCGCCAAGCTGGCTGATCAGATAGGGGTTGGACGAGCCCTGATTACCGAACCGGAACCGATCAAAGCCGATGACGGTCGTTTCGGAATCATAGAGGACCGTGGCCAGGTTCACGGCGTCCATGCCGCCCAGTTTCGAGGCGTCGATCGCCTTGAGCTGCGCCACATATTTGCGGCGCGCGGCCTCGTTCTCGGCCAGGTATTCGGTGGTCGGCAGGTCCAGTTTCGACTTGGCAGCGGCATTCGGGCCCTTGTCGAGACCCAGATAGGTCGCGGCCATGGCCGAGGTGGCTATCACCTCCTTGAACATCTCGTCGAAGATGGCGTTCAGCTTCGCCGCTTCGGCCGGATCGGAGGTCGAGGTTCGCGCCATCGCCGGAACCGACAGCCCCATGAATGCAGCCCCGGCAGCGGCGGAGACGAGCAGGCGGCGACGATCGATCATGGGAAGACGCTCCGAAACGGGGGGATGGCGCAGTGGACGGCGACAGGGTCGAGTGGGCAAGTGAAATCTCGGCAAGGTCTAGCCCGCGTGCAGTTCCTGTTTCACGCGCTCGGCCAGCGACTTGATGTCCAGCGGCTTGGGCAGGAAGGAAACGCCCTTTTCGTCCTGCAACAGGTCCGAGAAGTCGCTCTCGGCATAGCCCGAGATGAACATTACCGGCGCATCACCCAGATACTGGCGCGCCTTCTTCAGCAGGGATGGCCCGTCCAGGCCTGGCATAATGACGTCGCTGATCATCATATCGATCTGGCCCGCCCATTCCTCGGCCAGGGCCAGAGCCTCCTCGCCGTCGGCGGCCTCGATGACCTCATAGCCGCGCTGGCGCAGCAGGCGGGCGGCGATGCCGCGCACGGCCGCCTCGTCCTCGACGAACAGGATTCGGCCGGCCCCCGAAAGGTCGCGGGGCGCGGCCTTGACCTTGACCACGACGGGGGCCGCCTCGACCAGTTCCTGGGCCGTGGCGGCAGGCAGGAAGATGCGAAAGGCGGCACCTCCCACTTCGGAATTGGCACCGGGAAGGTTGGCTACCCCGATATGCCCGCCCGCCTGCTGGACGATCCCATAGACGGTAGCCAGTCCCATGCCCGTGCCTTCGTTGACGGCCTTGGTCGTGAAGAAGGGCTCGAAGATCTTGTCCAGCAGGTCGGCAGGGACACCGGGACCGGTGTCGGAGACCTCGATCAGGGCGACCTCCTCGGTCGCGGCCTCGCGCCAGCCCAGCGATCTGGCCTCCGCACCCGTCAGTCGCCGCGTCTTAATGGTGACGACCCCCGCCCCGGGTTCAACCACGCCGCGCATCGCGTCACGGGCATTGACGGCCAGGTTCATCACCGCCGTCTCCAGCTGGGACTTGTCGGCCAGCACGACGGGCAGGTCGCGGCCGTAGTCGGTCTCCAGCCGGACATCCTCGCGCAGCAGGCGCCGCAGCAAGACGGTGAACTCGCTGACCAGTTCACCCAGGTCCAGGCGCTCCCGCCGGACCGTGGACTTGCGCGAAAACGCCAGCAGCTTGCGTACCAGGTCGGCGGCCCGGATCGCCGTCTGGCGGATTTCGTTCAGCCCCTCGTAGGAGGGATCGCCGACGGGGTGGCGTTCCAGCAGGCCGGAGAGTTGGAGCTGGATGGCGGTCAGCAGATTGTTGAAGTCGTGGGCGACCCCTCCTGCCAACTGGCCTACGGCCTGCATCTTCTGGGCCTGGGAAAGCTGCATCTCCATCGACTTCTGGGCCGATACGTCGAACAGCCAGACCCGGCGCTTGTCGCCCTCGGGCGCGACGTACAGATGCAGCATCCGGTCGGGATGGGCACGGGCGACCAGTTCGATCGGGCCGGTGGAGCCTGCCTCCATCCGCGTCCTGGCGTCAGCCACGCCATTGGGCTCGAACAGATGGCCAAAGGCCGCATCACGCGAGGCATTGGGCCCGGTCAGGACTTCGAGTGCCAGGTTCGGTTCCTCGGCGCGACCCGCAAAGATGTCCGCTCCCGCGATCACGGCGGAGCCAAAGGGCGCGCCCGCAGCCATAGTCCGCCCTTCGCCCGAGGCGGCGACATAGGCCCTGGGGACCGACGCGGCGACATCGACCAGGGCGGCTTCCGGGGCCTCGCGGACCAGGAACCGACCGGCGGCTCCCCCGTCTGATCCGGCCTGTCCGATCAGCATTTCGATCTCGCGATCGCCCAAGGTGATGATGGCGCGCCCCTGCTCGCCTTTGCGGGCCTGGGCAAAGGCCATGTAGAGGGCCTGAGCCGACCGTCCCCCCCTGGAACGGACATGGGGCAGGGTTTCCATGGCCCCGTTCCGCTCGGCCCAAGCGGCATTGTAGGCCAGCACCTGTCCACCGGCCCGGACCAGGGCTGCCGGCTCGGCCATTGCATCCAGCATCTCGACAGCCACGTCTCCGACCGACGCTGTGCCGGGGGCCTTTCGGTCCGCCCGTCCGAATGCCAGCAGGCCGATCAGCGAAACCGCCGCGACCGTGACCAGCAGGATCATCCCTGGCGTCGTCGTCGGCCCGGCCCGGAACGCAGGCCATGCCAGGGCTCCGATCGCGACCGCGAACCCGACCGCCATCACGATCAGCAAAGGATCGAAAGGTACCCTGGACGGAGTTGGGGCGGAAGCGGTCACGCGACCTCGCAGCGAATCAGGCTGTTACCATACGCCACAATTGCGAACTTCCCCTCGCAGGCGAAGACGTGGCCCCCCGCAGACCCGTGTGCACAGCCTTCACCCGGACGCCGGGACCAGCTATCTGCGGTCCATGACCCTTCCTCACGCCATCGTCGGCCTCTCCGAGATCGCCGCCGACTACGACATCCTGCTGTGCGACGTGTGGGGGGTGATCCACAACGGCCGCGAAAGCTGGCCTTCCGCCTGCGACGCGCTGAGTCGGTTCAACCGCGAGAATGGACACGTCGTTCTGATCTCCAACTCGCCTCGCCCGGCGTCCGATGTGATCGCGCAACTCGATGGCCTGGGCGTCCCGCGCGACAGCTGGAAGGCCTTTGTGACCTCGGGCGATGCGACACGCGCCGAACTGGCTGAACGCGCGCCCGGCCCGGCCTGGATCATCGGGCCGGATCGCGACTGGCCCCTTTACGAAGGACTGGGCCTCGAGATCGCGACCAGTGCCGCTGACGCCGCCTTCCTGTCGGTCACGGGTCTGCTCGATGACGAGACCGAGACGCCCGAGGACTATCGTCAGCGTCTCGCGCCCGCCGCCAAGCGGGACCTGGAGATGATCTGCGCCAACCCCGACCGCATCGTTCAGCGCGGGAACCATATCATTTACTGCGGTGGTGCCCTGGCCGACCTTTACGAGTCCCTGGGAGGGCGGGTGACCATGGCGGGCAAACCCTATGGCCCGATCTATGCCCTGGCCCTTGCCGAGGCCGAGCGGCTCCTGGGCCGATCCGTCGATCGGTCACGGGTGCTGTGTATCGGTGACGGCGTCATCACAGACGTTCTGGGGGCCAACCAGCAGGCCCTGGACTGCCTGTTCATTGCCCAGGGCATTCACGGCGATGCGGCGAGGGGTGAGGACGGCGGGGTCGATCCGGTCCGGGCCTCTGGCCTGCTAAAGGCCGAGAGCACCTCGGCCCGGTATGCGGCGCTCGACCTGATGTGGTGAATCCGACCCTCGCCAAATCGCTGCAGTCCCGCTAACACCGAAGCATGACCGGACCCCACCCCTCAGGCGGCTACATCCTCGAAGAGCTTTCCGTCGGCATGGTCGCAGAAAAGCCGGTGACCATAACCGAAGAGCGTATCCAGCGGTTCGCCGAGGCGTCCGACGACTTCAACCCCGTCCATATGGATGAAGCCTTCGCTGCCAAGACCGCCTATCGCGGGCGTATCGCTCACGGGCTGCTTTCGGCCTCGTTCGGCTCGGCGGTGGTCGGGACCATCCTGCCGGGTGCCGGGGCAATCTATCTCAGCCAGACCCTCGCATTCCACAGGCCGGTGCGGATCGGCGACGTCGTGGTGGCCCGGATCACGGTCGCCTCGATTGATGAAGTCAGTGCCCGCGTCGTCCTGACCTGTGCCGGCTATGTCGGCGACGACCTCATCATGGACGGCGAGGCGACCGTGCGCGTCCCCCGTCGGCGTCGTCCCTCCAGGGATTGACCGGACCATGACCATCGAGGTCATTCGCGGTCGGCATGGCCTTCCCGCGCCGCAAAAGGGGGCTGCGGCCGCCATCGGGGCGCTGGACGGGGTTCACAGGGGCCACCAGGCGGTCATTGCCTCGGCGCGTGACGCGGCGCGGCGTCTGGATGCGCCTCTGGCGGTCATCAGTTTCGATCCCCACCCGCGACAGTGGTTTCAGCCCGAGGCGGCCCCTTTTCGCCTGATGACCTGTTCCCAGATGACCCGGGCCCTCGATGGGTTGGGCGTCGACCGCCTGTATCTGCTGACGTTCGACGCGGACATGGCGGCCATGAGTGATGGCGAGTTCGCGCGCGGCGTCCTGGCCGAAGGTCTGGGCATCGTCCATGCGGCGGTCGGGTTCGACTTCACCTTCGGTAAGGGTCGGTCGGGCTCGCCCGAGGCGCTGCGCATCCACGGCCTTGACCTCGGATTCTCGGTCTCCATGACCGGTCGTGTCGATGACGCCTCTGGCCTGAAACTGTCGTCCAGTGCCGTGCGCGAGGCGCTGAAGGCGGGCGACATGGCCCGCGCGGCCGCCATCCTGGGCCGCCCCTTCGCCATCGAGGGCGAGGTTATCCATGGCGACAAGCGCGGCCGCACCATTGGTGTTCCGACCGCCAATGTGCGGATGGGTGACTATATGCGCCCGGCCTATGGCGTCTATGCGACCCGCACCCGCCTGCCTGATGGTCGCGTGATCGACGGCGTCGCCAACCTGGGCATCCGTCCGATGTATGAGATCGAGGAGCCCCTGCTGGAGATCTGGCTGTTCGACTTCGCCGAGGACCTGTACGGCCAGACGGTCGAGACCGAACTGGTCTCCCTGCTGCGGGGCGAGATGAGGTTCGACGGGCTGGAGGCGTTGAAGGTGCAGATCGACGCGGACGCGGCGGCGGCGCGGGCTGTGCTTGGTTAGTCGTCGCCTTCTTCATAGACCTGTCTGAACCCGACCAAGATGGCATCAACACCCTCGACGATCTCGGAGGGCAGATCGTCATGGACCACAACCGAACCCTCACTCTTGGTCATGACTAGGTGGGGGCTGGTGCCTGAGTTGTCGTAGATATCGACCCGATCAGCCTCGGCGAAGACCCATGCAAATTGCTAGAAAGAACGGGTCCGTTGGCTGCGTATGCGGTCCTCTGGAACAGCGTGCCCGCCCTTCTCGACGCGAATGTGGACTCGCTCGATGTTGCGTTCGTCTGAGTCTAGAAACACATAGATCAGGTTGATCGAGAAGCCGTGACTCCGAGCACGCTCTACAAGAACTCGGTATTTTGACGTTGAGAGTACGGTCTCGACACCAATAGTCTGGTGGGCGTTCAGCGAAGCATAGAGCCACGCCTCAGTTCGCTCAACCGATGCGAGATCGGCGACAAGCAGACCCACAGACTCGAAATCGCGTATTCTCTTGGCGAGTTCATCGGGATTGATGATCCAGACAGAGCCAGCCGGTTCATCGACGGATGCCATGCCGTAGGCGCTGCTCTTGCCGGAGCCGTTAGGCCCGGCGATGATCCAAAGCGCGGTTGTCTAATCGCGCTTTTTGACCCCGGAGGCGGATCCGAAAAGCCGCTTGTTTTCGCGGCGGGCGGCTTCGACATTCTTGGTGAAGACATACAGGAAGTCCTCGCCGAAGGTCGGGCTTTTGGTATCCACCGCCCGTACCGTGACCTTCTCATCGTTGGAGCCGGTGATACGTCGCACAGTGACCCCATCCGGCTTCCTGCCGGCGCGTTTGCCCTTGCTCGCCCTGAGGATGGTGATGTCGGTCATTTCCACGTCAATCGGCTCGCTGACCAGACTTGGCAAGGCTCAGCCCCCGGCCGCCTCGATCACCTTCAGCGTCTCGTCCTTGACCGACCTGCCGTCCGTTTCGACGATATCATCGACCTTCCAGTTGATGCCCTCGCGGACCAGTTTCAGGGTCTGGCGCGTTGTCTGGCCGGCGTTGGTAAAGGTCACGTCGGCGCTAGCGGCCGCCGGGCCGGCCTGAGTGATTGTCAGGCTGTCGAGGGTAAACGTACCCTGATCCTGACAGCCGCACAGGAGGTCGTAGTTCAGCGTGGGGACCTCGCCGTTCGCGATCCGCACGTCGGCCCCGATGACTGCGTTCATGATGCGCGAATAGATCGGGTCCTGGCCCGGCGCTGGCGGCTCATCCCGGGGACCGCCGGCGACATAGACGGCATACAGGGCCCGCACGAACGGTTCGGGGCCCTCGGCCTGGATGGTATAGATCGCGGGACGGCCGGGTGGCAGGGCAGCGGCCGGCGGAGCGGCGGCGTCCTCGGTCTTCGGCTCGGAACAACCGACGGCGAGCGAGGACAGGGTGAGGGCCGAACAGACCATCAGCAAGCGAATGCGACTCATGGGGATCCTCCGGAACGCGGTCCTGACCGGCCGCTTGGCGTCGGACGCTATGCCGCCTCGACGCGATTTCCCAGCCCCTTGATGCGATGGCCTTTCCGCGCGGGGTGGCGTAGCGCGCTCGCCCTCTGCTAGACACCTCACACCATGACCGTTCGCGTCCTTCATCGCCCGATTTCGATTAGCCGCCCGGCGTAGCGTCGCGGGCTGATCCAGCCCCGCCCACGCCGGGACCCGACTGCCCTGAAGGAGCGCGTAGCGCGGCAGGGCAAGAAAAACGCGCGAACGATCACCTCATCACGAGACGCTACCCATGGCCGAAGACACCGCACCCACCCCCGACACCAGCAACGGGCCCCCCCGCGACTATCGCGAGACCGTCTTCCTGCCCGAGACTCCTTTTCCGATGCGCGGCGGCCTGCCGCAGAAGGAACCCGCGATCCTGGAGCAGTGGGGGGACCTGTACTCGACCCTGCGCGCCACCCGTCAGGCTCAGGGCGCGCCGCTCTATGTGCTGCACGACGGCCCGCCCTATGCCAATGGCGACATCCATATCGGCCATGCGCTGAACAAGACGCTCAAGGATTTCGTGGTCCGGTCGCAGTTCCTGCTGGGCCATGACGTCGACTACGTCCCCGGCTGGGACTGCCATGGCCTGCCGATCGAGTGGAAGATCGAGGAACAGTACCGCGCCAAGGGCAGGCGCAAGGACGAGGTCTCCAAGGAAGAGTTCCGAAAGGCCTGCCGCGACTATGCCGCCGGCTGGATCGACGTGCAGCGCGACCAGTTCAAGCGTCTGGGGATCACCGGCGATTTCGACAACCGCTACGCCACCATGGACTTTACGACCGAGGCCAGGATCGTCGCAGAGTTCCACAGGTTCAAGAACAGTGGCCAGCTGTATCGCGGCTCCAAGCCCGTCATGTGGTCGCCGGTCGAACGCACGGCGCTTGCCGACGCAGAGATCGAGTACCACGACCACGTTTCGCCAACGATCTGGGTCAAGTTCCCGGTCATCGCGGCGTCCGACGATCATGACGACGACCTCCTGGCCTTCCGTCACGCCACACCCTCGATCGTGATCTGGACCACCACCCCCTGGACCATCCCGGCCAACCGCGCGATCAGCTATGGCCCCGAGATCGCCTATGGCCTGTACGAGGTCCAGTCGATGGAACAGGGGCTGGAGTTCGAGCCCTGGGCGGCGCCCGGCGACCGCCTGATCGTCGCCGACAAGCTGGCCGAGGAGGTCTTCAAGGCGGCGAAGATCGCCACCTGGACCCGCGTGTCCGACCTCAACCCGTCGGGGCTGGAGTGCGCCCATCCGCTGGCGGCGCTCGATGCCGGCTACGGCTTCTCGGTGCCCCTTCTGGCCGGGGATCACGTCACCGACGACGCCGGGACCGGCTTCGTTCACACCGCCCCCGGCCACGGAGCCGACGACTTCGAGGTGTGGAAGGCCCATGGCCATCACGAGGTGCCCGACACGGTCGATCCCGACGGGGCCTACTATCCGGGCGTTCCCCTGTTCGCGGGGCTCAAGGTGCTGGAGACCGAGGGCAAGAAGACCGGCAAGTTCGGGCCCGCCAACGGTGCGGTGATGGAAAAGCTGATCGAGGCCGGGACGCTTCTGGCGCGCGGGCGGCTTGAGCATTCCTATCCGCACTCCTGGCGGTCCAAGGCCCCGGTGATCTTCAGGAACACTCCCCAGTGGTTCATCCGCATGGATCAGCCGCTCAAGTCTGGCGACACCTTGCGAGAGACCGCGCTGCGGGCCATCGACCATACCGACTTCCACCCCGAGGCGGGCCGCAACCGCATCCGCGCGATGGTCGAGGGCCGCCCCGACTGGCTGATCAGCCGCCAGCGCGCCTGGGGCACCCCCCTGGCCATGTTCGTGGACAAACAGACCGGCCAGCCGCTGCATGACCCCGAGGTCGATGCACGGATCCTGAAGGCTATTTCCGAACACGGTGCCGACATCTGGTTCAGCGCTCCGGATTCCGATTTCCTCGGCGTCCACGATCCCGAACGCTACGAGAAGGTCACCGACATCCTGGACGTGTGGTTCGATTCCGGTTCGACCCATGCCTTCGCGATCGAGCCGCGTGATCCGGCGACCGGCTATGTGGGCGACCGGCCGTCGCACTGGCCGGCGGACCTCTATCTCGAAGGCTCCGACCAGCATCGCGGGTGGTTCCAGTCGTCGCTGCTGGAAGGTTCCGGCACGCGCGGTCGGGCCCCGTTCAAGGCGGTCCTGACCCACGGCTTCACCCTCGACGAGAAGGGGGAGAAGATGTCCAAGTCCAAGGGCAACACCACCGACCCGGCCGTCATCATCAAGGAATCCGGTGCCGACATCCTGCGCCTGTGGGTGGCCATGGTCGACTATTCAGACGACTCCCGGATCGGCAAGACCATCCTTCAGACCACGGTCGATGCCTACCGCAAGCTGAGGAATACCGTCCGCTATCTGCTGGGGGCCCTGGTCGGGTTCGACGAGACCGAGCGCCTGACCGACTATGACCAGATGCCACCGCTGGAGAAGTTCGTCCTGCACCGCCTGCACGAACTGGATGGTCAAGTCAGGAAGGCCTATGCCGAATACCGGTTCCAGGATGTGGTGCGACCGGTGCTGGAGTTCTGCGCCGGCGACCTCTCGGCGCTCTATTTCGACATCCGCAAGGACAGCCTCTACTGCGACCGCCCCGATGCGATCCGCAGGCGGGCCGCCCGCACGGTGATGGACGAGGTCTTCATGCGCCTCACCGCCTGGCTGGCACCGCTTACCCCGTTCACGATGGAAGAGGCCTGGCTGACGCGCTTCCCGGGAGCGGATACCAACTGTGCGCGGGTGATCCCGGAGACGCCGGATCAGTGGCGCAACTCGGACGAGGCGGCGCGGTGGGCGAGTGTCAAACGCCTTCTCGAGATGGTGACGGCGGCCATCGAGACGGCACGCAGCGAGAAGCTGATTGGCGGAGCCATTGACGCAGCCGTTCACGTTCAAGGCGGCGAGTACAAGTTCACCAGTTTCGAAGTTGAAGGACAGAGCCGCGACGAATTCGCGGCCGAGGTCTTCCGGACGTCCCAAGCCTTCCTGTCCGATGGTCCGCTCGGCGACGTGCTCGACAAGACCCTGGAGAAATTCCCGCAAATCCGGATCGAACCTCTCTCGATCCCCAAATGCGCCCGCTCCTGGCGCCGCGTTCCCGACGTCGGGTCCGACCCGGACTACCCCGAACTCAGCGCCCGCGACGCGGATGCCGTGCGGTGGTGGGACGCGAACCGCGCCTGACGACGTCCTTCTTCCCCTTGCGGGAGAAGGTGGCCTCAGCGCGGGTCGGATGAGGGCGCGCGCCGAAGAAGGCGGTGAGCGAACAGGCGGTCGCGGACGATTTGGGTTGTGCGACCGCTCATCCGTCAGCCCCTGCCATCTCCTCCAGCAAGGAGGGAGACGGTAGTCAGGCCAGGGCTGCGCGGATGGCTGCCAGACCGGCCTCGGCCTTTGAACCGTCGGGTGCACCCCCTTGCGCAAAGTCGGCCTTGCCGCCGGCACCCTGGCCGCCCATCGCCAGGACAGCCGCGCGAGCGAGGTCGGCAGAGTTCACGCGGTCGGTGACGCCCGACGTCGCCGCGACAGTGACAGCCGCCTTGCCGTCGGTCACACCGATCAGGGCGACGACGCCGGAGCCGACCTGTTTGCGGAAATCCTCCGCCACGCCGCGCAGGCCCTTGCCATCCACGCCGTCCAGGATACGGGCGATCAGCTTGATGCCGTTGATCTCCTCGGGCGCGGCATGGGCCGAGGATCCGCCGCCACCGAGCGCGAGTTGCTTCTTCAGGTCGGCGACCTGTTTCTCCAGGGCGCGGCGTTCGGCGGTCAGAGCCTCGACGCGGGCGGGGACGTCCAGCGGCTGGACCTTGAAGGTCTGGGCCAGGGATTTCGCCACCCCGGCCTGGGCCAGCAGGAACTGGCGCGCGGCCTCGCCGGTCAGGGCCTCGATGCGACGGACCCCGGCGGCGATGCCGGTCTCGGACACGATCTTGAACAGGGCGATGTCGCCGGTGCGGGCCACATGGGTGCCGCCGCACAGTTCGACCGAATAGGGCTTCCTCGCATCGGTGAGCGACCGGCCCAGGGTCAGGACGCGGACCTCGTCGCCGTATTTCTCGCCGAACAGGGCGATGGCCCCGGCCTCGATGGCCTGCTGCGGGGCCATCAGTTCGGTCGTGGCGGGCAGGTTCTGGCGGATGACGGCATTGACCTCGTCCTCCAGGGCCGCGATCTGGCCTTCCGTCAGCGGGGCGTTGTGGCTGAAGTCGAACCGCATCCGGGTGGCATCGACCAGTTGGCCCTTCTGGGCGACATGGGCCCCCAGCACATGGCTGAGCGCGGCGTGCAGCAGGTGCGCCGCCGAGTGGTTGGCGCGGGTGGTCAGGCGGGCGTCGGCCCCGGAGCGCAACTGGACCCGGGCGCCGATGGCCAGGGTTCCCGAGGTGATCTCGATCTTGTGGGCGAACAGGTCGACGGCGTGTTTCTGGACGTCCAGCACCGTGCCCGCGCCCTGCTGGCCACTGGCGTCGGTCCATTCGATCTCGCCCTTGTCCCCGGCCTGGCCGCCGCCTTCGCCATAGAAGGGGGTCTGATCGAACAGGACCTCGGCGATGTCGCCGGACGCAAGGTCGTCGACCGAGGCCCCGTCGCGGACGATGGCCAAAACCTCGCCCGAGCCCTCGACGGCCTCATAGCCGGTGAAGACGGTCGGCCCGAGGCGGTCGCGGAGCGCCAGCCATTCGCCGGTCGAGGCCGTCTGGCCCGATCCGGTCCAGTGCTCGCGGCTGCGGCTGCGCTGCTCCTCCATCGCGGCATCGAAGGCGTCGGTGTCGACGGTGAAGCCGCGACGCCGCGCCTCATCCTGGGTCAGGTCGAGCGGGAAGCCATAGGTGTCATACAGGGTAAAGGCCGTCTGGCCCGACAACACGCCGCCCTCGGTCAGGTCGCGCGACGCGTCTTCCAGGAGGCCCATGCCGCGGCCCAGGGTGGTACGGAACCGGATCTCTTCCTGTTTCAGCGTGTCCTCGATGAAGGCCTGGGCCCGCTTCAGTTCCGGATAGGCCTCGCCCATCTCTGCCACGAGGGTCGGCACCAGACGGTGCATCAGGGGATCGGCGGCGCCCAGCAGGTGGGCGTGGCGCATGGCCCGGCGCATGATGCGGCGCAGGACGTATCCACGCCCCTCGTTCGACGGCGTCACCCCGTCGGCGATCAGGAAGGACGACGACCTCAGATGGTCGGCGATGACGCGGTGGCTGGGCTGCTGGTCGCCCTGTGCCTTCGTGTTGGTCGCGTCTTCGGAGGCGGAGATCAGCGCCCGGAACAGGTCGATCTCATAGTTGGAGTGAACGCCTTGCAGCACCGCCGCGATCCGCTCCAGACCCATGCCGGTGTCGATCGAGGGCTTGGGCAACAGGGTCCGCGACCCGTCGGCGGCCTGTTCGAACTGCATGAAGACGTTGTTCCAGATCTCCACGAACCGGTCGCCGTCCTCCTCCGGCGAACCCGGAGGGCCGCCCCAGATGTGGTCGCCATGGTCCCAGAAGATCTCGGTACAGGGCCCGCACGGACCGGTGTCCCCCATCGACCAGAAATTGTCCGATCCCGCGATGCGGACGATGCGGCTCTCGGGCAGGCCGGCGATCTTCTTCCACAGGTCGAACGCCTCGTCGTCGTCGATATAGACGGTGGCGGTCAGCCGGTTCGGGTCGAGGCCGAAGTCTTTGGTGATCAGGTTCCACGCCATCTCGATGGCGTGTTCCTTGAAATAGTCGCCGAACGAAAAGTTGCCCAGCATCTCGAAGAAGGTGTGGTGGCGGGCCGTATAGCCGACATTATCCAGGTCATTGTGCTTGCCGCCCGCGCGCACGCATTTCTGGCTGGACGTCGCGCGCTTGTAGGGGGGCGTCGCCGCGCCGGTGAAATAGTCCTTGAACGGCACCATGCCCGCATTGACGAACAACAGGGTCGGATCGTTCTGGGGCACCAGGGGGGCGGACTGGACCTTGGCGTGACCGTCGGCCGCGAAATAGTCGAGGAAGGTCGAGCGGATCTGGTTCAGGCTGGACATGGCGGGGCTTCAGGTCTCGAAAGGCGGACGCGTCGGAAACGGCGGAACGCGCGTCATATAGGGGTTTTGTCGCTCGCGCATCACCCGGCGGCGGTGAAGTCTGTCGATCAGCGTGCCTGGCTTCAGAGGGTCAGTCGATGCGGGGCGACGACGATGCCGTCCTCGTCGCTGTACAGCCAGTGGCCAGGGGAGAAGGTCGTGTCCCCGAAGATGACGGCGATGTCGGCCTCGCCTGCCCCGGTCTTGGTGCTCTTGGCCGGGTTGGTGCCCAGGGCCTTCAGGCCCAGTGGCAGTGCGGCGATGGCGACACTGTCGCGGATCGCGCCATTGACGACGACGCCGGACCAGCCGTTCGTGACGGCCAGGCCCGCGATGATGTCACCGACCAGGGCGGTCTTCAGCGAGCCCGCGCCGTCGATCACCAGGATGGCACCGTCCCCGGGTGTCGAAAGCGTCGACTTGACCAGGGCATTGTCCTGGAACACCCGCAGGGTCCGGATCGGACCGGAAAACCGGGCGTGTCCGCCCAGATTTCGGAACTGCAGATCGCATGAGGTCAGGACGTCGGCATAGGCGTCGATCAGGTCGGCGGTGGCAAAACTCATGACAGTTCCTCGTCGTCCTCGACGGCATCCACCTCGGCCGAAAGCAGGGCGTCCAGAGCCTCGATGATGGCGTCGATCTGTTCGGCTGTGGCCGCCAGGGTAAGCACCGAGCCACCGTCGCCGCCGATTTCCAGAAGATAGCCGTCGTCGGTCTCGGCGAGATTGAACTGGGACAGGGTCTCGACGACGGGAGTCTCGTCTTCGGGCGTTTCTTGGGTCTGGGTCATGGCGAACTTCAGTGAGCGGGGAGAGGGAAGGGGTCGGCTCGGGTTCGTCAGGATCGCACGGTTCGGGTGTTCTCGTCCCATGCGATGCGGGGGCTTGGTGAAAATGTGCACTGTGAAAAACAGGGTGCAAAGGGTGCACATCGTGCAGTCGTGAACCTCGCCGACCAGGCATTGCGGGACGCGGCAGATGCCGAAACGGGGTCGGGCACCGAAACGAGATTGGGCCGCCTCGTTCGCACGGGGCGGCCCGGCTCCACCCGGCCCGAGCCCCGCGGGGGTCGGCGGCGGGTCGCGGGGACCAGCCGGGTGGAGTGTCTGGTACTCCCCCCGCGAAGAGAAGGGGGAGGATGGTCGGATCCCTATCCCTCGAGGTCCTGGCCTTCGTCGGGCTCTGGGACGCCCAGAAGTTCTTCGGCGATCTTGTTGGTGGACTTGCGGACCTTGGCCTCGATGGCGTCGGCCATGTCGGGATTGGCCTTCAGGAAGGCCCGGACGTTCTCGCGGCCCTGACCGATGCGGGTCGAATCATAGCTGAACCAGGAACCGGACTTCTCGATCACCCCGGCCTTGACGCCCAGATCGATGATCTCGCCCAGTTTGGAGATGCCCTCGCCGTACATGATGTCGAAGATGACCTCGCGAAACGGCGGGGCGACCTTGTTCTTGACCACCTTGACGCGGGTCGTGTTGCCCACGACCTCGTCGCGATCCTTGATCGCACCGGTGCGCCGGATGTCGAGGCGCACGGAGGCATAGAATTTCAGTGCATTGCCGCCCGTCGTCGTCTCGGGAGAGCCGTACATGACGCCGATCTTGTGCCGGATCTGGTTGATGAACAGGACGATGCAGTTGGACTTGGAGATGGAGGCGGTCAGCTTGCGCAAGGCCTGGGACATCAACCGGGCCTGAAGGCCGGGCAGGCTGTCGCCCATCTCGCCCTCGATCTCGGCGCGGGGCGTGAGCGCAGCGACGGAATCGACCACCACGATGTCCACGGCCCCCGAACGGACCAGGGTATCGACGATCTCGAGCGCCTGTTCGCCCGTGTCGGGTTGCGACACCAGCAAATCATCCAGATTGACACCCAGCTTCTGGGCATAGCCGGGGTCGAGCGCATGCTCGGCATCGACGAAGGCGGCGGTTCCGCCCGCCTTCTGGATCTCGGCCACGGTGTGCAGGGCCAGGGTCGTCTTGCCCGAGGATTCCGGGCCGAACACCTCGATCACCCGTCCGCGCGGCAGGCCGCCGATGCCGAGCGCGATATCGAGCCCGAGCGAGCCGGTCGAGACCGAGGCGATCTCTGCCACCACCCCGCCCTTGCCCAGCTTCATCACCGAGCCCTTGCCAAAGGCGCGATCGATCTGTGCGATCGCGGCTTCGAGCGCGCGCTGCTTGTCGCCGTCTTCCTTGCCAACCAATTTCAATGCCGCCTGCGAAGCCATCTTGCCCGTTTCCCTTGCCATGATTCCCATCGATGCTTGGGAAAGACCCGCCTGGACCCGCTCCCGTGAACAGATATAGAACATGGATTGGGCGGGTTGCCAATCTGTTCTTTTTCAAGAACGCAGGTTGAAGTCGTTCCTGCGTCCGATATTGACGTATCAGTGCGTCGTTGCGGTCGGTGGCGGCGTCAACGGCTCGGCGAACCTGGCCGTCAGAGACACGCCACATGCGAGGATCAGGCAGGCGGCGGCAGCAGCGGCCAGACCCCTGGCCGCATGGGACGGTGCGAGCGGTCGGGCGAACATCAGCACCAGCAGGCACATCGGGGCCCAGACGCCGGGCAGGTCCATGCCGATGCCCAGAAACACCGGGTGCGACAGGCTGACGATCCAGGCTCCGCCCAGTGCGGTGGCCAGGGCGGCGGGAATCAGCGCCGTCGGCCGGGCCAGGCGTGCTCCGATCACGGCCGCCGTTGCGGCTGCCGTGGCACACAGGAGGGCGGGCCAGATCAGCAGGAAGGCCGCGGTCGGGGCCACGGCCTGAACCGTCGCGCCGAGACCCAGGACCAGAACGATCAGGCCAAGCCATCCGCCCCAGGTCGTGCGAGGTGCCCCTTGCGACCACAGGCCCAGGCCGAGCGCGACGACGGCGGCCCCCAGGACGACGGGGTTGATCCCTCCCATCAGGGTCGCAAGAGCAGCGGCGATCAGGACCGTGCCGGTCACGATACCCCGTCCGATGCCGTCGCGTCCGGCCAGGGCCACCAGGGCGACGGTCAGAACCGTCAGCCCGATGCCGCCTTCGATCCAGGGCAGTCGAGCCAGCAGGACGTAATAGGTCTCGGCCGAGTCGACGCGGCTGGAGATCGGCCCGGCCAGCAATCGTACGGCGTGTGTCAATACAAGGCCTGAGGCCAGAACCCAGACTCCCCCCAGGACGCCGCGTCCGACGTCGGCAAACGTCAGCCCCGTGGTGTGCCGCCCGCCCCAGAAGGCGAAGAGGGTCAGGGCCCCAGCCAGGCCGATCAGGATCCAGCCGGTCGACGGCGCATGGCCGACAATGAACTGACCCAGGATATCGGCATAGACGCGCGGCTCGGTCGCGACGGGCAGGGCGGCGCTTCGCAGCAAGGCGTCGGTGGCCTCCAGCGCCTGGGAGCCGATGTGCTGGACACTGCCCTGATCCAGCGCCTCGGGGGTCGAGGTCGGCGAATGATACTGGGCCGGGCGGCCGATGAAGGCCAGGTTGATCCCGGCGATGCCGCGCTCTCGCGACACAGTGAAGTCGGTGCCATTGGGCATCAGCTCATAGACCAGCACAGCCAGCGAATTGGAGGTCGCCCCGCCGTCTGCCTTTGCCGAGGAGCGGGCGAACAGGTCGATGGTCTGGCGATTGCTCGGTCCGGTCTCGAACATCATGGCCCGCCCACCGCCGCCCCGCGCCTCCAGATTGACCACAGCGGCGACATGGGCGGGCAGGGACGGGGCCTTGAAGAAGCTGACGGCACCGTCCAGACCCAGTTCCTCGGCATCGGTCAGCAGCACGATCAGGTCGCGTTCCGCCGGTCCTCTCGACGTGATGGCGCGCACGGCCTCGAGGATCGACGCCACCCCGGTCGCATCGTCGGCGGCACCCGGCGACTTCGCCACGCTGTCATAATGGGCCATGATCAGAACGGCGGGTGCCGTGCGGTTCCGACCGGGCAGGACGCCGACGATGTTGACCGGCAGGACCGTTGGATCGAGGCCCCATCGCGTCAGCCGGTCGCGACCTTCTTTCGACATCTCGCCGACCTGCAGGGCGGGGCTCAACCCCAGCCCGGCCATCCGCCCGACCAGATAGTTCTGCACCCTTTGATGATCCGCTGACCCGACCGGATGGGGACGGCGCGCCATCTCGCGGACATCGGTCATGGCGCGGGCGGCCGAGAAGGCGGTCGGAGCCGTGGTCAGTCCACGCGGGCCCGGCGTCTGAAGGGCGGCCACGCCCGTGAACAGCGCCACCGCGAGCGCGCCGATGAGCAGGCCAAGTCGCATGAAAAGTCCCCCTGAATGAGGGTCATCCTAGGGAGGGAATCGATCCCTTGTCGATCCGGCGCCTGTCGATCCGGTGGGTTCAGGCCGCGATCCGGCGATGCTCGGGTGCATAGTCGGGGTCCTGTCCGTCCACATCGACGCGTTCGCCGGCATAGATCCGGTCGATGACATCGGCCACGACGGGGCGACTGGCCAGATAGCCCTGGAACTCGTTGCACCCGATGGCGGCCAGACGCAGCCACTGGTCGGGCGTTTCAACCCCTTCGGCGATCACCCGCATGTTGAGGGAACGCCCCAGTTGCAGGATGGAAGAGACCAGGACGTCCGCTGATTTCGACTGGCCCATGTCGGTCACGAAGGACCGGTCGATCTTGATCTTGCCGATCGGAAAGCGGCTGAGGTAGGCGAGGCTGGAATATCCGGTCCCGAAATCGTCGATGGCGATCGAAAAGCCGGCTTCGCGCAGCCGGTCCAGACGCGCGGCCGCGCCATGTCCGCGATCCACCAGGACACCCTCGGTCAGCTCGAGTTCGATGCCTGAGGGGCTGACACCGGTGTCGCCGGCGAGCGCCAGAATCTGGTCGGTAAAGTCCGCGTTCTTCAGCTGAAGGGCCGAGACATTGACCGCCATCTTCAACGACGGCCAGCGCAGGCTGTCCCTGAAGGCCTGCCGAAGGGTGAACTCACCCAGCGCTTCGATCATGCCGCACTCTTCGGCCATCGGTACAAACACGGCGGGCGACACCGGGCCGAACTCTTCAGACGTCCACCGTACCAGGGCCTCGACCCCGATCATCTTGCGCGTCCGATCCACCTGGGGCTGGTAGACCATAGTCAGGGCACCGGCCTGGATATCGCGCCGCAAGGCATTCTGCAGGCTGCGGCGACGCCTGCGCTCCTCATCCATGGTCGGGTCGTAACAGGCCTTGCGCGCCTTGCCGTCCCGCTTGGCGGAATACATGGCCAGGTCGGCCCGACGCAGGGCATCGCCGGGTTCCAGGTCGGACGCCTCGGCCAGCCCGACCCCGACGCTGCCCGTCAGCTGAAAGCGACCGATGCTCAGCGAGAACGGCTTGGTCAGGGCCTGAAGGATGCGTTCGGCATAGGCCGTCACCTCGTCCTGGTCCGCGTTCATCTGCAACAGGGCGAACCCGTCGCCGTCCAGACGATAGCAGTGGGCCTCGCCGCCCGCGATCCGGCGAAGACGCATGGCCACCGTCCGCAGGAGTTCGTCGCCAACGGTATGTCCGCTGATGTCGTTGAGCTCCTTGAAGTCATCCAGATCGACGCAGTGCAGGGCATAGGCCGGCCCGCCGCGTTTCAACGTCTTGAAGACCCTGGCCAGGCGTTCGTCCATCGCCAGACGGTTGCCCAGGCCCGTCAGCTTGTCGTGGCGCGCGATGAGCAGGGCGCGACCCTCGCTGGCGACGACCGCCTGGGTCGCTGCATGGGTCTTGCGGTAGGCCACCAGGGCGATGGCCAGCATGCCTGCCAGCATGGCCAGGACCATGGGAAGGAATTTGCGCAGCAAAAAACTGCCTGGAGTCTGCGGTGTCCAGTCCAGCGAGGCTACCGTCCGGCCCTCGGCATTGGCAATGCCGACGTGGGCCTGGCCGGGTTCCCCACGGGCGTCGCGCATATGCATGTGCGCGTCCTTCAGCATATAGCGTTGGCTGAAGCTGCTGATATAGGCCGCATCGACCAGGCGACCGGTGACGATGACTGGCGCACGCTCGCCCTGGAGCGTCGCCGTGCCGAAATCGGGCTGAACCAGGGTGGCGGACAGCACAAACAGGCTGGATCCGATCGCGTCGGTGGTGTTGGCCACGATGGCGTCCTGCGGAGCCGTCGTCGCGATGGAGGCGTTCGTCAAACGGTCGGCCTCGGACCTTCTTACCGCCTCGACGATACGCGCGACCGCGGGTGCGATGGCGTCATAGTCCGAGAGCGGTGCGTCAATACCGCCCTGCATCCCGTAGACGGGCCGGTTCCGGGCGTCCAGCACCCAGGAGAACTGGAAATCGCTGGTCATGTGCAGGTAGGCACCGATATTGTCGTGGGCCCAGTCGCGGTCGAACCGGTTGTCCAGATTGGCGACCGCATCGTCCCAGACCGCCTGGGGCACGACCTGGCGTCCGATTTCGGCGGCCCGCGAGACGAGGCCGTTCTCGACCAGGTTCTGTTCGCGATTGAGCGCCGCCCTGTCGAAATCCTCGGCCATGCCGTTGAGCGTCAGGGTCAGCAGGAGGATGGCGACCCCACCTCCGGCCGCGACCGCCCAGAATTGATTTTTGGTGTTTGCGCGCTGCGGCACGGCGGCTCCCCCACTTGGAGCACGACCCTACGCATGGCGTGCTAACGAGGTTCTTCCAGAGATGGTTACGAATCGACGATTGCGACGACCGTATCCGAAGAACCCGATCAGGCGGCCCGGCTGAGCGACGACGGGGCCTTCACGAACAGGCCTCGCCGGCCCGATACAGGGCGAAAGGCAATACTGTCGCCCTCCAGCCTCTCGTCCGCCCCCACGAACAGACAGCCGTCGTCGACCAGACGGCGTTCCAGGGCCTCGATCACGCCGCTGCGCCGTGCAGGCTCCATGTCGCTGAGCACGTTACGACAGAAGATGATGTCGAACCGGGCCTCTCCGGCGGGTTCGTCCAGCAGGTTGGCCCGGGCGAAAGTGACCTTTGATTTCAGGTCGGGATGGGCGGCCCACTGTTCCTCTACCGGCTCGAACCAGCGCAGCATGGATGCCGCCGACAGGCCTCGCTGGATCTCGAAGGTCGTATAGGCCCCCGCCCGGGCGCGTTCGAGAGCGCGTTGCGACAGGTCGGTGGCGACGATCTCGACATTGGCCCCGGCGTCGCCTGCGGCCATGGCCAGGGACCAGGCTTCCTGGCCTGTGCCACATCCGGCCGACCACAGGCGGACCAGGCCCCCGGGCCGCACGTGGCCGATGGCGGGCAACAGTTCGCGGGTCAGGGTGTCGAACGGGGTGCGGTCGCGGCGGAACCAGGTCTCGGGGTTCAGCAGGGTCTCGATGATGGCCCAGCCCAGGGAGGCGACCGGCCTGGCCCACAGCGAGGCCAGCATGGCGTCGACGCTGTCGAACCCTTCGCGCCGGGCCACGGGACCCAGACGGTGCTCGGCCAGATGGATCCGGTCGCGCGTCAGCCGGAACCCGGCGCGGGAGGCCAGAAGTTGCTGAAGGCGGTCGAAATCTTCCTCGGTCATGGCGGGTTCATGGCGGCTCAGACGGCCCCCACCTCCGCCAGCTTGGAGTGCAGGATCTCGCCGTCGAACGGCTTCATCACATAGTCGTCGGCCCCGGCCGCCAGACCTTCGGCGATTCGCTCGGGCTTCGTCTCGATGGTGCAGAACAGGACCTTGGGCGTGTCGCCGCCCGGCTGGGTCCGCAGGCGACGCAGGAAGGTCAACCCGTCCATCACCGGCATGTTCCAGTCCAGCAGCACGACGTCGGGCATGACCGAAGCGCAATAGGCCAGGGCCTCGGCACCGTCGGCTGCCTCGTCCACCTCGAAGCCCAGCCCCTCGACGATGCGACGCGCGACCTTCCTGATGATCCGGCTGTCATCGACGATAAGACAGGTTCTGGCGTCCAACTCAGGGTCTCCGGCACGACGAATCCCGTCCGTGTGTACCACAGATCATGGCTTCGGGGCGGTTAACGAGGCGTTGGGAAAGGCCATTAAACCCCGATCATAGGGGCATTGTGGCCTCTATCGCGACCCGTCCGTCCTCGGTGACGACACTCAGGGTCCCGCCCGCCTCCTGCACTGTCAGCCAAAGCCAGTAGGGTTGCACCCACTGGCCGGTCAGTCCCTCGGTCAATTTCTGGCCCGCCAGGCCGGTGGCCGCTTCGGGCTTCAGCCGCGCGCGATTGCCCAGCGCCAGACCGGTCAGGATCAGATGGTCGCCCTCCCGGCGGCTCGTGATGGTGGCCACACCGCCCGACGGCAGGGCACCGGCGCTCAGATAGGCCAGGTTGACCAGGGCGCGTGCGGCGGGCTTGGCCAGGTCCGCCTCCGTGACTTGCCAGTCCATCGTGGCGCGTCCCCCATGGATCATGCCGGCGACCAGGCCGCGCAGGTCGCCGGCAGTGAACCGCTCGCTGGTCGTCGCGGCCCCGAACGCTACCCGACAGAAATGCACCAGGGCGATCAGCTTCGTGGCACTGTCGGTGATGAGGCCCAGGGCGTCGTCGCGCATGTCCTGGGCCGAGGGATCGTTCAGCAGGTCCAGCCCCGACATGATCGCACCGGCCGGGCTGACGAAGTCGTGGCACAGCTTTGCCGCGATATGGGTGGCCAATTCGACCCCGTCGGTCGGTAGGCGATCAAAAGTCAGGCATTCGGCGGTCTCGGTCATCGTCTCTCGGCTGGGCAGTTCGGGATTGTCGTCACGCTGGCCTGATTTGCCGGTTCGCGAAACCGTGAGGATCGTCTATCCAACGCCCCATGACCGATCCCGTTTCTTCCGACGCCATTTCCACCGACACTGATTCGTCCGATCGCGTGACCCGCGACCTGGCCTCCGGTGTGCTTCATGAGGCCATCGCCGCCATCGCCGAGGACGCCGCCCGCCTGATCCTGCCCTACTGGCGCTCGGGCGCGGTGGTCCAGACCAAGTCCGACGACAGCCCCGTCACCCTGGCCGATCAGCAGGCCGAGGCCCTGATCCTGTCGCGCCTCGCCGCCCTTTATCCGGGCGTGCAGACCGTGGCCGAGGAAGCCGTCGCCGCCGACGGCATGCCGACCCATGCCGAGGCCCGGTTCTGGCTGATCGACCCGCTGGACGGAACCAAGGGATTCATCGCCGGCAAGGAAAGCTTCACCGTCAACATCGCCCTGATCGAGAACGGCGTCGGCGTCGCCGCGGTCGTCTCGGCCCCGGCGACCGAGACCTCCTGGGCCGTCGGCCCCGAAGGCGCGCGCCGTCGCCGGTTCGGCGAGCCCTGGCGCGCCATCAAGGTCCGCGACCGTCCCGACCATCCGGTCGCCCTGCTCAGCTACACCATGACCGACGACGAGGCCGAGCGCCTGTCGGCCCGCCATGGCTGCAAGGCCTGGCAGGGCATGGATTCCTCGATCAAATTCTGCCTGATCGCCGAGGGCTCGTTCGACGTCTATCCCCGCACCGGCCCGACCCACGAATGGGACACCGCCGCCGGCCAGGCGGTGCTGGAGGCCGCCGGGGGGCGTGTGGTGATCGAGGACGGCTCGCCGATGCCGTACGGCAAGCCGGGCTTCAAGAATGGGGCGTTCGTGGCGATGGGGGGCTGATCGGTCTCAGGATCTCAAGGTCAGGACCGACGCCACGTCGCAGCGCCAGGCCTTCAGACGCATGGTGATGGCGAACGCTTCCAGTTGCGACAGAATGCCAATGGCTAGAACGGTTGTGATGGTCGCCCGCATCGTCGCGATATTGTCGCCCGCCAGGAGCGCGGCGCTACATAGTCCCCAGAGCGCCAGGCCGAATGCCTTGGACAGATAGTGGTGTGGCGAGGCCTCGCGGCGGAATTTCGCGTAGCTTGCCAGGTGGTTTCCAATCTCCAGTGCAGCGATGACCGCAGCGGCGGGCCACAGGAGGTCGATCAGGCCAGGCCTCGCCAGGGCGACGGCCGCGAAGGCACAGACCCAGAAGACCACATCGGCACGGCTGTCCCAGACGCGAAGGGCCGGGGTCGCGACCCCCAGGCGTCGCGCGATGATTCCGTCGAAGATGTCCGACAGCACGCCGAGCGCCAGCAGCGCGGCACAGGCTACAGTCCAGTCTGCCACGGCAAGTCCGACCAGCCCTGGGCCGGCGCACAGCCGGAACAGGACGAGGATCCAGGGCAGGCGGGTCAGCGTGCGGTGATCCGGTCGGTGATCAAGGCCTGAGCCCGCGCTGCCAGCCCCGGCAGGCCGCGCTCGCGCGCGACTTCGGCCGCTTCGAACAGCGCCAGTCCCGACGTGCCTGCATCGGTGCCGGTCAACAGGGCGCGGGCCTGTGCGATACGGGCCATGGCGATCTGGTCGACGGCCCAGTCGAGGTCGGATGCGGGCCGCGTCTCGGTCAGACGTCGGCGTACCACCGTCTCGGCGGTGGTCAGGCGCGGCAGGTCGCCGATCGAGGCGGCCGCCGCGATCTCGCCCTCGATCAGCATGTCGCGGGCCATGGCCCCGATCACCAGACCCTGTCCGGCCGTCAGGGTGTCGGCCTGGCGCAGGGCCGCCAGGGACACGGCCCCGGTCGAGACGGCACCCGGGGTTCCGCCGCGCACGATCTGGATGGTCGCCCAGTCCAGCGGACTGTGGTCGGGCGTGAACTGGTCGGCGGCGGCCTCGAACATGATACGGCCTTGTTCGCGGGCCGGTTCGTCGTTGGCGAGCGCCGCCAGCGCCGACAGACCGGCCCCGCACAGGGTCAGGGCCCGGGCGCGGGTCAGAGGCCGGTATTCGGGTGTGGCGTTCTGGACCAGTTGCAACAGGTCGCGACCGGCCTGATCCAGCAGATGCGGATCGCGTTTGGTGACCCCGGCTTCCAGCGCCAGAGCCGCGCGGTCCAGCCTCAGATCGTCGCTCGATCCGGCCCGTGCCCTGTCGATCTGGTGGATGGCGGCGTCCAGCAGTGCGGCGGCCTGGATCAGGGCGGCAGGGTCCTCGTCGAACCGGGCCAGGCGCGACTGGATACTGGCGTGGACCGCGGAAATCAGGGCCGAGGTCGCGGGCTTGACCGCGGCGGCCCCTGGTACGGCCTCGGCCGCCTGATCCAGGGTCTCGCGGCCGCCGCACAGGTCGAACCGCAGCAGCAGGCCTCGCGCCTTCTCCACCCCGGCGCGGGCGATATCGTCGATGGATCCGGCGTGGCGGGTGGCGTCGAGGGCGGCCCCCAGGGCGCGTGTGACGCTGTCGGCCGATCCGGTGCGCCGGGCATGCTCGCGCCACAGCGCCGACCCCCTCAGCCAGGCGGGGTGGGGTCTGGCGCAGGAGACCCGTCCCGCATCGGTACACTGACCTCGCGCCTCGGCGGCCAGCAGATCGACGCCGATCAACTCCAGCCAGCTCAGGTCCTCGCTCTCGCGCGCTTGGGCGAACAGCCTCCTCAGATCCCTGCCGAATTCGAACATATGTCTCGCCAGCCCTGTCCTCGACGACGCCTGTGTCGTCCCGGTTCGGGACCGCCTGCGCGATCCCGGCTCTCCCCACGCAAGCCCAGGGCCGCGCGAAAGGTCGGGGCCGCGAAAGACGTCCGGGCCGGGCAAGGAGTCAGGACCGCGCCGCCGGTTCGGTTCCCCCGAGCCGGACGGTTGGTTTGGTGATGTCGGTTCAGCCGAGATCGGGGGTCCTCGCGCGGCAGCGTTGCAGGGTGGCCCTGGCCTCGCCGTCGCCTGTATTCAACTGCCGGACCGCCAGGACGCGGGCGCGCGTCTGGTCTGCGTCGGCCGCTGCCGGATCGCGCCCCGCCGCCTGGGCCGCCTGGCCGGACGCCAGCGACCAGTACAGGGCCGTATCGAACAGGGACTTGCCGTCGGGGCTCTCGCCGCCTTCCAGTTCTGAAGCGGCCTGGGTCAGGCCCGCGCACCGCACCGCATCGTCATAGGAGATCAGCGGCGCGCGCGGAGCCTCCTGCACGGTCAGGGCGACATGGCTGGCGAACAGGATCGCAAACATGCCCCCAGACAACCACGGCCGCGTGGCGGAAGGAAGACACGGCGTCGAGAGCGGTGTGCCCGACCGACGATCCGTGAACGGTGGCAATCGTCGCCACGGCGTCACCGCCTCTTCTCGAATACGCCACAGCACCTTTGCTGCGGTGCAACACGACCGCCGTACCAGCGCCGCATCATCACCGCTGGGGGCAGCCATGACCGTTCGATTTCCGACTTCGTGCCGTTTTGCGGCGGTTCTGCTGGCTGGCACGGCCCTGGCCTCTCCGGCCTTCGCGCAACAGGCCGACCCGGAAACCGCCGTCGTCGACGAGATCGTCGTCACCGGCCAGCGCGCGGCCCAGCGCGCCGCCATCGCCGTCAAGCGCACCGAGTTCGAGGTCATGGACGTCGTCTCCTCCGACGACATCGGCAAGCTGCCCGACCACAACACCGCCGCCGCCCTGCGCCGCATTCCCGGCGTCTCGGTCCAGGAAGACCAGGGCGAGCCGCGCTTTCCGGTCCTGCGCGGCCTGACCTCGACCTACAACCGCACAACGATCGACGGCGCCATCGTGGCCTCGGTGGACACCAACGGCCGGACCATCCCGCTGGACATCGTGCCCTCGGTCGTCGCAGGGCGGCTGGAGGTGATCAAGACCGTGACGCCCGAGAACGACGGCAACGCCATCGGCGGGGTCATCAACGTCTCGACCCGGTCGGCCTTTGCACGCGGTCGCCCCTTCTTCGACGCCCTGGCCTCGGCGGGCTACTATGAGCGCAGCGGCGACGTCCGGAACGACGAACCGTCCTACCGGCTCAGCTTCGCCACCGGCACGACCTTCGGTCCTAACGATCAGTTCGGCATCGTCATCGGCGGATCGCAGGAACAGCTCGACTACGACATCCCCCAGATCGAGGTCGCCAACCCCTCGGTGCGCGAATACACCGCCGCCGGGGCCCCGGTGGACTCGGGCGCGCCTACGGGCAACGACATCCAGGTGCCGGTCCAGCGCCGGGTCTTCTGGTACAACAACACCAAGAACCGGACCGGTGCCAACGCCAAGCTGGAATGGCGTCCGTCCACCGCCCTGCGGTTCGACGTTTCGGGCCTTTACTCCACCATCGAGGACGACGAGGAGCGGATCGAGAACCGTGCCGAGCCGATCGGCAACGTCACCAACCAGACCCCGACCAGCGGCACCTTCGCGCGCGGCCGCAACATCATCCAGCTGAACCAGCCGATCACCACCCGCACCATCTCCATGGCGCAGGCCGGGGCGGAATGGGATATGACCGACCAGTGGCTGCTGAGCGGCCACCTGACCTGGTCCAGTTCCGAGGTCGAGGAACAGAACACGTCCGAAGAGTTCCGCACTGCCGACGCGCGCGGGACCGAATACGGCTTCAACTACAACACCTCGGACTTCTTCCCGATCTTTACGCCGTTCAACGAGGCGGCGACGCGGAACCCGGCCAACTTCGTTCACCTGAATCGCCGCGACGCCCTGACCTTGGGCACCGAGGACGTGATCGAGGCCCGCGCCGATGTCGCCTTCGACGACGGCGGCGACACCCGCAATCTGAAACTCAAGTTCGGCGGCGTGCTGCGCTCGACCGAGCATGAGGTCGACGCGACCCAGATGACCTATACGACGGTGACCGGCTTCACCTACACCCTGGCTCCCGTGGCCGGTGTGGGCCCGACCCAGTTGATCGCCAGCCGCTACCTGCTGACGCCGCGCGTGGACGTGGCCCTGGCCAACGCCTTTTTTGCGGCCAATCGCGCCAGCTTCAATACGGCAACGGTAACCCTGCCGTCTGATTTCAAGGTCCAGGAGGACGTGACTGCGGCCTATGCCCAGGCCTCCTACCGGTTCGGCGATTTCACCCTGCTGGGTGGCCTGCGCTATGAGAAGACCGAGATCGAGTCCGACTCCTTCCGCCAGCAGGGCACCGCCTTCACCCCGGTGTCGAGCCAGGGCGACTACGACAACATCCTGCCCAGCGTCCATGCGCGCTGGGATGTCACCGACCGGCTGGTCGTGCGCGCCGCCTGGACCAACACCATCGGCCGGGCAAACTACGGCGATATCTCGGCCCGCGAGACCCTGACCTTCAACGGATCTCAGGCGATCCTGTCGCGCGGCAATCCGAACCTTCAACCGCGCGAGAGCGAGGGCCTGGACCTGTCGATGGAGTTCTATCAGGACGACGGCCTGATCTCTGTGGCGGTGTTCAGCAAGGATCTGGAGAACGAGATATTCACCCTGTCCTCGGTCCAGAACATGGACCTGGGCATCGGTCGCGGCGTTGAACCGGTCGAGGTGCGCACGCCCCGCAATACCGAGACGGCCAAGATCAAGGGCATCGAACTGGCCTTCCAGCAGGCCTTCACCTTCCTGCCCGAGCCGTTCGACGGTTTGGGCATCAACCTGAACGCCACCTTCCTGGATACGGAGTTCACCTTCCTGACCAGTGTGGGGCCGCGTACTACGGGCTTCTTCCTGCAACCCGACACCACCACAAACGCGACCCTCTACTACCAGAAGGGGCCGTTCGAGGCCCGGATCTCGCACAACTACATCGGCGGCTTCCTGGAAACGATCAACGACACCATCCCCAACGCCGACCAGTACTGGAAGGGTCGCCATCTGGTCGACGCCTCGGTCAGTTGGCGGTTCGACCAGGGCGTGACGGTCTTCTTCGAGGCCCAGAACCTGTCGGACTCGGGGCGCCAGGAAAACACCGGCCCCGGCCAGGATTATCTTCAGGAATCGGCCGAATATGGTCGCACATTCTGGCTGGGCGCGACCTTCAGCTTCTGATTCCCCAATCCCGCGCCACCCGGTTATCGCCGGGAGGCGCGGACCATGGAACGGGTCCGTTCGGCTTGATCCATGTTTGAGTCCGACCCGAGGACACCCGATGATCTCCCTTCTCGCCGCGCTCGCCCTGGCTTCCGCCCAGACCCCGGCACCCGCCGCCTCGCCGCCCGAACATCCGCCCATCGCCCTGGCGGGACAGGCGCAGACGGTGCGGCGCTATGCGTCCGACGCGCGACAGGGCGTGGCGGTCGGTCCGGATGATGTCTATGCGGTCTCGAACTGGACCCTGACCCGCTACGACAAGGCGACCGGCGAACAGAAGGCCCAGTGGAACGGCGATCGCGTCCGGTTCCCCCACATCAACTCCTGCACCCTGATCGACCAGGCCCTGGTCTGCGCCAGCTCGAACTTCCCGGGCGTGCCCCATGTCAGCAGTGTCGAGACCTTCGACCCGGTCGATCTGCATCATGTGCGCAGCGTCGCCCTGGGCCTCGGCACAGGGTCGGTGACCTGGATCGAGCGGCACGACGGCTTCTGGTGGGCGATGTTTGCCAACTATGACGGTCGGGGCGGCGAAGCACCGCGCGATCATCGCCACACCACCCTGGTCCGGTTTGACGACCAGTGGCGCAGGCTCGAGGCCTGGGCCATCCCGGCCTCGATCCTGGAGCGGATCGCGCCGATGAGCCTGTCGGGCGGAGGCTGGGGTCCCGATGGTCGCCTGTACCTGACCGGCCATGACCTGCCCGAACTCTATGTCGTGGCCATTCCCGACGGGGGCGGCGTGCTGGACCACCTCGAAACCCGGGGCATCGAGGCCGAGGGTCAGGCCGTCGACTGGGACGAGAGCGAGCCCGGAATGCTGTACGGCATCACCCGCTCCACCCGCGAGATCCTGGCCATGCGGGTCCTGCCGAACCCCTGAACGGGGATCCGGCCTTGGCCTGTCACCCGGTCAGGGGCGGAACCGGGCCTCGCGCGGCACATCCTCGGTCTTGCAGAACCGCCACTGATCCTGCTCGACCCGCCCGTCCAGCGCCAGCCGGGCGCGACGCAACAGGGTGTCGGCCCCGACCGCCTCATAGGTCACGCTATAGGCTCCGGCATCGCCGCCCAGTTCGGTCATGCAGCGCTGTTCCTCGCTCCAGGCATTGGGGCCGGTCTGCAGGAACTGACCTGGCTCGCAGCCGCCGAAGTCGATCGTGAACGAGGTGGGCGTGAACCAGGCCAGATCGCCCTCGCCCGGCCAGACCTGATTGCAGTTCCGGTCGCCCCGCACATAGTAGCCGAGCGGCAGGGGGATCGGCGGCGGCGCGGTCGCACCGGCTTCCAGGATGATGGACGGTCCCTGCGGAGCAGAGGATTGCTGCGACGGGATGGTCCGGTTCGTGGCCCCGCTAGTCGAGCCGCCGGTCGTCGCGCTGCGGGTCGTTGTGCCCCCGTTCGTCGTCGCGCGAGCCGTCGTGACCTGGCCGGGCGTGGGGGGCACGGCTCGCGCCGGATAGGAGGCTTGCGGAG
>Ga0075012_10000360_pt1 | contig 49451 bp, 39 predicted proteins | sample All_14_2_FD_71474 | JGI IMG/M metagenome (GOLD analysis project Ga0075012, IMG submission 71474) | Freshwater microbial communities in response to fracking from Pennsylvania, USA - Allegheny Zone_MetaG_DW_15 | ecosystem: Environmental > Aquatic > Deep subsurface > Groundwater > Drilled...
AATTAGGAGATAAAGTTAAGGGAGTTGAATTTTGGAAAAAAGCCAAGGAATTAGGCTCCAAAAATAAAAGTCTCGATAAAAAAATTGAAAAGAAAGAATATTATGACCCATCTTTTTAAACGACTAGCACTTTACGTGCTGGGTATTTTCTTTCTAGCTGCGTGTAATAAACATATTACCGAAACAGATCAGGAAAAACTACCGCGAAGAAAATTACAAGATTTAGTTTTTACATTGGATAGCATTTCTGATTTCAAACCAAATTTGTTTTATACAAAGATTAGTACAAAATTCAGTGATACGAATCGTGATATATCGTTCAAAACTTCAATTCGAATGGTACAAGATAGCGCGATTAATACGATGATTACCTATGCTAGTTTGCCCATTGTCAATTCAATGATAACGAAGGATAGCGTTGTAATCGTGAACAAAAAAGACAAGTGTTACATTCGTCAAAGTTTGGATTATATAAAAGAAAATTTTGCGGTAGATTTCAGTTTTACGAATATCGAAGAGTTGATTTTAGGCCTACCTGTAGATTTTGACAGCGCACAAAAATATTTTATGGTACACGATCCATACAACTATATTATTTCATCGCACAAGAAAAGGGAAATGCGACGAAATGAACGTTTGGCGAAGGAGGATTTAATTATTCAGTATGTCCTTACTGATGATGCGACAGGATTGAAAGGAATGTATATTGAAAGTCCATCCGACTCCGCAAGCATCAAAGTGGATTACATTGCTCGAGAAATAGTTGGCGGATATGATTTGCCAAAAGAAGTTTTTATCCAAATTATATCTCCGCGAAACAATATGCGGATTTTCATGGATTATGAAAAAACGGAAGTGAATGAACGTAGAGAGTTGATACTTATAATACCTGAAAATTATGAAGAATGTAAGTAAACTTTTATTTCTATTTTTTCTACTTGTTGTTAGCAACCATGCTGGCGCACAATCAAGTGAAAAACTAAAGACCGAACAAGATCGTTTAGCGAAGAAAATTTCGAACACGAAAAGCTTGCTAGATAAGGTTAAGACGAATACAGAAGCGTCATTGAATGAATTGAAAATTATTGACAAACAAATTCAATTCCGTGAAGACTTAGTGCGCAATTTTGACAACCAAATTCGTGGTGCTGAATCGAAAATCAGTGAAAAGGATAAAGAGATTATTAAGTTAACAGATAAACTTGGTCGACTAAAAACGCAATATAAAAAGCTCCTCATTTATGCATACAAGCACCGAAATAAGTATGGTCGATTAATGTACATTTTTTCTTCAGGAAGTTATTTCGAGGCGATCAAACGCAACAATTATTTGAAACGTGTTTCAGAAATGCAGCACAAACAATTTCTAATCATCCAGCAGCATCAAGGCTTGATTAAAAATGAAATTCAAACCATTCAAAAAGAGAAAGAATACAAAGTTCAGATTTTGGATGAGAAGAAAATTGAGCGTGATCAAATTGCCAAAGACAAAGTAAAGCAAGAGGCGGTTTATAAAAAATTCAAGTCAGAAGAAGGTAAATTATATGCACAGTTGAAGGAAGACGAGCGTAAAAAAGCCGAATTGAACAAGAAAATTAGCGCTGCTATCCAAAAAGAAATTGCCGCAGCTGAAGCAAAACGCAAAAAAGCAGAAGAAGCTGCTCGTAAGAAAAGTACTACAGCTGCAACGACAACCGGTGGGACAGCTGCAGCTGCAACGACAACAGCTGAAAAGAAAGAAACTACGACATTCACTGAGACAAAAGAAAGTGCCGCTTTAAATAAAAGTTTTGAAGGGAACAAAGGTAAATTACCTTGGCCTGTTGAAAAAGGAACGATTACTGAAGGATTTGGGAGAAACAATCACCCTACCTTACCTAATGTTGTAACCAACAATAATGGTATTGATATTAGTGCTCCAAAAAACGCGCAAGTACGAGCAGTTTTTGAAGGCGAAGTAACAAGCGTATTGAACATTCCTGGGGCTGGAAAAGTTGTTATCATTAAACATGGAAACTACCGCACTGTTTACAGCAATTTACAAGATACTTATGTTTCTGCTGGTTCAAAAGTGAGTACAAAGCAAGCTATTGGTTCCTTATTGAACAAAGAAAATAGTTCTGTTTCATTGGCGCATTTTGAAATTCACCAGGTGGTTGGAACGGTTGTAAATTGTCTCAATCCATCCCTTTGGGTGGCTAACTAAATCTGTTCATGCTGAAGTATTTATTTCTGACGGTTTTATTGACCCAACTTATTGTCGTAAACGCACAAGATACCTTGAGTATTTGTTCTTTTAACATTCAATTTCTGGGTCACTTTAAAAACCGAGAAAATGCTATTTTAGCAGAGGTAGTCAAGAATCATGATATTGTTGTTGTTCAAGAATTAGTCGCTGCGCCTCTTGATGGAAATTATCCGGATGGAACGCCGTTTAAAAAAGACATTGAAAGTGCCGCTTTCGTTGATGAAATGACGAAAAGAGGATTTGATTACTGGTTATCGAAAGAGGATACAGGTCCAACAAAAAACCACACACCAACAACAGCAAGTGAATGGTGGATTGTTTTCTATAAGAAAAACGCCGTTTTGCCCGATACTGCTCGTTGTTATGGATTTGTTTCAGCGCCTCTTGTGAACAATGAAGTTTACGAACGTGTTCCTTACGCTTTTCCATTCAAATCAGTCAAAGGAAAATCCAATTTTACATTGGTTTCCGTTCATTTAAAACCTGGTGATAGCCCGCTTGAAAAACAAATTCGACAAAAAGAATTGGTTGAATTATTCAAATGGACATCAACTGTAACTGAATCCAACAAAGATTTTTATGTCCTAGGTGACTGTAACATATACAGTGCGACCGAGTTCACCCATTTTAAATCGCAAAATATTACAAGCCTAAATGAAGTTTGTGTTAGCACAAATACCTTAATGTATGGCGATCCAACAAAGGGGAATCCTTACGATCATGTTTTTTATCATTCGTACTCGAAAGAGGATATCTTGAAAGGATCGTTTGAAGTTGTTGATTTAAGAAAAGCCATCTTAGATAATTCCAAAAAAGGTCAGTACACGGTCGATCCTTATGTTCACGATGATTTCAGAACACAATTTTCTGATCACACTCCAGTTGTTTTTAAGATTGTGACAGGGAAGGATAGTGATTTGTGACTAGAGACTTGAAACTAGAGACTAGTGGCAAGGTGCTAGAGACTGGATGATTTCGATTTTTTAAGGGAGATTTCAAGGGAGATAAAAGCAGCGCACATTGCCCAAATTGGCACAGCAGCTTTATCTGTATCCATGAAATTGTTCAATATTCCATGAACAAAGTAAGTTGTCAATGATAAGATCATCGATAAGATGATTACCCGCATCTCTCTGTCCTCTTTTGGCCAGCGATTATACAATTTGATGCCTTTGTAAAAAATCGCGCTTACAATCAATAACATCGCTATAAATCCAATTGCACCCATTTCCGCTAATGGACCCAAATATTCGCTATGAGCATTCCCTGCATCCCCAAAATTGGTTGAAATGATTGTCAAATTTTCAGGATCTTGAAAACGCGCATATTCAAAGGCATACGTTCCTGGACCAAATCCAAACATAGGTCGTTCTTCAAACATGGATATCGCGCATGACCAACGATTGATTCGTTCAAGATTGGATGCATCCGTTGTTACATTGGTTGCAGATTGTAACTTTTCGCCAAATTCTTCGGTGGTATGCTCAGATTTGTTTCGCGCCAATTCCATTTGTATGGCATCCCATGAAAAGAAAAGTGTTGTCCCTAAAAACAATGTTATTCCGGCAACTAAACTGAATTTAATTTTGAAATGAATCAAGGCCCATACGCCTAAGGCGGCAAAAATGCTCAGCCATGCGGCACGTGTATAGGAAAAATATAAACCAAGTAAGGTAATTCCAATCATCGAAATAATGATGGCTTGAATCAAGGGACTATGCTTCTTCGAGAAATACAAACCAAAAACGAGCGGAACAATTAACGCTACGATGGCACCATAAATCGTATGATCTTTGAAGAAAGGCCACATTACCCAATGTCCCTCTTTCTCTCCAAATCGATAACTGGCATGTACCACCAAGGTATACATAATCGCAATCATCATCCCCAAAATGAACAGCCACAAAAAGCGTTTAATGTTAAGCGCATCACGAAAAATATAGGTTCCAAATAGTAGAACCGGCACAATAAACCATAAACGAGCAAGCAAAAACTTAAAGGATGCTGTTGGATTTATACTTGTGATGGACGTGATAAAAACCCAAAAAAGATAGAATCCAACTGCCCAAACAATGGGGTTTTTCCAAATGTCTGGTTCTAAAATTGGTTTTCTAAATTGAAGTAACATGAAAAGCAACATGAATCCAAAAAGCATCGGCTCTGTTGGGATAAAGAGTCCAAAACTATTCGTGTATTCTTCAATATTGATGGAAATTGGAGTGAGAAAAGCGATACTCAAAAAAGTCCATTCCGAATAAAATATCGCGAAGTATACCGCCAATAAACCAATTGGAAAAAGAGACAAATACGCTTGATCTCTCCATGTGAAATACACAGAAAGTAAAATATATGCGATTCCTGCTAAGAGAAAAAGACTATTTCGCTTGTCGATTTGCAAGGATTAAGCAATTTTCTTCAATTCCTTCAATCGATCACTGATCAACAGTGCGAATACCATGAAAAGAAAAGCGCCTATTGTAGAAAGCAACACAATAATCATACGCTTTGGCTTGTCTTTCTTGTCAGCAACAACTGCTTTTTCTACCACGAATTTATGGTTGAATAAAGTGTTTGCATCTGATTCTGCTTGTTCGTATGACTCAAGGAACTCCTCCAATTTGGTAATTTTCTCGTTACGAATAAACTCCAATCCATCAAAGGCAGATCCATGCTTCAAGTTGACATCAATCATTTTTTTGATTTCTGCCTTTTCTGTAGCGCTTTTTGAATCCACATAAGCTTGGAACAAGTTTGTACGCCCTTCTAATGAAACAACACCTAACTCACTCAAGCTATCCAATTTATGCAAAACAGTTTCTCGTTCTGTTTCCATTTGTTGCTTCTTACGCTTGTTGATTTCAAATGCTGGAAGCGTTCGCTCAGCCACCATGTCATTCTTCACGCTATCTATCAAATCAACAATTTTGTTAGCCATATCAGCTGCTTGTTGAGGATTGCGATCTAACACATCAATTTGAATTGATCCATAACGTGTTCTAACAAACAACACATGTTGTTCATATTGCTTCACTAATTTGTAATGCTTATTCGGATCCGTATCATCAATGTCATAATGCTTAAACAAATCAAATTCTTCCACAATTTTGTCACGAATACGAGATGATTGTAAGATCTGAACCAACTGTTCTGCTTGTTCTTCTTCCCCAAAATCCATCGCAGCTGCTTTCGCATTTCGTTGCTCTGAGAAGGATACGGTACTTGTTGCTGCAGGGAATACAATCGCTGTAGATCGAAACAAAGGTGTCATTAAAAATGATGCGATGATAGATACTACTGCTGCAGCTGCTGTGACAATAATGATGATTTTTCTTTTTCTCCAGACAAAAACCAATAAATTCTGTCTTTCTGTGTCAAGTATAGTTGTTTGTTCAGTCATTCAATCCAAATTTTCAGTGCGAATTTACAGTTTTCTGCACAATCCCATGACTTATAACTGTGAAGGCTTAAATTTATTTTATCAAGTTTGCCTTTTTTACTGTCATGTAACTTTTAAGCTCTTTGACTTGTTTAACTTTCTATGAAAAACATTCTGTCTTTAAGCTTCCTATTGTTTGTCGGTCAAACACTTTCACAACAAGAATCAATTTTTACACAATTTTGGAATACCAAGCAACAATTTAATCCAGCATTTACTGGTTTAGAATTAAGACATGAGGCCCACGCAATAGGCCGTTGGCAATGGAACGGAGTGAATGCTGCACCTGATAATCAACTCCTTTCTTACGCTGCAAAAATCAATAAATGGAATAGCGGACTTGGTTTAACTTATCTACATGAAAAGATTGGATTTATTGAATTGAATCAAGTAAAAGCAAACTATAGCTATAACTTAATTTTTAATGAAAATCATTCGTTATCCTTTGGAGTTTCTGGTGGTTTCAACCTATTGAAAATAGAAGCGTATTGGATACCACCAACTACTTCGAATGATCCTATGCTTCCGCAAAATGAAACTAGTTTTGGTTTTACTCCAGATCTTGGAATTGCTTACAAATTCAAACGATTAAAAACTGGATTTAGCGTCACGCAACTAGTTGATTCACGCAGTACTTCAAACTATACAGAAGCCAGACATTACTATTTATTCGCTAACTATTCTTTTGGAAATGAAGAGAAATTTCAAATCCTACCACAAGTATTGCTTAGGACAGATCTTGTAAAGTTGAGTGCTGATATCAATGCATTAATGAGTTATCAAAACAAATACTGGTTAGGATTGACATGGAGAACATCAGACGCCATCTGTTTCACAGCTGGATATACTCTATTAAAAAAATTCAATCTTTCGTATTCGTATGATCTAACAATTAACAAACTTAGCTCAATCAGCACTGGATCACATGAAATTCATTTAGGATTTACACTTCGCTAATTTTTCAACTCACTTTTTTTTACAAGTGAAATGAGAGAGGGGAAATCAATAAATCGGTGTAAGAAAAGCAAGACGGTTCCTACTATGATCTGCGTGAATAGCAAATAATTTCCACTAGGAACAAACCGAATCATCAATAACATCCATAATACCAATGCTAAAGTGTGCAAGATAGTTTTCATTGGGAAATTCAATTTTAAAAACTGATGCGCATAAAGCAATTGTGCCAAAGCGGTCAATGATTGTGTAATAATAGTTGCTAGAGCTGCACCAGTTGCACCGTAAATCGGAATCAAGTAGAGGTTTACTCCAATATTAGCAAGGACACCTACTAAAGAAATTCGATTCAAAAATTTAAGATTCCCACCAGCTGTGAGGAGTGTTCCGTAGATTAAACTGATTGACATTGCGATGAAACACCACATTAACAATTGAAAAGAAGGAACTGATTCGGCTACATTGTTTTCATAAATGAGGGAAAGAATTTCAGATGCATTCGCATGGCAAATGAATCCAATTAAAATTGCTCCTCCCATTAATAAATTTCTTGATTGGTTCAACAAAGCTTCTAAGTCTGTGCTTTTCTGTTTTAAAATCCGAGCAAAAATGGGTAAAAGCAAATTGGCGAAGATCATTCCAAACATAAAGAGTGCATCCAGCAAGCGAAACCCTTGTGCATAGACTCCTGCTTCATATGCGCCATTTGGATGAATCCGTTCCAACATCACTGAATCTGTTCGGGTATAAATCATCATCAAAAGTATCAGCAAGGCATAGGGATAACTTTTTCGCAAAATCGCAAAGGAAAATGCCTTGTTCAAACGAAATTTAGGAAGTCCAGTTTTATGTATTAACAAGGCAAAAGCAGTTATTGCTGTTAAGGCATAGGCAACTGTTTGCATCCATATAAACCATTCAATTTGAAATTCACCATCAGTCACATTCGTAAACAAGACAGCACCACAAATGAAAATCAACAACAAGCGATCGAGTACTGAAATAATGGCATCAGTTTTAAACAAATGCAATCCGCCAAAATGACTGCGAACAAAAGCGATTAGGGTCACCAAAAGCTGATTAAACACCAGAACACCCAAGAGTATTAATTGATTCGAATCGTAGCCAAAAACGAGTGCCATGATGAGTGTCAATGCTGCGTATAAAAAGAAAAGTATGAGTCTAAAACTCATTATTTTTCCCCAATAGCGTCCGACTAAATGAGGATATTGAGCAATGTTTTTGGTGGTGTAATTGTTTATTCCAACATCCAAAACAATATTAAAAAGAAACGAAAGATTCAAAAGTGAGAAATACAATCCGTAGGCACTGGCTCCTACTCTATTTTGAACGCTTGCATCAATTCCAAAAATGGCCAAGGGCTTAATCAATAAGTTAAGCACAATGATCAATAGTAAACTTGACAAAAACTTCTTTTGCATGCGTGAAATTAACGCAAATCGAACTGATTAATTGGAAATAAAGATAAAATTCTGACTACAATGTACATTTTTATCAAAAGGAACCAATTTGTCATTCATTACGACGTGTGGATTGTAGTTCATTCCTTTCAAGTATTCAAGGCAATTCTGGCGATTTTCATTGTCCCACAATTCGGCGTAAATGATGGGATGATTGTTTTCCAAAATACGTTTCCCTCCTTTCAATGCATAGAATTCAAAATTCTCCACATCAATCTTGATTCCTTGAATAGGATTTCCATTCAATAAATTATCCAAGGTATTCACTGGAACCTGAAACTCCTCTCCTTCATTCCATTCGGTGATTGAATCATGCTTCACGTGACTTAAGCCTTGCATTTTAGTTTTCCCTTGGTGCGGCAGAATCATATCCACTTTCCCCTCAGTTTCACCTACTGCGACTTCGTGTACTTTGATTTTCTTCAATCCAAAATGATGAATAATTCGCTTTAAAACAGAAATATTATCCGGAATTGGTTCAATGGCATGAACAGTTGTATTGGGAAGCTTCTGAGCCAAGTGAACTGTCATAATTCCTAGGTTGGCTCCAATGTCTAACACATCACCCTTTCCATCTTCTAACATGGATAAAAAGTGGAAAAAATCCTTTTCTTTTGCGTCAGAACGCAATGTTTTGATTTTAAATCGCGCAAATACATACAGGTACGTTCGAAAACCCAACAATTTCTGTAATATGTATTTAATGCTATTCTTCACTTCCTCTTAAACGCCGCAAAAATAGAAAAAGTTGGCGAGTAAACGTGAACCTTGGGTTCTTAAGTGCGAATTAATTTGACAAAGACCTACTTAGACCCACGTCAGGTGTAAGAATTAGCTTTTTACTTTATTAGAAACTTAAATCCTTTTCCATGTACATTCATGATTTCAATTGCTTCATCTTCACGTAATAGTTTACGCAATTTAGCAATGTAAACATCCATGCTTCGACCGTTGAAATAGTTGTCATCACCCCAAATCGCGCGAAGTGTTGCTTGACGATCCAAGATTTCATTTTCGTTTTTAACAAGTAGTTGCAGCAATTGATTTTCTTTCGTTGTCAGCTTTTTAACCCCTTCCTCTAAATGCAACAAGCGCAATTCTGGTTCATATTTTATTTTGCCAATAAACAACTCTTCATTGACAGTCTTTTCATTATTTGACTCAGAACGACGTAAAATAGCAGTAATACGCGCCAACAATTCCTCCATCGAAAAAGGTTTCGTCAAGTAATCATCTGCACCGACAGAAAACCCTTGCAATTTATCATCCTTCATTGACTTCGCCGTCAAAAATAAGATGGGCACTTTTTTGTCGATTTCACGAATCTCCTTTGCAAGTGTAAAGCCATCCATTTCTGGCATCATGACATCGAAAATGCAAAAATTGTAAGTCGAAGAATTAAAACGTTCGAAGGCAATTTTGCCATTGCGCGCCAAATCCACTTCGAAACCCTTTGTTTTCAAATAGGTGTGTAATAACTTACCTAAGTTTTCGTCGTCTTCTGCTAATAAAATGTTCAATGCTTTGCTCATAGTTCTTTTATATTACGAGAGTAAATTCAGATCCCTCTCCATATTTACTTTTAACAATAATGTTCCAACCGTGCAGTTCTGCAACGGCCTTCACATAACTCAATCCAAGGCCAAAACCTTTGACATTGTGTACATTACCAGTTGGAACGCGATACAATTTATCGAAAATTTTCGACAAATGTTCTTTTCGAATTCCAACACCATGGTCTTTAACGGTTAAGTGTATCTTCTTATTTTCTCTCGTTAAACTTATTTCAATATCTGGTGCCTTTTCGCTGTACTTAATGGCGTTGTCAACTAGGTTGGTGATAATATTCGTCACATGCATTGGATCACCGATAATCTCAAATTGTTCCGTCGGCAGTTTTAACACAATGTTCCCATTGCTGTTTTGAATGCGAAATTGAGCGTGATGCGCCACTTCATGAATGACTTCATTCAAAATAATTTTTTCTTCTCGTAGCTTTTCCTCACCTCGCTCGATTACTGCGCTTTGTAAAATGCGTTCAACTAATAAACTCAAGCGCTTATTCTCATCCTGTATCATTTTGACATAGGGCTGAACTTCGGCACTTTGCTCCATCATATCCGAATCACTCATCGCTTCACAGGCCAAGGATATGGTCGAAATGGGGGTTTTAAATTCATGGGTCATATTTGAAATGAAATCATTCTTCATTTCGGAAAGTTTCTTTTGCGTTAAAATTGTTCTGAACATGAATATCAACGCAGAAATGATAATGGCCATTAAGGTCAAACTTATAGCAAGCGAACCCCACATTTCCTTTAAGATAAAGGTCTTTCTTGCAGGAAAATATATGTGGAGATATAAATTATCATCCAAAATATTGCTCGGAAACATGACCGTTTTCCCCGTTTTGAGCGTATCCAACGAAGTAGAATAATTTAGCGGCACATTGTTGAATTTGATGGGTATCCCAAACTCATCTGCCACCATATATTTATAATTGGATGGCAAATCATCATCCGCAATTTCGGTGCTGATCACAGAATCAAGAAAGGCAACATCAATTCGTTTTGCAGGACTTTCATAGACATTGTCTCGGAAAGCTTCACGCATCATATCATTGACGAATTTCGCCTTTTTGAATATTTGCTGCATAACTCGATGATCTAGCTGAATGGCAAGTTTAACCGAGTCGCTTGTTGGTATTGTTTTATTTTGCTTGTCAAATAAATCACGTAACTGACGTACATCTCTTGCGAGAACTTTTTGTTCTGTACTTAATCCAGAAATAGAATCATACGATTTTCCTTTTATCACAAGGTAATTATGAATCTCCCCATTTTCCATTACAGCAGTATCTTGAATGGAAATGGATTCTTGAGACGCCAATAATTGCTTGAATTCTTGTTTAAGGATGTCTTTGTATTGTCCGCTAAAATCGCGATTTACGATGTGCATATAACGACGGATATCCTCTGCTTTTTCATGACGAATAGCAATTCGCTCCAAAGATGTCGCAAGATTGTTTCGAAGTTGGGTAGATTTTCTATCATACAGTTGAGCCGTTTGAAACGCCTGAATCACCAATAATGCCAACGTTGCCAGCACTACCAATACCCAAATAAGACTCACTCTGATTTTAAACACACAAAAAAGTTTTAACGAATGTAACTTGACTTGTTCTTGTTTCTGTTGGGCTTAACTTTTTTTAACAGCGCTATTGAACCAAAAGTAGGGCTTAAGGTAAACTAAAATTCGTCACACAATTTAAACGGAGCTACTTTCGTTCCAACTAAATAGATGTGAAAAAAGAAAATTGAACTATCATAAAGCATAATTACAGATTTGAAAATTCGATAATTTGAATAAATCAATTTATCAAATCATATCGACCCTTCGGCAAGCTCAGGGGAGTCCAGCTCAGTGCATCGCTTTGCTCCTTGTTCTTTGATCTTTGTTCCTTGTTCAATTTTCACTCATGCACGATTTTTCTCCAAAGAACGTTGTACTTTCGTAGAGATGTCATTTTTTCGTCACATATTGCTATTTATTCTTGTGGTACTGGGAACAGAACAGGCTTTTGGGCAGACATCAAATTTGCGTAAAAAGTTGATTCCTTCAGGTTCGGAAGTAATTCAACTCGATTCTTTGAGTATTTATCCCAACTCTTTTAAACTTTTTTGCAACGCTGTTTTGTTGGGTGCAGATTCTTATGAGTTGAATCATTCAAAATCTAGTTTGCGGATCTTGAAACAATGTGATGGTCAATTAACAACAGAATACCGCGTGTTACCAATGAATCTTTCTAAAGTTTATGGTTCACGCGACACATCACTAATTTACAACGAACAAAAGGGTGATCGTGACAAGTTTTTGATAAGTAATAACTATGAGGTAAACGACATTTTTGGAGGTGCATCTCTCTCCAAATCAGGAAGTATATCTAGAGGAATTTCATTTGGAAACAATCAAGACTTAGGCGTAAATTCTACTTTGAATTTAGAACTTTCAGGTGATATCGGTCCCAATTTAAAACTCATTGCCTCTCTTTCCGATGACAACTTGCCCATACAACCCGATGGAAACACCAATAAATTACAGGAGTTTGATCAGGTGTTCATTCAGTTGTATAACGATCGGTTTAAAACGGTAGCAGGTGATTTCTGGTTGTACAAACCAAAAGGATATTTTATGAATTATCGGAAGCGTGCTCAAGGATTAACGGTTGAGTATACGTGGACCCAAGACACCAGTTCTGTATGGAAAACGCAGGTCAGTGGAGCACTTTCTAAAGGAAAATTCAATCGCCAAATTATTCAAGGTGTGGAAGGGAATCAAGGTCCTTACCGTTTACGTGGAAGTGAAAATGAAACATTTATAACCGTTTTAGGTGGAACCGAGCGCGTCTTTATCGATGGTAAACAACTGGAACGTGGACAGGAATTCGATTATGTCATCAATTACAATTCAGCGGAAATAGTTTTCACTTCGCGTTACTTGATCACCAAAGATTCGCGCATTGTGATTGAATTCCAATATTCCGATTTGAACTATGCCCGCTCACTTGTTCAGACTTCAACCACCTATTCATCTGAAAGATTCAACTTTTGGTTAAATGCCTATTCAGAACAAGATGCTAAAAATCAAACCTTGCAACAAGAGCTTTCACCAGCACAAAAACAGTTGTTAAGTTCTATCGGAGATAGTTTAGAATTGGCGCGTGTCAACAGTATCGATTCGGTTGGTTATTTCGAGAATCAAGTTTTGTACAAGTTGGTTGATTCGCTGGGTTACGATTCCGTTTTGGTGTATTCTGTTGATCCTGACTCTGCTCTATACCGCGCAGTGTTCACCTTTGTTGGTCCTGGCAAGGGCGATTATGTGTTCTCCAATTTAAATGCACTTGGAAAAGTGTATAAATGGGTTTCGCCTGTTGCAGGTGTTTCGCAAGGAGATTATGCTGCATCAAGACTAATCATCACTCCGAAGCAACGACAAATGGTTTCTTCTGGATTTAGTTATCAAATTAACAAGCAACTCAGGGTTGAAAGTGAAATTGCCTATACCAAAAATGACCTCAATACCTTTTCTAAATTCAGTAGTTCGGATGATGACGGTTATTCCAATCGAAGCCGTTTAATCGGAACAATTCCCTTGAGTCGTGATAGTTTACCTGCTTGGGCACTCGAAACAAAGCTTGAAGTAGAAGCGCTCAACAAAAATTTCGTTCCCATTGAGCAATACCGAGCAGTTGAATTTGATCGTGATTGGAATACGCGTAACAAAGGATTTACGGGTCCACAGTTATCAACCATTTTAGGGACAAATTTCAAAAATCGTTCATACGGAAACATAAACCTAGAAGGACAACATTACATTATCGGTGATGCCTACCAAGGAATTCGCACAGCAACAAATGGCGCTTGGAACAAGAAAGGATTTAGAGCGAAATGGGACGGGAGTTATTTATCATCTGATGCCGAACGAAAGAATGAATTTATTCGCCACCGATCTGAAATTTCTCAAAACTTCAAGTGGATTAGAATTGGCTACATTGATGACCACGAAATGAATCGTTTTACGGGTGGTGCTGTTCCATTAGAAACCTCCAGTTATCAGTTTTTTGATTATCAGTTTTACATAGCAAATGGTGATTCCATAAAGAATCAATATAAACTGTTCTATCGTGAACGCTTCGACAGGCTTTCTGATAGTACAAATTTACGATCAGCCGCAAAAGCTAAAACCGCTGGAGGAGAAGTGAAAATAGTTGAACTCAAAAACCAAACACTGAACGTTGTTACCAGCTATCGTGAGTTGAAAATTATTGACCCACAATTGATTCAACAAACGCCAGAAAATAGTCTCTTGGGAAGAATCGATTACGAAGTTCGTTTATTTAAGGGGGCATTAACCCTGAACAATTTTTATGAAGTAGGATCTGGTTTAGAGCAGAAAAGGGAATTTCTTTATATACAAGTCAACGCGGGACAAGGAATTTACACATGGATTGATTACAATGCCGATGGAATTAAAGATTTGAATGAGTTTGAAATTGCTCAATTTGTTGATCAAGCGAATTATGTGCGGGTTTTTACACCAAGTAATCAATACATTAAAACCTATTCGAATGAATTAAATCAGTCCGTTTATTGGCGACCGGAGCGTATCTGGTCTTCTAAAAAAGGCTTTTTAAAATTACTTTCGCGTTTTTCCGATCAAGCGAGGGTACGAATCAATCGCAAAACGAACCTATTCACAGGAGCGGATGCTTTTAACCCATTTTCAACTCAGATTAGAGACACGAATTTGATTGCTGCGAATACGAACTTGAGAAATACCCTTTTCTTCAATCGTACCTCATCCATTTTTGGTGGAGAATATACCTATCAAGATGTTCGGAATAAAACACTTTTAGCAACAGGTTTCGATTCGCGTGCTAATACCTATCATGAATTGTCCTTTCGATGGAATATCAAACGTGTTTTTTCAATCGAGTCAAAAGGTCAAATCGGAACAAAAGAATCGAATGCGGATTATACCGCTGGAAGAAATTACTTGCTTTCTTATTATTTCATACAGCCTAGTTTCATTTTTCAACCAACCACTAGCTTCAGAGTAACATTGGATGGAAAATATGCCGACAAACAGAATGCAGCAGAATTTGGTGGTGAAAAAGCATTGGTTGCAGAAATCGGTTCAACGTTTAAGTTCAATCAGGCTGAAAAAGGTAGTTTACAAGGTGGACTTAAATTGGTCCAAATTGATTACAATGGGAATGAAAATTCTGCACTTGGATTCGAAATGTTAGAAGGTTTACGCGCAGGGACCAATTACACATGGAATGTTAGCTACCAGCGATCAGTATCAAGAAACCTGCAACTTTCATTGCAATACAATGGTCGAAAATCAGAAAACAATCGAACGATTCATTCAGGTGGTATGGAATTGAGAGCTTTCTTTTAGGCTTCAGATAAAGGCTTTAGAATTGAGGTATATAACATAAAACTATCTATCATTAGATGCCTTACGCCTTATTACATATTAAAACTTAAACTCAACTTCAAGTATAAATTCTTCATTGCATCAGTTGAAGAATATGCTCCGTAACGATAGAAAGCACCTATTCCGATTCCACTGACACCAGAAACTAATACATTATTTAGTATCAAACCACCTTCAAAGAATCCTTTATCCATTGATCGAAACCCAACATTGTGAGAAGATTTGAGGTTCATTTCACCATAACCAATTGCATGATGCAAAACGATTTGTGGTTCGTTCCACTTTGCTTTCGTTTGAAATTTGGTAAATTCCATACGTGTAAAAAGTCCTGCTTGACGTGTATGATAGAACTCCCCTGGAACCATTGTTTCAAAGGTGTTTTTTACCGATAAATTCCACTGTCGACCTGTTCCATTTCCAACTTGTTGCAAAAATAAAGGCACATCACCAATTGTTTGACCGCCTGATAAACACCATGCAAATTTTCCTAATGCAAGAATGGGGAAGTCCTGTTGAATATCGAGGTTTAAACGTGTATAATCGAATTGTGCGGTATAGAATCCAGTGAGACTTTTCGCAATTTTAAAACGGATTTTTGGGTATTTAGTACCTTTTGAAATACGTTGATCTCCTATTTGCATGACGCGTTCACGAATGTTCCAAATAAATTCTAAATTCGCTTCTGCCACATCCGTTTGAGAAATAGTAAAACTTTGATTGTTATCATCTAATTGCTTGAATTGGTATTCACTGTTAAACCAAACACGCTGAAAATTTCCACCAACACTTACCTTGATATTCGATTTAATATTCGCAGAAAACACTGCTTCAGCTAAACGCTGATGATCCATGTACTGAATGAAGAAATTACGATACATCGCTGTTCCTGTCAATGAAAACAGGTCTTTTTGAAAGCCTACTCCACCCCGTTCCATGACATCATCTTGGTAACGTAAATCTAGTTTTATTCCTTTCTTGCGATAAAAATGAATGGTCGAATAAGCACCATATTTCCACACTTTATCACGGTTAGCCCAAGCTAAATATCCACCTATAACGACTGGTTTCATTAACTTTTTTGACGTTTCCAATCCACCTCCAAAACGGTAGCCCTCGTATAAATTGAAATTAATTAAGCGTGAAATATCCAAATTGAAATAACCCAATGGAATCTTTCCTTCGGACAAAATTTTCAATGCTGCTACACGACGATCCAAGTGGTTTGCCTTTGATAAACTATCTATCATGTTATAGGTGCGATTCTCCTTTTCTGTGATGGTATAGATCCGCAAAGAATCCCAAATTTCATCCTTGACCTCCCCTGCTTCTTCGCTAGTGGTAACTGAAACATTGTCAAATCCCTTCTTACTTTCAGGGTCCAAATCAAAGGAAACATTCTTGATGTAAGTACTTCCCTTCCCTTCTAAAAATGTTTGTTTAAGTTTGGGGGAAAAGTTCACACTACTCATGATGATTTCTGTACTCAATTTGCTCGGGAACCATTTCTTTCCATTTGAAAAAGCATATTCTTGAACAATTTTCACTTTGTTTGTTAGTGTGTCTGAATACGGTGAAGCGATTACTTTTTCAATAGCATAACCATTTGTATTGATAAATAATTGACCTGTCATACCTTCAAAATTCTTTCCTTTTCTTGGTCGATAAAAAATGGTGAAAGTGGTATCCTTTCCTACAACAGTTGTATCCTGAAGAATAAACAAATAGCGATTGGTGCCACCAAAAGCTATTGGATTGATGTAATTCTTCCCGAGTAATTGAACTTGATTTTCATAAAACGAAAAAGATTGCATTTCATTTGCAAAGGTAGAAAACATTGCATCAGTAAAGCCTGAAACTTTGTAAGCTGTAATTTCTTCTTTATCACGCGCTGGTGGGATGAATGTGCGAGTCGAAGCGCTTTCCAACATGAACAAATATTGTTGGTCTAAGAATCCCTGGATTTTCGAAAGTGTTGTATCTCCTTTTTGGGCTACAACGCGGTCAATTTCTTCTCGATTGATGTCAAAAATGAACTTGCTATAACTTTCGTACTGAAAAGCATCATTTTCCATTGGATTGTTCAATTTTCTATTCGCGATTGCTTTATCAATAATTCGATGTGCGGGATTTTCCCCTGCTGTGACAATCACTTCTATAACATTCTGAATTGTTGGCTGAAGAAAAATGATGTTGTCGACACAATTCGCCAGATTGACAAGTGTATCTCTGTAGCCACTTGTTTTAATCTCTACATTAAGTACTTCGCTTCCTACACTAAAAACACCATCAATATCCGCTAACAAAGGCGCAGCACCTTGCGGTTTTACTTTAGCAAAAGGGATGCTTTCTTGCGTAAAACTATCTTTTAAGAAGTAACTATTTTGACCAAATAAATTCAGTATTGATAAGAGGAAACAGGTAAATAGAAGATATTTCATGAGATAAATATAGTTAATTAGGGACTAGGGACTAGAAATTAGAGACTGGATTAACACAATTCATGTTCCCATTCCCACTTTCTAGTTCCTAGTAACTAGTTTCCAGTTCCTAATCCCTATCTTTGAACAATGTCAGCGATGAGTGATTCTTTTCGAATACTAAAACACCTTTCGATTTATCGAATTTGGAACCTCATTCTCTTAAAAAAATCCTACTATTTATCGCGCCTCACCAAAAGAGCAATTACATGGGGGAAACCGTTTTCTTTATCAATTGAGCCCACAACAGCTTGTAATTTAGGATGTCCTGAATGTCCAAGTGGACTAAAACAATTTACGCGACCAACAGGGAAACTCGATCTCGACTTGCACAAAAAAATGTTGGATCAAGTGAGCAAATCAGTATTTTACATCAACTACTATTTTCAAGGGGAACCTTTCTTGCACCCACAGTTTTTAGAGTTGATTCGACAAGCTAAAAAACACAAAATATATACAGCAACTTCAACTAACGCTCATTTCATCGATCAGAAAAAAGCAGAAGAAATCATCGATTCAGGTTTGGATCGACTAATCATTTCCATTGACGGACTAACGCAGGAAACATATGAAAACTATCGCGTTCATGGAAATTTGGCTAAAGTTATTGAAGCCAGTAAATTACTAATTGCGGCTAAAAAAGCGAAAGCTTCAGCCACGCCTCATTTAATTTTTCAATTTTTAGCGGTTAAACCCAATGAGCATGAAATTCCAGCTGTTTTCACTTTAGGAAATGAACTGGGAATCGACGAAGTACGCATCAAAAAGGCGCAAGTTTACGATTATAAAAACGGCAATCCTCTATTGCCTGAAAACGAAAAATATTCGCGTTACACACGTCAGTCAGACGGAACATACAAACTAAAATATGCCACAGGCAATCATTGCTGGCGCATGTGGTCGGGAAGTGTATTAACCTGGGACGGAAAAGTAGTTCCTTGCTGTTTCGATAAAGATGCGCAACACGTGTTGGGTTCAATCGACTCAACGGATTTTCACACTATCTGGAAAAATGAAACCTACAGAAATTTCCGTCAAGCCATTTTAACTGGACGCAATCAAATTGAAATTTGTCAAAATTGTTCTGAAGGCGCGAAGGTTTTTCATTAGGGTTAGTTAGAATCTATTTAATTGACTTTTATCACCAGACAATCGCAGCAATCATTTCTATTCAAATCTCCTTTGACATTTCTAGTAATGTTCGTTTTACAGATAATCTGCGCTAACGGAGTACCCGCAACAATCGTTTTAAAGATAATCTACGCTAACGCTTGATTTTTTATCATCCGCCGAAGGCGGATTCTTGTTACTTTTGTGCATCCTCACATTAAACAGAAAAAAAGGTATGAAAACGAGCGCGAAGATTTTTAGCATTTTGGGAATTGTATTTCTTTTTACTGCATGCGGTGATAAGCCGGTTGATGAAACAAAAACAGATGATATTGCAATTGAAGAGTCATTTGAAGGACAAACGGATTTTGAAAAGCGCATTGCTGATACTGATGCGAACTTACAATTGATTCCAGCGAACAGCTTAATTTTTACACATACCAATGGTTCTACCGAAGAGGTGACGGCATTTTTAAATGACAAACAAGAGATTCAAAAATTAGAAGAATCATTCAAGGATGGAATCACTGGAAATTATGGTTCACGCATTTTTTATATCGAAAATGGAAAACGTTATGCAACTAAAGAAATCTATTTAGACAATAAAATGAAATCACCTATGTTCGTAGAACGCCATTCTTTTTATGATAAAAACGGCAAGGTGAAATATTCTCGTCAACGTGAAGCCGAATATGAAATTGACTTAGAAATGGCTGCGTTTAAATTAGTTGATGCTGTAGATTGTCCTGTTGATAACGTGATGCAAATCATTAATCAAGTTGGACCATACGAATTGACTTTTCAAGGTTTCACAAGCAATGGCGAAATGGATTTCGTGATACTAGGAGAGAACGTGAAAGAAGGATTCACCACCTCATTGGCGGTACAGCACAAAGAGGGCGACATTCAAAAATTGTACATGAACGAGAAAGCTTACATCGGTGATCCATTGGAAGTTGAATTCGAACGCATGATTGATAGTCGCGATTTTGAATTCCAAGTTCTACTTTCGCTTAAAATTAAAAAATAAGTACAACTAATACACCTTTACACTACCTGTTTTTAAAGGGAATGTGAAGGTGTTATCATTTCATTAACTCTTAATTTTCTTGTTTTACCAAAGAGATAAATCTCCAATTTTGCAGTGTCAAATTGATAGTGCAGCGCGCGGGTATTTTCAACTTGAAGACAACTTTAGATTAGATTGAATGCTTTTTTGAACTCATTCAAAACGAATTCTTTCCACTGACCATGGATATTTTCCTTCCGTCAAAAGATTCAGTTTTTGAGTAACATTTGAAGAGCTTGGATGTCTAACCGACAGTAAGTTTTTAACGTTTAAAATAAAACAACATGAAAACAAAAATGATTTTTTTCGCAGCGCTTTTCTTCTTGTCATTCAATAGTATGGCAAACACAGATCCAAAAGCATCCAATGAAACCAAAAAAGAAGATACAGCTAAAATTGTAGAAACACAATTCTCTGTACGTATCGACGAAGAGTCAAATCAAGTAATCGTTTCAATAATTGGTGATTTTGAAAAGTACTCATCAGTTTCAATCGCTAACGCAAGAGGTTCAGAATACCGTTTTTCATTCATTGAAGAAGGTCAAACTGAATTCGTATTCAACGTGAATGATTTGAAAGCTGGTACGTACATGGTTATCCTGAATTCGAATGAGGAAATCAGAATGAAACGCTTTCAAAAAAAGTAAAATTTCTTACCCCCTGATCAATCGTATAATCCTATGCTACACTACATTTAATACGTGAGAAGAAGCGCTTTTCTGCTTCTTTCTCTTACCGGTTAAGAAACCAATTATTCTTCAATCACCACAAAAAGTAGTGATTCACTTCAACTTTATACTCCCTTTATCCATATTTACTCACCGCTTGACATTTTTCGTAACGAATCATCAAATGGTATGTTTATACTTGCTGTTCAATCCAAGAATAAACAATGAAGTATCTAATTCCCCTCTTAACCATTCTTTTTCTTTCCTCTTTTGGAAACAATGGTTTTTCACAAAAAATGAAAATTAGCGGAACTGTTTTCGATTCAACTGGAACACGACCAATCCCAAATGCAACTGCAATGGCAGTTCGCATGAAAGATTCACTTTTATTAGGCTTTAAGCGCACCAACTTCGAAGGTAAATTCGAAATGAACTCCTTCAATATCGATACGTTTACCTTAATGATTACTAGTCCAGGTTACGATGACAAGTTGTATTACATTTTTGGTCACGCAACAAACACAGAGATTGATATCCCTTCTATTCGCATGAATTCTAAATCACAAGAATTAGAGGAAGTCGTTATTTATGCCAATAAAAACCCAATCTTCTATAAAGGTGATACCTTGGTTTACGTAGCCGATTCATTTAAAGTAGCCGAAGGCGCTGTGGTAGAAGATTTATTGAAAAAGCTACCTGGACTGAGCATCGATAAGGATGGTAAAATCACTTCTCAAGGACAAGAAATCACAAAAGTATTGGTGGATGGTGATGAGTTCTTTGGAACCGATCCAACGGTTGCTACAAAAAACTTGGGTGCAGACGGAATTGAAACAGTTCAAGTATATGAGAAAACCGACAGTGAAACCATTGGTGGATCGGATGCTAAAATCAAAGTGCTCGATCTCCGATTGAAAGAAGAAGCCAAAAAAGGATATTTTGGTCGCGTCTCTGGCGCCTCCGATTTGTGGCTCACACCTGTTGAGGGCTATGTTGGTTCGAGACCTTTTTACGAAGGTGAATTATTGCTGAATAAATTCAATAGTAAGCAAAAGATTTCCATTTTTGCTTTGGGTTCTAATACGCCGCGTTCGAACTTCGGTAGAGGTGATTTGAACAAGTTTGGTTTATCGAACGAAAGTGGAGCAAATAGAAATTTCTGGGAAGGAAATAACACCAGTAACACCAGTGGTATTCCTCAGACCTTGAAAGCAGGAATCTACTATTCAGATAAATTCGGAAAAAAACAAAATACCAATTTACTCTTCAACTATTCGTATTACAATGACCGTTTAGATGCGCGTTCAGCTAGTAAATCACAGTATTTCTTGGCAGACACAACCTACTTCACCGACGATTCTACACGTAATTATACACTGAATGAACAACACAGCATGAATCTTGCGATTGGATCGCAAATCGATTCATTGACTTTCATCGAATTCAAACCATCGGTTCGTTTCGATCAAGGTATTTCTGAAAGTTCAAATTTATCTTCATTCTTCGGTGAAAACGGTATTGAATCGTTAGCAACTCAAATCACCAATGACAATGATTCGAAAGGTGTTACAGTGAATGGAACAGCACGTTTGTACCGTAAATTCATGAAAAAGCGAAGAGAATTGGAAGTTCGCTATGACTTGAATTCTGCTACGAACAACACCGAAGGGAAATTGTACACACGGTCAGATTATTATCTATTGGGATTAAGTGATACAATTGATCAGCAAAAAACGAACTCGAATCGCAATACAAGTCATTATGGTACGGTGAGTTATTTTGAACCGCTTTCTGCTAAATTCAAAATTAATTTTACTTACTTGTTTGAATATGGTTTGTCAAACCAAAACAAAACAACGTATGATGGTGTGAATGGTAATTACACAGAATTAAGAGAGGATCTTACGAACAATTTTGATAATACACGAACACAACATAGAGGTGGAACCGAGTTGATTTATGAAACAGGTAAACATACGGTTGCTGCTGGAACTTTTGTTCGAAACATTAACATCGACAATGTCAACTTAGCAACCGATTCATTGGTGAACCAAAATATTACGAACATCCTTCCAAAGTTCCGTTATGAGTTTAAACCAAGTATGAGTAAACGTGTGAATTTCAATTATAATACGAGTTCACAACAACCTTCGATCAACGATTTACAACCAATTCCAGATAACTCTAATCCAAACAGAATCAATATCGGTAATCAGGATTTGAAACCAAATTATGTTCATAATGTTTCTTTGAATTTCAATACATGGAATGCCTTATCAGGTCGTTATGTATGGGCAGGTGGTTTCTTTAGTGTAACAGACAATGCGTTCGCCACACAAACAGATTATGATGAATTTGGTCGTACCGTTTCAAAAACAGTAAATGTTGATGGAAATTTATCATCAAGTATTTGGGCTGGTGCAGGTTTCCCAATTTTAAATCGCAAGATCGAATTCAATCCTTCAATGGATGCCTCTTTCAATCGTTTTAAAAGCATCATCGGTACACAAGATAACATCACCGATAATTTCGCTATTACACCAGAAATGAACATTGAATTTCAGTGGGATTCATTAGAGATTGATTTAAATGGAAGTTATTCATATAACAATCCTAAAAGCTCATTGAGTTCAGTTTCAAATACTCCATTTACTATTCAAGTTTATTCGATTGGTGTTGAGTGGAGATTACCAAAAGGATTTACGATTGGAACAGATGGGAAGTACACGAAAAACTCACAACCAGGTGGTGGTTTTTACGATACAGAGTTCTTCGTATTGGATGCCAACATCAGCAAGAAATTCTTGAAGACTCAAAATTTACTCGTTTCATTGATTGGGAATGACATCTTGAATCAAAATATCAATGCACGAAGAGTAGTAAGTGGAAGTAGCATTACCGATTTCCGAACAACTATCATTTCAAGGTACTTCTTATTAAAAGTGACTTTACGATTTAACAATAGAAAAGCGAAAGAAGATGATTTCAATGGCTGGCATTAAAAAAATAGTAGTTGCAGGAATTTTATTCTTGTTTACGGCGAATACCTTTGCTCAAATTTCTTCAGGACGTATTGTCTATGAACGAAGAACAAATTTGAAAAAACGTTTAGGCGATAATCCCCGAATGAAGAATTTCATCACGGAAGAAAATAAAATTCGAATTGAAAATTTTGAATTATTCTTCAATGATTCAGTTTCACTATTCAAGAACATTCCTGATGTTGGGGCAGGCGATGCTGGTTTCATGAAAATGATGACAACCCGCAATACTACCTACCAAAACAGTAATACGCGTCAGAAATTCATCATTATGGATTTATGGGGAAGTGAAGCGGTAATCAAAGATTCTATCGAACGAAAAGCATGGAAAATCACCGAAAATAAACGAATGATTAGTGGATACAATTGTCGTAAAGCAATTTGGCAAATGAACGACTCCACGCGCATTTATGCATGGTATGCAGAGGAATTAATCCCGACTGTTGGTCCAGAAGGCTTTGAAGGTTTACCAGGAACCATTTTAGGTTTGGCAACAGAAGATGGAAGTGTAGTTTATTTCGCGAAAGAAATCAAAGCGATGGTTCCTGCAGCATCTACTTTTCAGTATCCTGAAAAAACAAAAGACGTTTATACCGAAGAAGAGCTGAAAAAAATTCTTTTAGAGCGCATGGGTCAATGGATGAAACCGCAAGATCTGGACGCAATGTTTCAATGGCTGTAAGTCAGAGACATGAAATTAGAGACTAGGGACTAGAGTTAGAATCGAGAGCAGAGAGCATAGAACCGAGACTTGGTTTCTTTAAACCAACATATTCTTAGGGTTAGAAACTCAATGATTTAAAAGATCAAGTCTAAAAGCGCAGCGATCTATGTTCTAACAGCGAAGCGGTCTAGGCTCTCTCAGTCCGCCGCGGCGGACGGTCTAGGCTCTCTCTTACATTTCCGCAACAACTTCCTTCACTTCTGGTAAGTGCGATTTCAAAAGATTTTCAATTCCACCTTTCAACGTTGCAGTTGACGACGGACATCCTGCGCAAGAACCACGCATTACAACCGTTACAACTCCATTGTCAAATCCACGGAAATCGATTGCTCCACCATCATTTTCTACAGCTGGACGCACATATTCATCCAACAAACTTTTAATGGCATCATCATATTCAGATGGCAAGTATTCTTTTTTAGGCGAATCATCCGTAGCTTCAATCACCGTTTTTGGTGCCGGCATTTGAATCAACACATCTTTCCCTTCTGAAATCCAGTTTTTAACAAACTCACGCAATTCCATTGTGATGAAATCCCATGGAACATTGTCTGTCTTCGTAATCGTAATGAAATTCGCCGCTACGAAAACATTCTTCACAAACGGGAAGTTAAACAACTCTTCCGCCATTGGTGAATATCCTTTCGCATCCGCTTTGGAGCTAAACTCAACTGAATCACCCGTGATTAACAAATATTTATTCGCAACAAACTTCATCGTTGAAGGATTTGGAGTCATTTCGGCATAAACTGTTACTGGTACGTTCATTTTTATGAGTTTTTTACAAAGGTAATTTAAGTTTCCAAGAATTGATGCACAAAAGTTAGACAATCAATTGACTAATAGCTTAACTTTGTTTTGTGCGAATTGTTCAAACCATAGTGCTTTTTTCTCTCATTTCTTATGTTTTTGTAGGAAATGTAGGTCTTAGTGTCTTTACACATACCTGTGAAGAAGATGGTGTGTTCCGCTCATTTTTTATTCAACTTGATGACCATTGTGCATCAGAACACGAAGATTTACCCGCGTGTTGTGTTGCAGAAAAGCAAGACAAGGATTGTTGCCAGGATGAAGAAAAAATCTACAAAGTTAAGTGGGATTATTTTCAACAAGATCAGATTGATCTACCTTCATTTGACAAGTTAGAATTCACGATTACAAAATTCAACTATTTAAACCTTATTCAGCCTGTTTCCATAAAAACTGCGATTGTGAGGCCACCTCCTCTCCTCCATACCAGTCGGGAACTTCTAATCAAAAAACAAGTATTTCAGATATGATTCTTTAATGACGAAAAGCAATTTTCTACTCATTAAAAAATCTATACATGAAAAAAATAGCAATAATGCTGTTGTTTCTCGCGATGTTTTCAAAAGCGAATTCTCAATTGAAGGGTGTCGTTTTGGGAGCAGGAGAAAAAACAACAGCGCTCTATGGAGCTAAAATAAAATTACTCAAAAGCAAAATTGGAGTCGTAAGTGGTGAGGATGGAACCTTCGAGCTTACTTTACCAAAAGATTTACCAGATACCATGGTTATTTCTGCCATGGGATACACTTCTGATACAATTATAGTTGACAAAAATGATCGTTTTATTTCACTCAAAGTCACCTTGTATTCAGATCAATTACTTCAAGAAGTTATTGTTGAACACAAGAGAGCTGGACATTCAATATCACGTTTAAAAACCTTGCATGTTGAAGAGATCAATGAAAATGAGTTGCGCAAAGCAGCTTGTTGTAATTTGTCTGAATCCTTCGAAACAAATGCTTCGGTTGATGTCAACATCACCGATGCTGTCTCAGGTGCAAAGAAAATTCAAATGATGGGATTGGATGGTGTTTACACACAAATTCAACTCGAAAACATTCCCTATTTACGCGGTTTAGAAAGTTCATACGGACTGAATTCAATGCCCGGAACATGGATCGAATCCATTCAAATTACAAAAGGAACAGGAAACGTAGTCAACGGCTACGAATCAATGGCCGGTTTGGTGAACTTGGAGATGAAAAAACCAACCGAAATGGAGCGTTTATTTGTCAATGCATACGGAAGTATTTTCGGAAGAGCGGAATTGAACTTGAATGCTGGACACATTTTAAATGAAAAGTGGAGCACTGGTTGGTTCGCACATGCGTCGGGTATGTTTGGAGAAATAGACAATAACAACGACGGATTCCGCGACGTTCCAAAAGGAAATAACTTGGCATTTTTGAATCGCTGGAATTTCCAAGGAAAAAAAATGGAGGCACAATTTGGGTTTAATACCTATTTAGACGTTAAAAACGGCGGACAAATGGGTTATGAACGCGGAAGTAATTTGGGTAAATATGGTGTTCAATTGGACTCAAAACACGTGGGAGCATTTGCGAAAACTGGATTCTTTCTTAAGAAACCACGCACCTCTCTGGGAATTGTTTACAACGCCAAGTATCAAACAGTAGATGCACTATTTGGAATTAGACAATTCAAGGGAGAGGAAAAGAGAGGCTATGTGAATGCTATTTACGATGGATATTTCGGCACAACTGACCACAAAATTAAAGTAGGAATGAGCGCTGTTTATGTTGACATGCAACAAGCAGTTGATACAATGGAAAACAATCGAATTGAAATTGTTCCTGGGGCATTTGCGGAGTATACCTTCACAGGAATGCGTTTGACAACAGTGATTGGTGCTCGAGGTGATTACCACAATTTATATGGATTTCAATTCTCTCCACGTGTTCATTCAAAATTCACGTTGACCGAAAAAACCGATTTGCGTTTTACAGCAGGGAAAGGTTGGCGCGTGCCCAATTACATGATTGATAACATTTCCTTGTTGGCGACATCTAGTCCGTGGCTTGCACCAAGTGAAATAAAACCAGAAATCTCATGGAACATTGGTGGTTCATTGGTACAAGAATTCAAACTCTTTAAACAGAAAGCATCCATTTCGGTTGATTTCTATCACACCTATTTTGAAAATCAGTTGATTGTGGACAGAGAAGGCTACCAAACTGTATTTAACAATCAAAAAGGACAGTCCTATTCTAACAGTTTTCAAACGGAATTGAGTTTTAATATCTTGAAGAATTGGGATATGCGCATCGCCTATAAATTTCTGGATGTCATCGCGAAATATGGAGGAACAGCACAACAACAGGTAATGATTCCAAGACACCGCGGATTCTTTAACACAGGTTACATTACACGAAACAAGCGTTGGGAATTCAATGCGACCATATCAGTGTTTGGTGAATCACGTTTGCCAGGAATTAGTCCAACCGACGCTGTTTTTTATAGTGAGATTTATCCAATGCTGAATGCACAAATTACCCATGTGTACAAAAAATGGGATTTTTACATTGGTGGAGAAAACCTAACGAACTACAAACAAAAAAATGCTATTATTGATGCAGAAAACCCATTTGGAAGCTCATTTGATGCTACCCAGATTTGGGGGCCAGTAATGGGGATTAACGTATATGCTGGATTGCGTTATTCAATTAAAAGAAAGAAATAATTAACCTTTAATAAAAGAAAAAGATGAAAAAAGGATTGTTTTTATTATTCGCCATTATGCTTTTGCATACGGTGAATGCACAAGAGAAAAAATCAAAATTAGAAACGGTGATAATTCAAACTTCAGCCGAGTGCGGTGATTGTAAAGATCGCATTGAAGAAATGTTGAACTATACGAAAGGAGTTAAATTCTCAGAGTTAGATTTGGAAACTAAAAAAGTAACTGTAAAATTCTCACCTAAGAAGATTTCACTTAGTCAAATTAAAACCAAATTGTCAGAATTGGGATACGATGCAGATGAAGTCAAATCAAACCCTGAATCAGTGAAAAAACTTCCTTTGTGCTGTCAGCCAGGTGGAATGAAGAATCATTAATTTCTCAATTGTACAATTGTCAATTTTTGAGTAGTTTTGCACCTCAATTTAATTAAAGATAATAAAATGTCATATTTGTTTACATCAGAGTCAGTTTCAGAAGGGCATCCTGACAAAGTTTCTGACCAAATTTCAGATGCATTAATTGACAATTTCATGGCCTTTGATCCAGAATCAAAAGTTGCTTGTGAGACGTTGGTTACTACAGGATTGGTTGTTTTGGCTGGAGAGATCAAAACTACAACTTATTTAGATGTTCAATCAATTGCTCGTGAAACAATTAAGAAAATTGGTTACACGAAGTCTGAATACATGTTTGATGCAAATTCTTGTGGTATCATTTCTGCGTTACACGACCAGTCTGAAGATATCAATCAAGGAGTTGACCGTGTTGTAGCGAACAATGATTTTGAATCAAAAGCAAATGCTCAAGGTGCTGGTGACCAAGGAATGATGTTTGGTTATGCAACAATTGAAACAGATAATTACATGCCGTTGGCATTGGATCTAGCACATAAAATTCTTCAAGAACTTTCTGCTATTCGTAACAATGAGCCAGAATTGATTGCTTATTTACGTCCAGATGCAAAATCTCAAGTAACAATTGAATATTCTGATGACAATGTTCCTCAGCGAATTGATACGATTGTTGTTTCTACACAACATGATGATTTTGCTGCAGAAGCAGAAATGCTAGCTAAAATCAAAGCGGATATCATCTCTATCGTTATCCCACGTGTGAAAGCGAGCTTGAAACCAGAATTACAGAAGTTATTCAACGATCAAATTACGTATCATATTAACCCAACAGGGAAATTTGTAATCGGTGGACCTCACGGAGATACTGGATTAACAGGACGTAAAATTATCGTTGATACTTACGGTGGAAAAGGTGCTCACGGTGGTGGTGCATTCTCTGGAAAAGATCCAAGTAAGGTTGACCGTTCAGCAGCTTATGCAACACGTCACATTGCTAAAAACTTGGTTGCTGCTGGATTGTGTGATGAGGTTTTAGTTCAAGTTTCGTATGCAATTGGTGTAGCAAAACCATGTGGTTTGTTCATCAATACTTCTGGAACTGCGAAAGTGGATATGACTGATGGTGAAATTGCTCGTAAAGTTGAAGCGATTTTCGATATGCGTCCATACGCAATTGAACAACGTTTGAAGTTACGTAATCCAATGTATTCAGAAACTGCTGCTTATGGTCACATGGGTCGTAAGAATGAAGTAGTAACGAAAACATTTAAGTCTCCGGATGGAAAAACAATTTCTCGTGAAGTTGAATTATTCACTTGGGAGAAATTAGATTTCGTTGACAAAGTAAAAGCTGCTTTTGGATTGTAATAAAAATCCTTTCGAAAAATATAAACGCCTCATTACTGAGGCGTTTTTTTTGTTTTAGACTTGTGGGTAAGGTTTGTAAAATATGCACCTTAATTAGCCAATTCCTGAAAGAGATATTTGTCGTCGTATTGCACTTCGAAATCTTTCAAAAAGTCAATGTATTCTTCTTGAAAGTTCTTTTTACGGTGGTGTTCCTCTTGATTCTCAATATATTTAATAACATTCGGAACAGACGATTGACTATAAGTAAATGCTCCATATCCTTGTTGCCATTCAAACCGATGAGCCAATTTCCCGGACTCATTCACCCATTTGGCAGATCGTGCTTTTACCTTTTGGCATAATTCAGCAATCGTTATTGTAGATGAAAGGCGCAAAAAACAATGCACATGATCTTCCACACCATTCACTTTAATTGTATTGCAACCTGCTTCTTTGATCATGTTACCAATTACGGCCATAAATTCTGATTTCCATTCCTTGTGAATTGAAGCACGTCGAAATTTTACGACAAAAACTAATTGGACATACATTTGAGTGTAAGCATTCGCCATTGTGAGTAGGTATTAGGTTAGTCTATTGAAGATAAGGAGATTTTTTTACTTGTACAAGTTCTAAGGTGAAAGATATAGGTCGTCCCTACAGGACTTGGGTACGATTTGCTTTAGTTCTGTTGGAGATACTCCGTCCCTACGGGACTAGAGTAAATGAAGTCCCATCGGGACGAAATATCTACAAAAAACAGGGGTCTCCCAATACCTCCAAGTACCATCGGGACGACCTATACTACCAATCTCATAGTCCACATCATTTCGCAATACAGCACATGAAGTCCCATCAGGACGAAATACTTATAATAAAAGCTTAATCTCATTCGCCAAAATAGATATATCCACACGGTCAATCGGATGTGGAAATCCTTCATATATCTTCAACGAAGCGTTCGGCAATAAATCAGCAACACGTTTCGATTCGTCGATACTCACCATTTGATCCAAATCTCCGATACCAATTAAAACAGGAACTTGAGTTGATCGGATTTCATCATCACTCAAACTAGCACCATCACCCAAGTTCACCATCATTTCTGCGGTACCCTTTAGCACTTCTTTCCAATCCAAAGGCGCATGGGTTGCTTTTAACTGTTCAGCAAATTTGGGAATTTTTGCTTCAATTAGTAATGGGTTCAACATTTTCACCTCTGCTGCTGCACTTTCTGGGTTCCAGTTGAATTTTGTACCAAGTGTTGCGATCGAAATGACCTTTTCTGGGTGATGAGCAGCTAATTTCAAAGCAACATATCCACCCATACTGTAACCGAAAAACATTGCGGTTTGCAGTTGGTTGGTAGCCATGAAATCAATCACGTTTTGTACGAATCGATCAATCGAATAAGATCCATTAATCGGTCTTCCACCGTGACCTTCAAAATTTAAAGAATGAACTTCAAATTTTTTTGTTAAATTTTCTTTTAAAGAATCTAATTGATGGGAAGAGCCTATGGCTCCATGAAGCAATATTATTTGAGTCATCATTCTACGATTAAAATTCCTGATTGTTGAACGTTGTTAATCACTAAAGAATAAAAGTATTCTCCTGGACTTGCATCAACGAGCGTAATTTTTGAGTGAGTTCCTTCTTTTTCTAGTATAAAAGAACAGTTTTCACCCTTTACATTAGAAATTGAAATAGTTGTTAAATTGTCAATCGATTCAGTGAATGTGAACACCCCTAAATTAGAAGGGTTCGGAAAAACGTTCAATAGTTGAACGGGCAATTGTGAAGTTGTCAACGTTCCGATAACTCCTCGTTTATAGATTACATTTCCAGAGGCTCCATCTTGAAACACACAATGTACTTTACCATTTGCATATATAATATCAGGATTTGTTTGTGAACCGATTATCGACTCATTTACAATTGCTTTCGAATTTGAAATTTCTGCAATTGTACCAGTAGTTGTAATTCCAGAATAAATTTCATTATTAGATGTTTCACTTTCTTGCCATACAACTATTATCGTATCATTTTTACCTGCTATTCTAGGATAGTTTTGCGATCCATTGACATTATTTGGAGGTGTCATCATTGTGCTAGATTGAAATGCTAGATTGGGATTAGTAGATGTTTCTGAAATATATGTTCTATATGCACCAGAAGCTCGACTAGCATAAACAGTCATTAAGTTCCCATTATTAAAAATGCCATGCGGACCCGTTGAAGGGCAAGAATTTACAAACCAATTCAATTCATCGACATTTGCATAATCTGGAAAGGTCAATCCATCATCGTTTGAATAAACAGCATAAATATCACGAATGTTGACATCGTTATTTCGATACAACAGTGCATGTTGTGATCCATCGATAACATATTCTGCTGGACAACAATCACAAGCTTCTTCAGGAATTAGAAGTGCAATTTCCATTTCAGGTTGATAACTGATTCCTTGATCTATTGAATGAACGACGTTATATCTTGGATTTATCCAAGATGGATCATGTGCCATGTATACAACTGATGGATTTCCATTTGCATCCATAGACATTGAAGGCATCCATGCAACATCTATGTCGTGATTATCAACGCGTATTGTATCTGAAAAAGTTATTCCACCATCTATTGAACGAACTGAATATACTTTTCCCAAATCCATTGGCATTGCCTTGAATACAGCTATAACTGTATCACCTTTTGATGCAATGTCTGGTCCCGTCCAAGTTGTTAAATAACTAGAAACACTACCTGGAAGTATAGCAACTGGGGTATTGAAAACATTGCCATTCAGTCTCGCTGTGTAAAGCAATCCAGTTGACCCTTTTCCAAAAACAACGACTGGAACATCATTTTTAGATAAAGTAATTCTTGGCCGTGTATTTCCATATGTAGAACCATCGGCAACAAAAATTTCAGGTTCCCAATAGATAACCGACTGACCGATTCCAATTGTACAAATGCAACAAATTATTATCGCTAAAAAGTATTTCATTTTTTTCTTAAAAGTAGACAAAAATATTTTTCAGTCATTTTCATATTTTTACCCCAATCAAACAAACATCATCAATTTGTTCTTGGTTTCCTTTCCAATTGTTAAAAGATAATTCAAGTTCTTTTTTCTGTTTGTCAAAAGAAAAGCCATCTAATGAAAGCAACAAATTTCTGAAACGTTTTCTATTGAATTTCTTAACATTATCACCACCGAATTGATCTGTATAACCATCTGTGAAAAGATAAAACTGATCTCCTTCAATCAATGGAAAATGAATTGTTTCGAAATTTTTCTCACCTGTAGAACTATATCCAATCGCATCTAGCCCCTTTTTGAATTCCACTAATTCCCCATCTCGAATCAAAACTAATGGTCTTCCAGCACCACAAAAAGAACCTATTTTGTTTCGCAAATTGAATTTGCAAAAAACGATATCCATCCCATCTCTTCTGGTTCCTTCCGTTAAGTTATCATTGAATAGGCTTACCAATTCAAAGTCTAATATTCTCATGATAAGTGCTGGATCTGAAACACCTTCCAATCGAATTATTTGACGTAACAAGGTCGTTCCAGCTATATTGACCAGAGCACCCGGTACACCATGACCCGTGCAATCACCAACGGCAAAGTACACATCATCGTTGTGTTGAAATGTCCAATAAAAGTCACCACTTACAACATCTTTGGGTTGAAAAAACACAAATGCATCATTAAAAATATTTTGAAGTACACGCTGATTTGGTAAAATGGATTGTTGTAAGCTGCCTGCATAGCGAATACTTTCATTCATTTCAGCGGCTTTCGTTTCCAAAAAGTTCAAACGTTCCAATAACTCTTCCTGAGCAAAACTCACAGGAAAGCTAACAGGCTTGGGTAATGTCAATGTTTCCATTGCAAAATAATTTAAATGTAAAGAGATTGATTTTCAGTTTTAAAGAGATCTGATACTCAGTATTCGGCTTAGATTAGCACGCAACGAACATGACGCTAAATCGAATAGACATTCGCCAGCGAATAATAGAATTGAGATATGAATTGTTTAGTTTCATTGAGACAAAAATAGAACTTTTTTTTAATTACGCGCTTAAGCAACCCTTTGAAATTGGCAATTGTATTTAGAGAAAATTAATAGATATGAAAACTTCAAAATCAATTACTGTATTTACTTGTTTGGTTTTAACCCTTGTTGCTTGTAAGAAGGATGATGATCAACCACAAGTTGGAAATGGAACGCAACTGACTAATTTCTTTTCTACCAATGTATCAAATGGCAAGCAGACCTTTACGCTGAATGCCTCAACTGGTGGAACTGTTTTTGGGTCTAAAGGAACCAAAATCTATCTTGCTCCTAATAGTTTATTCACTGCTGGTGGAATTCCCATCACAGGAAATGTTCAACTTGAATTAGTTGAAATCTACGATCGTGCAGTTATGGTCATGATGAACAAACCAACTATGGGTGAACTTCCAAATGGCGATCGATCTACCTTGATTTCAGGTGGTGAATATTATTTAAAGATTACTCAAAACGGCCAAGAAGTGTTTGCTCCTAGTGGTGTTTATGTGACAATGCCAACAGAAAACACAGGCGGGGTTAATGTAAATATGTCCTTGTTTGATTTAGCGATTGAAGGCAATGACCAATGGTGGGAATTGGTTGAGGATTCAGTTGCAATAGGTCAAGATTCAATGCAGGGCACTTGGACAAGTACTTATGAAATTTTAGATGGAAATTGGGGTTGGACAAATGTCGATATATTCTACAGTGATCCGCGTCCTAAGACAGTGTTAAAAGCTCAATTGCCTGAAGGTTATGATAACACAAATTGTGAAGTATATTTAACGTATGATGGCGAAGAAACTGCTTTGGCTGCATTAGATATCTATACCCCTGATGGTTATTTTTCAGAACATTATGGTTTAATTCCAATAGGGTTAGAAGTTCATTTTATTGCGGTGACAATGATTGATAATCAACTTCACTATGCCATTCAAGGAGCTACAATTACAAATGGACATATTGAACAAATCACTTCTTTTACTCCAATTACCCAAGCCGAATTAGCAGTTTTGATTAACAATCTTCCTTAATAGTTTTAGCGAACAAAAAAAAATCCCCTTCGAAAATTTCGGAGGGGATTTTTTATGAAATATAAAATTACTTCTTCAATATTTTCTTTGTGCTCAAACCGTTCTCAGTTCGTATTTGAAGCAAATATATCCCCGTCGATAAGTTTGCAGTATTAATTGAAGTCTCTATCGCTTCTGGCGTGTAAGTTTCAATTAATTGACCCGAAATACTCACTAATTCAACTGAAATTATGTTTGCATTTACTTGGATAGTAAGCAAATCTCCAACCGGATTTGGATAAACAAGCACCTGATTGTCTATTTCATTTATTCCAAGAGTTGCATTTACATTATATGTCGTGTTTGTTACGATTGCCGGATTCCAATCAAAATAGATGTGCCCAGTATTATAAATTTGAGAACCTTCGATATTTGTGACAAGTTCCTTGATTTTGAATACTACATGACCGTGACTCATTGGTTCGTTGGTTGTGCTATCTGCTAACCAAATTTGAGGGAAATCGAAACGAATAACACCACCACCTAAATCAATCATGTGCATTGTATGAGTTGCTTCAATCACTTCGATTGTTGACCAATCTAAATTCGCACTCAATGTATCAATAATGTACACATCTTGAGCTGGCGCTGTCCCCGTATTCTGAAAACGAATTGTATAGGTTAACTCATCTTGAACAGATGGATCTATACTTTCCTCTCTATCGACTGACTTATCATTCGGGTCATAGCTATTTCCAACTAACTGAAGTAATGATCCTGCGTTGTTGGATGTGCAACAATCCGAAATACTTCCTGTTGGTGTAATTGTACTCGTGAAATAATGTGCTGTACCTGAAGGAATACCCATTGGAGTATTGAAATAAATAACATCATCAAAAGCAAAAGAGGAGTTCGAATTAGTTAAAGTCCAAGTGATTGTGTTACCTGAAACTGTATAATTTGGATTACTTATAGAACTCAAAACTGGTGTAACACCTGCTGGATAGGTTAATGTTACCGTATAATTTCCAGGTGCTCCAGGACCATAGTTTCCATAATTCAAACGGATATAGTTTGTTTGATTTTGGTAATAACCAATCCATGGTGTTACTGTTGTCCAAAGATCTGCGCACGTGTTAGGAGTACCGCCACAATTAACTCCAAAACCAACTGGTTGCGTGTTGATGTTTGGCATAAAAATCATTACATAATTAGGATTTGAAATGGTGTAACCGTGTGTCGCTAACCAATTTGGATTTATTGTTCCAATGACTGTTGTCATGTTTAACATTGTGCCGCAGTATACAAACATTCCAGTTGAATCTGAATAAATTGTAACGTTATTTACTGATCCTTGCAATGTTATTGGAGCCCCAGCCAAAGGAAGCTCATTTGCATCAAAATCGCCATCTCCATTTGCATCACACCAAACATAACCTGAAATACATCCTTGATTCGGAGGGGGTGTATTACAATTCGTGATAGCAAAATTTACTGGAGCATTTTGTTGAGAGCAGTCAGTTTGAATAACAGTATAAATGTATGGATTGACTGAATAACCATTTTGAGATAGCCAATTTGGGTTGATTGTTACAATTGCAGGTGTTTGATTGGGTGCATTGTAAGTGGCAGAATAATACCCATTTCCATTCGAAGTAGTTGAAATTGTAATTCCAGTATTTGTTTGAATACTTATTGGCGCATTGGGAATAGGAGATTCGCCAGCGTCAAAAATTCCATTTGCGTTCGCATCACAAAAAACCGTTCCTGTAATGCATTGCGTGTTTGGAGGAGTTGGTAAACAAATCAATAATATTTGCGTTGTAAAAGTTGTTGTCGGTCCTGTCACCGTAATTGTCTGCGGCATTATTGTCGCTAGAAATCCATTAGTATTCAACCACGTTGGGTCAACAGAGATTGTATACGTTCCAAGTGGCATTCCCGATATATCTGCAGTATTGTTGAAGGTAGTATCAGAATACTGATTAGTTCCAGAAGTGAATATCAAGGGCAACCCTTGGCTAATTTGATATTCTACAGTACCATCATTATTACAATCCACACTTGCAGGTGCAAAGACATACGCCATGCATTGCATTGTCGAAGCTTGAATAGTATAAATCGCACTAGAGTTATTCTGCGGATTATTAACTGTTACAACAATAATATGCGTGCCGCTTGTAGAATAAATGTGAGAAGCTGGTGGATTCAAAGAAATTGGCATTCCTTCACTAGAAACTCCACCAAGATGAGAGGTTGTTATTCCATCACCCCAGTTGATTGTTATTTGAAACTGAGAAGGTTGAAAGTTTGTCCCTCCGATTAATAAATCAATATCTGCACTTGTATTGGAAGAGTATTGAACGGCTGAAAAGGAAAGATCAACAACTGAATCACAAAGTAAATAGCCATTTGTGGCCGAACTTAAGGAGTTGATTTGAAAGCCTTGTGAAAAGGAATTCGCAGAAAGCATGCACAAAAATGAAAATGCAATCGGTTTTAATAGTGAGTTTTTCATAGTAGTAGTTTTAATAGTGTTGAGACGACTACTATTTTAATACGTTGCTTTGGATATAAAAAATCCCCTCCGAAGCTCGAAGGGGATTCAATTATAATTATGCTGCTTAATTAAGCAACAATATTCTTATAGCTTTCAACACTTGGACAAGAACACACCAAGTTTCTATCACCGTAAGCGTTGTCAACACGTCGAACTGGAACCCAGTATTTGAACTCTTTTAAGTAAGGAACTGGATAAACAGCTTCTTGAGGAGTATAAGGATAATTCCAATCTTTGTTGATGATACAATCTGCTGTATGAGGAGCATTTTTGATCAAGTTGTTCTCTTTATCTGAATGACCATTTTCAATTTCAGCAATTTCCTTGCGGATTGTCTTCATCGCCAAGATAAAACGATCTAACTCATCTTTATCTTCCGATTCAGTTGGTTCGATCATCAATGTTCCAGCAACTGGGAAGGATACGGTTGGCGCATGGAAACCATAATCAATCAAACGCTTAGCGATATCCGCTACTTCAACATCTGATGTTTTCTTGATTTCACGACAATCTAAGATTAATTCGTGTGCAACAGTTCCATTCTTTCCTGTGTAAAGAATATCGTAATCACCTTTTAAGGATGAAGCGATATAATTCGCATTTAAAATAGCGGCTTCAGTTGATTCTCTTAATCCAACTGCACCTAACATTTTGATGTAACCGTAAGAAATCAATAAAATTAAGGCACTTCCATAAGGAGCTGCTGAAACCGCATGAATTGCCTGGTCTCCTCCTGCTTTAACAATTGGACTACCTGGTAAGAAAGGAGCTAAATGCGCTCCAACACCGATTGGGCCCATTCCTGGTCCACCACCACCGTGGGGAATAGCAAATGTTTTGTGTAAGTTCAAGTGACAAACGTCAGCCCCAATATTCCCTGGATTAGTTAATCCAACTTGAGCATTCATGTTAGCACCATCCATGTAAACTTGTCCACCATTCTCATGAATGATTGAAGTAATTTCACGAATACCTTCTTCGTAAACACCGTGTGTTGATGGGTAAGTAACCATTAAACCAGCCAATGTATCTTTCAAAGAAGCAGCAACAGTTTTCAATTCTTCAATATCGATATTTCCGTTTTCATCACATCCAGTAACAACCACTTCGAATCCAGCCATTACAGCAGAAGCAGGGTTTGTACCATGAGCTGATGAAGGAATAATCATCATGTTACGTTTGTGATCTCCACGTGATTCATGGTATGCTTTGATAACCATCAATCCAGCGTATTCACCTTGTGCACCAGAATTCGGTTGCAAAGACATTGCTGCGAAACCTGTACAAGCGCATAAATCTCTTTCCAATTCACGGAACATTTCATGGTAACCTTCAGCCTGATTAATCGGGGCAAAAGGATGCATGTTTGCGAATTGTGGATTCGTAATTGGCATCAATTCAGAAGCTGCGTTCAACTTCATTGTACAAGAACCAAGTGGAATCATACTGTGAACCAACGACAAATCTTTATTTTCCAAACGCTTCAAATAACGCATCATTTTCGATTCAGAATGGAAGCTGTTGAAAGTTGGGTGTGTAAATACAGCATCTGAACGCATGAAAGATCCAGCCAAATTAGCATGTAATTCTGTCGTAACAGCCGGAGCATTTTTTGCATCTACTTTTGCAAATACAGCAAGAATTGCTTCGACGTCTGCTATAGTGTGTGGCTCTCCAAAACTAATTGTCAATTCGTGATCATTCAGATAATGAAAATTCAACTGATTCTCTTCTGCCAAAGATTGGATTGCTGAAGCTTGAATTCCCTTCACGTGAAGCGTATCAAAATAATTTTCAGAACCCAACGTAATTCCCATTGCTTTCAATCCATCCGCAGTTTTCGCTGCTAATGAATGAACATGTAAAGCGATTTCACGCATTCCAACTGGACCGTGATATACTGCGTACATACTTGCCATTACAGCCAATAATGCTTGAGCTGTACAAATATTTGAAGTTGCTTTATCTCTTTTGATGTGTTGCTCGCGCGTTTGAAGTGCCATTCGCAAAGCCAAGTTATCATCTGCATCTTTCGAAACACCAATAATACGTCCAGGAATATTACGCTTGTAATCATCCTTAACCGCAAAATACGCAGCGTGAGGACCACCATATCCCATCGGTACACCGAAACGTTGAGTTGTACCCAAAACGCAATCAGCACCCAATGAACCTGGGGAATTCAGCAGCACTAAAGAAAGAATATCAGCAGCAACTGCTACTTGAATACCATTTTCTTTTGCACGAGAAATAAATGATTTGATATCTGTGATATTACCTTTAGAATCTGGGTATTGAACCAATGCACCGAAGAAAGTAGCATCAAATGTATAGGTATCAGGATTTCCAATAACCAATTCAATTCCTAAGTTTTTTGCACGTCCTTCGACAACATCAATTGTTTGTAAGAAAGCCGATTCAGCGATGAAGAACTTGTTCTTTCCTTCTTTCACATCACTTCTGGAACGTGAATTCCAGAACATAATCATTGCTTCTGCAGCTGCAGTTCCTTCATCCAATAAAGAGGCATTTGCTATTTCCATTCCTGTCAATTCCAAAACCATTGTTTGGAAATTCAAGAGTGCTTCTAAACGTCCTTGAGAAATTTCCGCTTGGTAAGGTGTATAAGCCGTATACCATCCTGGATTTTCTAATACATTACGAAGAATCACTGAAGGAACAATTGTTTCATTGTAACCCATTCCGATGAACGATTTGAATACTTTATTCTTGTTCGCCAATTCGGTTACGTGATTCAAATATTCCTGTTCGCTCATAGCGTCAGAAACATGCAATTCACGGTTCAGTCGTATATGCGCAGGGATTGTTTTATCGATTAATTCGGCTACTGATTGTACACCGATTTTAGCCAGCATAGAAGCTTTTTCAGCTTCATTTGGACCAATGTGTCTTTTTGAGAAAGCGCTCATTCCTTAGTGTTTGAATTTGAGGTGACAAAGATACATCGAATCGACGTATTTTTAAGGAATAACATGTGAAAATTAAAACGGTTTAGGAAAACTTTAATTTTCTATGATTGAATTCTCAAAAAGTTGCTAATTTATTTCGGGAAAACTGACTAAGGCCGCGGTAATCGTTGCTTTTTTGCCGCACGTTTATATTTCCTCTTAAAACCACCCGGATTGCTGACATATCTTCTTCTATCAATATTGTTCCCATTGAAATAATAAGGCAAACCAAATCCTAAGTAAATTTCATGTGATGCGCCTTTTACTCTAGCAAGTGGACCCACATCGTAGTTAAAAGAATAACCAATTCGGTAACGTTCGGCATACATATAGTCAAGTCCTACAATCAATGAATTCTCACTTCTGTATCCTGCACTAATTCCGAAGTTTTTTGTGATTCCTCGAATAACCAAATCGCCTTGAATTGGCGCATTCATGGTCATACGAACTTGAATCGAAGGATGTAAAACAAATTCTCTCCCAATTTCAAAATAGTAACCACTCAAGAGCATGTAATGAAAACGTGCTGGACGAAAACCTTTGTCAGGACCGACCAAGGATGTTTGAAACAATTGAGGAATGGAAGCTCCAACATAAAAACGTGGTGATCTATAATAAATCCCAACAGAACTATTGAACTTGAATTTAGAATAACCTGCACTAAAAGCTGGATCATTGGCTTGTGTGGTAAAAGCCTCGTTTAAATTCCAAGAAATGTTATCTACTCCAAGTCCAGCGCCGAACGACAAGTATTTCCGCTTATCAAAATTAATTCGGTAAGCATACATTCCAGAGAAGGAATTCGTTTGATGCAAGCCAATTCGATCATTGAAAAAATTGAAACCAACTGCCATCGAAGGGATAATTTCATAGGCAGTGTTAAAAGCAATCGTCTGTGGTGATCCTTCCACTCCATGCCATTGATTTCTGTATAGTAAATCGACAGAAAAATTGGCGTCTACTGCTACAGTAGCAGGATTGTAAACACTTTTTGCAAAATTGAATTGAGAAAATCTATATGTATTTTGCCCTATCACACTTAAGCAGATGAACACAAAAAGCGAAGTGAAAATTGTTTTAATCATGCTCATCTTTTTAATGTTGTAAAGCCATCAAAGCTGATGTCTTTTGCTTCAATATGATAATAATACGTTCCTTCAGGCAAATCTCCGGAGCCAATACAAAAGTCAGATTGACAGGTGCCATTCCAATCATTTTGATAATCTAAATTTTCATAAACGATATCCCCCCAGCGGTTGTAAAGGGTAATCCGACTTTTATCGTATAAACTTAATTCAGGGATAACAAATGTATCATTGATACCGTCACCATTTGGTGAAAAACCTGTAGGAACAGATAATCTTACAACAATTACATTGATAATATCAGATCTCAAACAACCATTTTCATGGGTAGAAACCAGTAAATAGGTTGTTGATTGTAAACCTGTAAAAGTTGTTCCTTGAGCAGTAGTTAATGTAATGTCTGTAGCAGGGGACCATATATAACTTTCGTATTCATCAGGTCCGTTCATAAAAACATAATCACCTTCTTTAACGTAGTATGTGTCCTGTGCGTTTGTCAATGGAATCTCAACCACATTAACAGTTTCACTTAGCGTTCCCGTGCAAACAGCATTGGTAATTTCTACAGTGTATGTTGTAGTTGCTGTTGGACTAACAGTTATTGTACTGCTGGTTGCACCATTTGACCACAAATAAGAAACACCACCAGTTGCAGTTAAGGTTGACGAGTAACCAAGGCACATATCTGGATTCGAATTTGTTATTGTAAAATTGGGCTGATTGATTGTGATAGAAGAATTCCCAATGCAACCGTTCGCATCTGTAACAGCTACAGAATATACTCCTCCTTGTGAAATTGACAAGGTAGATTGAGTACTTCCATCACTCCACAAATAGCTTAAATATGCTTGCGTTAAACTTAGAATTGAAGCATTTCCTGGACAAATAAAATTCCCTTCAGTAGAAACAATCACCCCAATTGGATTTGGATTTACTGTAACTTGGATACTTGCCGAAGAAACACAGCCAATTGCATCAGTTGCGTCAACATTATAGGTGCCGGAGGTTGTTGGAGTTAATGTTGCTCCATTTCCAATTTGCGGACCCGTCCAACTATACGAAACAAATCCAGCAGTCGCATTTATACTTGTTCCTTGGCAAATCGATATGCTACTTCCTTCCACTATTTGCACATCTACTGCACAAGCAAGAAGGTTAAGTTGAATGAATAGTGTAAGAAGGGTTAAAAGGATTCTCATTTATTAATCTACATAGCTAAGTTTTAACATATTTGAATTACCTAATTCTTCTAATGGAATTGACGCAATATTAATCACAAGGTTTCCTGTATGCACCAAGCCATCTTTTTTCAGCAAATACTTGATATCTGCAATTGTATGGTCGGTACTCACTCGCTTATCATAATAATACGCTCTAACACCCCAAACTAAATTAAGTTGTGTTAAAATTTGACGATTACTCGTGAAAACAAATATAGGTGCTTTTGGACGCTGAGATGCAATTTTATAAGCAGTGTATCCTGAAAAAGACATAGTAATAATTGCATCAGCTTCTACACGTTGAGATAAACGACAAGCGTTGAAACAAATTGAATCGGTAATAAAACGATTGTGGTTCTTTTCAGGAAGTTCTTCTTTATTGTAGATACCATCAAATTTTTCCATTTCGGTAACGATGTTACTCATGGTTTTGATTACTTCAACTGGGAATTTTCCTACAGAAGTTTCTCCCGATAACATTACAGCATCAGCACCATCTAACACAGCATTCGCCACATCATTTACTTCTGCTCTTGTTGGAGAAATATTGGTAATCATACTTTCCATCATTTGCGTTGCTACAATGATGGGTTTTGCATGAATAATACATTTGTTGATAAGCATTTTTTGAATGATTGGCACACTTTGGTAAGGAACTTCCACCCCTAAATCACCACGCGCAACCATTAAAGCATCACTTTCCTTAATAATTTGATCGATATCATCAATAGCTTCTGGCTTTTCAATTTTTGCAATCACTTTCGCTTTACATTTTCTACTTGCGATGATATGTTTCAATTCAATTATATCACGTGCTGAACGAACAAATGATAGTCCAATCCAATCTACATTTTGATCTAAAGCAAAACTCAAATCTTCTAGGTCCTTCGGAGTTAATGATGGCATTGAGATTTTAGTATTTGGGAAATTCACTCCTTTTTTAGAAGAAAGAATTCCACCGTGAATAACTTTGGCAGTGATTAATTTCTTGCCATCCGTTTTCACAATTTCTAGTGCCAATTTCCCATCATCCAACAAGATTCTTTCTCCTGGTTGAACATCTTGAGGAAGTTGAGCATAGTTAATCGAAAATTTTTGAGCCGTACCCAAAACTTTTTCGGTAACGATTAACACTTCACTTCCATTCTCCAAAAGAACACCATTGTTTTCCATTTCATTGGTGCGGATTTTCGGACCTTGTAGATCGGCAAGTATGGCTACATTCAAACCTGTTTCTTCATTCAACTCACGAATTGTTTCAATCACTTTTTGATGATCTTCGTATGCTCCGTGAGAGAAATTCAAACGACACACGTTCAATCCGGCTTCAAACATTTGGCGTAAAACTTCTTTGTCACTTGACGCAGGACCTAATGTTGCTACTATTTTTGTTTTTTTCATATGCATATTTCTTTTCAAATGAACGATTTTGGTTAACTAAAGACCAAATGCTCAGTTGAATCTATTTCTTCTGGATCAAATTCAAAAACTCCTAAAACGCTCGGAATTGATCTCAATTTATCTATTAATTCTTCCATTTCCCAAATTTGATTCTCATAAAGAAATAGGAAATAATCAATTGTTGGTTTTTCTGGAATAAGGAACTTACCTAAGCTTTTATTTTTGATGAGGTAATATTCAACAATATTCTCTTCATCTTTATAGTAATATTTCGAATGTGATGAGGTCACACCTTTTTTTGATGAACAAATATAATCTTCATCTGCCTTTTCTAAATGAGTCCCTAATTCTTCATTTAATCCCCAAGCCAAACGATAATCACTGTGATGTGAACAAATCCCAATCATTTGGAAGTCATACACCTGACCAAAATTCAATATGTGTTTTTTCGGTTTTGTCACAATCATCGTATCATTGCAAAGTTAAGGAAATTTAATTGTGAAATAATATCAAGAATAAAGTTCACGTTTTAGTAATGTTAAATCAACTTAAACAGTCTTTAATGAATACTTTTTTTATTTAAATCAAGTAAGATTAACAAAAAAATAACAAAAATAACGTATTTAACTTGCTGATTTTCATATTATTACAATTTTGGCACATCATTTGAAATTGGCCAACGTATAAACATATAAATCTATTTATTATGATCGCGAAAAAAAATCCGAGGTACGACCTCGAGAGGAAGAGAATTGTCCTATTTCAAATAGGCCTTCTAACTGCAGGAAGCTTCACACTTGCAGCATTTACCTACCGTTCACCAGTCCAGGTTGACGTTGAAAAGCAACGAGTTGCGCACCAATCTATTTCCTTTGAGGTGGAAGATAAGAAGGAAATCCCAAAACTAAACTTGCCGATTCTGAAACCGCAACCTCAGGATCGAAAAGAGGAGTCTTCTAGTCAACAAATCAATATTGAGCGCTCACCAAGCGATTTGATAATTGAAACTGGTGACAAAATCAAAGCGATTGATCCGAATGCTGGTTTGGATGGTTTAACAATCAAAACTGGTGATATCATCATTGATATTGAAGATGTAGAAGGGGAAGAGTTTGACATTGTTGATGTAGATGCTGCCTATATTGGTGGTTATGCTGAAATGATGAAGTTCATTCAAACAAACTTGAGCTATCCACAAGAAGCCATTGAGTTAAACGAGCAAGGAAAAGTATTTCTTTCTTTTGTTGTGAATACTGATGGTAGTATAACAGGCGTTCAAGTTGAACGTGGAGTGAGTAAATCGATTGATCGCGAAGCGGCGCGCATCGTTCGTTCTTTTCCGAAGTGGATACCAGGCGAGCTTAACTTCAAAAAAGTTAAAACTCGTGTGCGTTTACCTATCAACTTCGTTTTAGAATAAACAGCGTCCCAGTAGCAAAAAGCGGTTGTGTCATTCGTGATGCAACCGTTTTTTTATACCATCTTTTTTGGATCTACCCATTCGTCAAATTCCTGTTCACTTAAGAAGCCAGTTTTCAAGGCAGCAGCTTTTAATGTTAATCCTTCTTTATGAGCTAGTTGAGCAATTTCAGCTGCTTTGTAGTAACCGATTTTAGCATTTAGTGCAGTAACTAGCATTAATGAATTACTTAAATGAAGTTCAATTCGCTCTTCATTTGCTTGAATTCCTTTCACACAGTTTTGAGCAAATGAACGACAAGCATCACCAATCAAATTGGCTGATTGTAAAACAGACGCGGCAATAACAGGTTTAAATACATTTAATTCAAAATGGCCATTCGAACCAGCAATTGAAACGGTTACATCATTTCCCATGACTTGTGCGCAAACCATTGTTAAGGCCTCAGGCTGGGTTGGGTTGACTTTCCCAGGCATTATTGAAGAGCCCGGTTCATTGTCGGGAATGGAAATTTCCCCAATTCCGCATCGTGGTCCAGATGATAACATCCGAATATCATTCCCTATTTTCATTAAAGAAACCGCTGTTCTTTTCAAGGCTCCGGATAATTCAACCATAGCGTCATGTGAGGCCAAGGCTTCAAATTTATTTTCTGCAGTCACAAAAGGCAAGCCCGTTAAAAAGGCAATCTTTTGTGCCACCATTTTATCATAACCTTTTGGTGCATTCAATCCAGTTCCAACAGCTGTGCCACCCAAAGCTAATTCACACACTCCAATTAGTGCATGTTCAATTGCACGAATTGAGTGAATTAATTGTGCGACATATCCGCTAAATTCTTGACCTAGTGTTAGGGGTGTTGCATCCATCATGTGCGTTCTACCCGTCTTCACAATTTTCTCAAATGCAAGTACCTTCTTATCAAACTCTTCTTTCAACAAATTCAACCCTGGCAACGTGTTTTGAGCAATTTCTTTGTAAACTGCGATGTGCATAGCTGTTGGAAACGTATCATTGGATGATTGAGATTTATTGACATCATCGTTTGCCTTAATGATTCTATTTTCCTCGGTAAGCTTCCCGCCAGCAAGCACATGTGCTCTATTTGCAATGACTTCATTTACATTCATGTTCGACTGTGTACCTGAACCGGTTTGCCAGATGACCAATGGAAATTCAGTGTCGTGTTTTCCGGCGATAATTTCGTCACACACTTGATCTATCAGTTGCATTTTACTTTCAGAAAGAACTCCTAGTTCAAAATTTGTATGAGCGGCGGCTTTTTTTAAAACAGCAAAAGCATGAATGAGTTTTATAGGCATAGAAGCCTCATTACCAATCTTAAAGTTGTTACGAGAACGCTCTGTTTGAGCTCCCCAATATCGGTCAATTGGCACTGAAACGTCACCCATTGTATCTTTTTCAATTCGATATTCCATTTTTTCGCTTGGTTTTTTGAATAATTTACTATTTTTACACCAGTAATTGACACATAAAGTTAAGAAAGATGAGCGTTTTTGGTATTGTTTTGTTTCTTTTGATTGGCGGAATGGCATTTTGGATGCTAGTTTTCTTGATGGGCTTCATTCTACCTTATTGGATTACATTAGGTGTATTCGAGCAAATGCGTCCGAAAAGAATCTTTGAAGAAGAGACAGAAGAACAACACTAAATTGTTCTACAAAATAGATTTAAACGCTTTCAGGAATGGAAGCGTTTTTTTTGTGCTGTAATTTATCCTTTTGTAAAAGGGATAAAACGCGGAGTTTTCTTTTGATACGTTTTGTACTCAGGGTACTTTTTCGCAGATAATTCTTCTGAGAAATCTGAACTTCCCTTGAATAGAATAACTAACAGTAAGCATCCTGCAACAGACCAATTGATCCATTCTCCTGTCGATATAACACTAAAGAAATAGAATATAATCCAAATGCTTTGCTCCATGGCATAATTGGGGTGGCGAACGATTGACCAAAGTCCAGTATTCGTGAATCCGTGAGCATACTCCCCTAAATCTTCACCCGCTCTCATTCTTCGGTGTTTCTCTTGTTGGAAATTGTATTGTTGTTGATCCGCAATGAATTCAATAACGACGCATGTAATAAACAGCGCTGCCAAAACGAAATCTGCTATCGTTAATACTTGATTGGCATCATTTCCAAGTACCGTTAAAATCGGCAGTGTAAAAAGGAAAATAAGCACATTTTGGTAAGCTGAGATAAAAAACAAATTGAAAAGCATCCACACAAAACGATTGTTAAAACCAGGTCTTTTTCTCAACTCCTCCCAACGGTAATCTTCTTCGCCTGCCCAAAACTTCAATTGATAAGCACCTCTTCGAGCAAAATTATATGTCAAGCGAATTCCCCAAACACTCACTAAAACAGACATTAAAACCATTCGGGGTTCCATTCCACCTTCTACCGTCATGTACCATACATAGGCAAGTGGAATAATACTCCACAATTTATCGACTTGCGAATTGTTCTTCGAAAGTTCACCCACTATAAAACAATAGGCAACAACTCCCGCAACGATATATGATGCTCCCCACAAAATTTCTGATTGCAGCGCATTTAATGGCGTACCAAAGTAAAAACTAACAATTGGAACAACGATAACTGTAAATATGAGAAGTAAAATGGTAAATAACATAGGATTATTTTAAGGGTGAAACAACAAATTAATTAAATTGTTCTGTCCGATAGCGAAAATAAAAAGATTCACTGGTTTATAACTTTTTTAATAACTCAAAAATTAGTTGATTTTTTTGAAAATGTAATTTTCACATCTTTGTACAAGAACTCAAAAACCTAAGATATGACAACTGAAATGACCATCAACGAGCAAATCGAAGCATTAAAAACACAACTAACAGGTGATTTATTTGCTGATATGGACATCAAGGATGAAATCCACAATTTAGAAATGAAATTGAATGGTGTAAAACCAATGGATAGTCATATTGACTGTGTTGGCTGTGGATCGTAGTTAGGATCTAGGCAATAGGTTTGAGGAGAGAGCTGAGAACAGAAAGAAACCAACCGTTACATCTGGACTATTTAAGGTCAAAATCGATGTGATAATGATCATCGTGCAGTGAATTAATCATTGGGGTTAGACTTTTTGTAAAATAGATTCCGCTTTCAATTAATTGTTTCCCGTAGCTTGATGCGAATAAATTATCTTTTAATTCAGTTTTGAGAATCACCTTACTAATTTTCAAGCCATTCATTCTTGCAGCCCTTTCTAAAGTGACTAAATGAAGTGCCATTTTTTCAAAATCGATTGAAATAGATGAATCTTTTGTGTATTTTCCGTCGTTATCGAATTCCAACAAATAATGGGTAGCACCAATTTTATCTAAGTCATAATAAGAAGCGCCATCTTTTTTTAAAGGAGTCATAAAATCAACGCTTAAACCATTTTGATGTGTACGATGCGGGTGAATTTTTCCTCCATGTTCATTTGAACATTCCATAATACAGAAATGCTCTTTAGGCATTTTTTCAGCTAATTCAGTATAAGTTTCATGAAGCGTTGCTAGTAATTTATCGTTAACAAATGCCCTTCCGCTCGTATAACTTAAGGTGTCGAAATAAGTAAAGTTGACTCCAGAAAAAGGAACTAATTTTCCGTGTTCTAAACTTCCCTCACCTACTGTGCCTGAAGAAATACTCGGTAAACTATCTTTAATAAGGGTCGCAAGGTATTCATCAATTTTATTTTTGGTTGAATCCGCATCAATTGTTGCTGCTGGGTCAGTTTTTCGTTGTTGATCCGTTTGGGACTGACATGAATAGAAAGAAAGGAACAGTACTAGATAAATAAATCGCATAGAAAAATTTCTTTGACACAAACAAGAATAAAGCCAAAAGCTACTTTGTGAATTATTAAAATCAACATATTCCTTATAAAAACGCTTACACGATAGAAACATTGGTCAAGCGTTATTCTTAATCTCCTTGTTTTGAGCTCCTACCGAAAGAAATCATCTTTTTTAATCGAAACATTTGGAATTACTCGAAAGTGTACCTATCTTTGCACCGCATTCAAACAATCATTGTTTTGATGAATAGAGTGCGGGGTGGAGCAGTTGGTAGCTCGTCGGGCTCATAACCCGAAGGTCGCACGTTCGAGTCGTGTCCCCGCTACAAGTTTAAAAGGTCAGTTTTTACTGACCTTTTTTTTATGTCCATTTTTTCACGACGAGAAGTAGAATGCCGATGCATATTTTTAAGCGTGTTCCGAAGGAATAGCATAAAAAAATAGCAATCGGTAAGTCGTGTCCC
>Ga0075012_10000361_pt1 | contig 49337 bp, 38 predicted proteins | sample All_14_2_FD_71474 | JGI IMG/M metagenome (GOLD analysis project Ga0075012, IMG submission 71474) | Freshwater microbial communities in response to fracking from Pennsylvania, USA - Allegheny Zone_MetaG_DW_15 | ecosystem: Environmental > Aquatic > Deep subsurface > Groundwater > Drilled...
CCCGGGGGTACAAACAGGACCGGAAGCTGTTGGTTTGGTTACCAGATACCTTCCAGCATGCCCTTGCGGCGGCGTTCGATGCGCGGGGTGTCGCCGGTGGACAACGCATTGCCCAAGGCCTGATTTTCACGCAGGCGCTGGGCTTCCTGGCCGGCATTCAACTGCTCGCCGGCACCGACGCCCTCGGGCTTGCGCCAGAATACCAGCTTGTCGGTGAACGACTTGTCGGCATCGGCCAGAGACTGGGTTTCCTTGTTCACCAGCAGGCGGATTTCCGGGTTGATCTGCTCGGCCCCGGCCTTCTTCAGCAAGGCGACGTCGCCCTGGGTGCGGCCCTGGGTGGCGATGGGGGTATTGGCGCGGGGATTGCCGGTCAAGGCCCGCCGCGCCTGATCGCGCACATTGCCTTCCTGTGGGCGTTCCATGCCTGGGGTCGGCGGTCGCAAGGTGAAATCGGGCGGCATGGTCAAGGGGGCGCGCGACACCACCTGGAACTCATCCGGCGGCGCCTTGTCGTAGCCCAGCGCACGCTTGGCGTCCGTGCAGCCGGACAAGGCAAGGGCGGCCACGGCCATCAAGGCGGCGGCACGCAACGAAGACGTTTGGGTGGTGATCATGCGCTTCATGGCCCTAATTCTTATCCGAGTTCCGCCGTGTAAACAAGGAATCCAATACCAACAAGAGAGCGCCGATGGTAATGGCCGAATCCGCCAGATTAAAGGCGGGCCAGTGCCAGCCGAAGGCATGGACGTCAAGAAAGTCGGCCACCGCCCCCCAGCGGGCCCGATCGATGACATTGCCCAGCGCACCGCCGATGATGGAGCCCAGGGCCAAGGCCATCAAGCCGTTATCGGCACGCTTCAGCCACACCAACAAGCCGGCGACGATGACGATGGACAGCACCGACAGGGCGATGGCATTCCACGGCCCGCCATTGTTGAAGATACCAAAGGAAACACCGCGATTCCAGGTCATCACCAGATTGAAGAACGGCGTCACCTCGATGAAGACGGGGGAAAAGAACGGGGTGTCGGTGACGCCGTCGGGGCGCATGACCTTTTCCACCACCCACCATTTGCTGATCTGGTCGGCGATGATCAGAATGACGGCCAGGATCAGGCCATAAAGCCGCATATTCTTCATCACAGCTTGGCCACCGCATCCGAGCACCGGCCACAGACGCCGTCATGGGCGTGGTGGCCCACTTCCGGCAGCACCTTCCAGCAGCGTTGGCACTTGTCGCCCTCGGCCCCGCGCGGCACCACGCCGATGCCGGGCACGTCGGCCAGGGTGAAGGCGCCGTCGGGGGACGAGCCTTCCACCACCAACAGGCCCGAGGTGATGCAGATTTCCGCCATGTCCAGATCGGCGATGGCGGCCATGGCTTCACCGCTGACGTAAAGCGCCGGATTGGCCTGCAGGCTGGAGCCGATGCGCTTGGCCACCCGCTCGCCTTCCAAGGCGCCGGTGACGACGCGGCGGACGGCGCGCACCTGTTGCCACTTGGCGGCCAGGGCGTCGTCGCGCCACTGGGCGGCAATGTCGGGGAAGGTGTGCAGGTGGACGGAATCATCTGCCGACGGATGGCGGGCCAGCCAAGCTTCTTCCGCCGTGAAGCAGGCGAAGGGCGCCAGCCACTTGCACAGCGCGTCGAGCAGGATGTCCATCACCGTGCGCGCCGCGCGGCGGCGCAGGCTGTCGGGATGGTCGCAGTAAAGCGCGTCCTTCCTGATGTCGAAATAGAACGCCGACAGATCGATGGCGCAAAAATTGTGCAGCTCGTTGAACCAGGAATGGAACTCGAAGCTGTGGCAGGCGTCGCGCAGACCGGCATCGATCTCGGTCAGGCGGTGCAGCACCCAGCGTTCCAGCTCGGGCATCTCGGCCACTGGCAGCTTTTCACCGTCGCTGATGCCGTCGACGGCGCCCAGCAGATAGCGCAGGGTGTTGCGCAGGCGGCGATAGACGTCGACCTGGGTTTTCAGGATTTCCGGGCCGATGCGCAGATCGTCGGAATAATCCGAGCCCACCACCCACAAACGCAGGATGTCGGCGCCCTGGGTGCCGACCACTTCTTGCGGCGACACCACGTTGCCCAGCGACTTGGACATCTTGCGCCCGTCTTCATCCAGGACGAAGCCGTGGGTCAGCACCGCGTCATAGGGGGCGCGGCCACGGGTGCCGCAGCTTTCCAGCAGCGACGAATGGAACCAGCCGCGATGCTGGTCCGATCCTTCCAGATACAGGCTGGCCGGCCACTTGGTGTCGGACCATTCCTCGCCCTCGAGCACGAAGGCGTGGGTGCAGCCCGAATCGAACCAGACGTCGAGCACGTCGAAAATCTGCTCGTAATCCTTGGGGTCGCGGCCCTCGCCCAGGAACACAGCCGGGTCGGTGGTGTACCAGGCATCCGAGCCCTGTTCCTTGAAGGCGCTGACGATGCGCTCCATCACCGCCGCATCGCGCAGGGGCTGGCCGGTATGCTTGTCGACGAAAACGGTGATCGGCACGCCCCAGGCGCGCTGGCGCGACAGGCACCAATCGGGCCGGGTCTCGATCATGGCGCCGATGCGGTTCTTGCCCTGGGCGGGGACGAAGCGGGTGTCGTCGATGGCTTTCAGCGCCTTGGCGCGCAAGCCGTTGGTTTCCATGGACACGAACCATTGCGGCGTGGTGCGGAAGATCAGCGGCGCCTTCGACCGCCACGAATGCGGGTAGGAATGCTCGATCTTGCCGTTGGCCAGCAGATTGCCGCAGGCCTTCATCGCCTCCATCACCGGTTTGGCGACGGGGCTGTAATATTTGCCGTTCTTGCCCTTTTCCAAGACGCTGAGGCCGGCGAAGAGGGCCACCGACGGATAATAGGTGCCGTCGGGCTGCACGGTGTCGGGCACGGTGATGCCGTTGGCGCGACCGAGATGGAAATCGTCCTCGCCATGACCGGGCGCGATGTGGACGAAGCCGGTGCCGGTATCGGTGGTGACGAAATCACCGGCCAGGGCGGGGACGGCGAAGTCATAGCCGCCCTTGGCCTCGGGGTGGTGCTTCAAGGGATGGTGGCAGATGGTGCCGGCCAGGGCCTCGCCCTTCAGGGTGTGCAACAGCGTGAACGTGGCCTTGGCGTCCTTGGCCACCTGCTCGGCCTGATCCTTGATCAGCACCAGCTTGTCGCCGATTCGGGCCAGGCTGCCTTCGGCGGCTTCGGTGACTTCCACCACCACGTAGTCGAACTCGGGGCCATAGGCCAGGGCGCGGTTGCCCGGCATGGTCCACGGCGTGGTGGTCCAGATCACCACGTTGGCGCCGTCCAGCGCCGGATGGCTGGCGGTGACCACCGGGAACTTGACCCAGATGGTGATGGATGTGTGGTCGTGATACTCGATCTCGGCCTCGGCCAGGGCGGTCTTTTCCACCACCGACCACATCACCGGCTTGACGCCCTTGTAAAGCGAACCGTCCAGCAGGAACTTGCCCAACTCGGCGGCGATGGTGGCTTCCGCCGCGTTGGTCATGGTAGTGTAGGGGTGATCCCAGTCGCCCTCGACCCCCAGGCGCTTGAACTCGGCCCGCTGGATGTCGATCCATTGGCGGGCGAACTGGCGGCATTCCTCGCGGAACTGCACCACCGGCACTTGGTCCTTGTCCTGGCCGGCTTCGCGGTACTTTTCCTCGATCTTCCATTCGATGGGCAGGCCGTGGCAATCCCAGCCGGGGATGTAATGGACGTCGTGGCCCAGCATGAACTGGGTGCGGTTGATGACGTCCTTCAGAATCTTGTTGAGCGCGTGACCGATATGCAAATGGCCGTTGGCATAGGGCGGGCCGTCATGCAGCATGAACTTTTCCCGGCCCTTGGCCACCGCGCGCATGCGCTGGAACAGGCCGATCTCGGCCCAGCGGGCCAACAGCTTGGGTTCCAGGTCAGGCAGACCGGCCTTCATGGGAAAGTCAGTCTTGGGCAGGAAGACGGTGTTCTTGTAGTCCGCGCTCATGTCGGGTCTCTTCTAAAAATCGGACACGGCCACCATGGGGCCGGGGCTTTGGGGAAAGTGACGGGCGGCCAGGATGGCCCGGGCCTGCTGGGCATCCGCCGCGATCTGGGTTTTCAGCTCGTCCAGGCCAGCGAACTTGCGTTCGGGGCGGATGAAATCGACCAGGGCGACGCGCAGATGGCGGCCATAAAGGTCGATGTTGTGGTCGAGCAGATGCACTTCCAGAATCTGGTCTTGCTTGTCGAAGGTGGGGCGGTTGCCGAAATTGGCGACGCCGTCCAGCCATTGGGTGTCGCCGCCCAGATCGATGCCGGCGCGCACGGCATAGACGCCCGCCGCCGGGTGCTGGTACTCGCCCAGATGGATGTTGGCGGTGGGAAAGCCGATGGTGCGGCCGCGCTGGTCGCCGTGTTCGACCCGGCCCTCGATTTCCCAGTAATGTCCGAGCAGGCGGGCGGCAACACTGGGCTGGCCGGCCACCAGCGCCTCGCGCACCCGGGTCGAGGAATAGGTTTCGCCGCCTGCGGCCATTTCCGGCGGCACGGCGGTAAAGCCGAAGGCACCTTCATCGGCGGCCTTCTGCAACAACGCTCCGGTGCCCTTGCGGCCCTTGCCGAAGACATAATCATAGCCCACCACCACGTGACGGGCGCCCAGGCAGGTGGCCAGCACGCCGCCGACGAATTCCAGCGCCGTCATGTCGGCGAAGGCCTGGTCGAAATGCTGCATGAACAGAAGATCGATGCCGAGCGCCTCGATCAGCCGCGCCTTGACCCGGAACGGAGTCAGGCGGAACGGCGGCTGCGCCGGGTTGAAAAAGGCGCGCGGATGCGGCTCGAAGGTCATCACCCCGCAGGCGACACCCAAATCCTGGGCGATGCGCTTGGCGGTCAGGATCACCGCCTGATGCCCCTTATGGACGCCGTCGAAATTGCCAAGCGCCACCACGCAGCCCTGAAGGTCGGGTGTCAGTTCGCCGCAATGTCGGACCAGACGCATGGGGGCCAAGGTGGAATTCCTGAAAATACCAAGGACGTAAGGGGTAGTCGAAAGCGCCGGCCAGCGCAACCCCGCTGGATGTTCAGGGCGGGCTGAAGCTGGCCCAGGGAATGCCCGGCACCGCCGCCATGCGGGCCGGTCCCAGATACAGACTGCCGTCTTGGATGGTGATGGGGGCGGGAATGGCCGGGCGGCCGCGCGGGTCGGGCTTGGCCATCAGCCCCAACAGGGTCTTGGACGTGCGCGCCGTCGCCTGATCCACCAGCCCGGCCTGATGCAGCCGGTCCATCAGTGCGTCAAAGCCGTGGATGTGGGTGGACAAGGCGACCAGCGGCTGGCCGCCGGGGTCAAGGGCGGCGGTGCCGCTGCCTTCCAGCCCCATGGGCGGCCAGTCCAGGGCGACGCGCTCCAGTTCGATGATGCCGCCTTGCTTGCTCCAGCCGGCGATGGCGGCCACCGGGGTGGCGGCGGGGATCGGCCCCATCACCCGTCCGGAAATCTCCGCCAGCGCCATCTGGCCGTCGAAGCCGGGCAAGGTGTCGGGCGGCAAGTGGATATCGCGGCCCGACAGGGCGAAGCGCCACGAGGCCGGATGGCCGCTGGGATCGGGACGGGGCGGCAACGCCGACAGGCTGAGGCCCAGATCGGCGATGCTGGTTTGCCCGGTTTGCAGGCCATGCAGATGGGCGTCCAAGGTGCCGCTGGCGATGCTCGCCGCCAGCCGCTCCAGGCTGAGCGGCCAGTCGCGCCCGGCCCAGGTGAGGCGATGGTCGCCGGCGGTTTCCACATGGACGGCGCGCGGCCACAGTGGCGCTGTCCACAATTCCAGATACGGCCCGCGCCAGCGCAGGCCCGATGGATGGCTCAATTCGGGGGCGGTCAGGGTCAGGCGCAGTCGCCAGGGAAAGCCGCCTGACGTCTCTTCGGTCCAGGCGACAGTCCAACCTTCGGCCCGGCGCGCCTCGGCCCAAGCCTCAACATGGTTGCGCGCTTGCCCGGCGGCGTGCATCCAGTACAGGCTATAGGCCAGTAGGACGGCGACAAGGCCGGCGGCAGCGATCAGAACAAGGCGGCGAGCGGACATGGACTCATCCGGCGAAAGTAAGGTTCCCGACAGGTCTAACCCGCCCCCTGTTGCAGTGCAAGGCGATGTATGGGTGTTCGCCTATGGCTCATTGATGTGGAACCCCGGTTTCGTGCCCGCGGGCAATGTCTCCGCCCGCCTGCATGGCTGGTGCCGCTCCATGTGCGTGCTGTCCACCATCTATCGCGGCACCGATTCCTGCCCCGGTCTGGTGCTGGGCCTGGATCGCGGCGGCTCGTGCCTGGGCCGGGCCTTGCGGGTGCGGGGCGCCGACTGGGCGGTGATCAAGGCCCGGCTGGACGAGCGGGAATTGCCCACCGGCGTTTATCTGCCGCGCTTCCTGCCGGTGCGGCTGGAGGATGGTCAAATGGTCCCCGCCTATGCCTATGTGGTCGATCGCGACCATTGGCAATATTGGCGCGGCGAGCATGACGACGCCATCCGGCTCTTGCGCCAGGGCCACGGCAGGGGCGGTTCTGCCCGCGATTATCTGGCCAACGCGGTCATCCATCTGACCGAAATGGGCATCCGCCGGTCGTCGCTGCACCGCCTGTTGCGGCAGGTGGACGGCAAGGCTTGACCCGGTGATGACGCTGGCGTAACAATACGAGACGTCTCGTCTCGTTATCGGGTGCGCCATGGCCGATCCTTCCCGCCGCTCTTCCCGTAAGCACGCCGCCATTGTTGCCGCCGCCGTCAGTTTGGTTGCCACAAGCGGCTATCGGGCGGTGACCATCGAGGCGGTGGCCGCCGCCGCCGGGGTGGGCAAGCAGACCATCTATCGCTGGTGGCCGTCCAAACCCGCCTTGTTCATTGATGTCTATGACCAATTGGTGGCGGTGGAAGTGCCCGACCACGCGCTGTCGGCGCCGCGGCAGGTGCGCGCCATCCTGCGACAGGTCTTCGGCCTTTATGCGACGACGCCGGCGGCGGCCATCCTGGCCGGGCTGATCGCCGATGCCCAACACGACGATGCCGCCCGCCATGCCCTGGTCCATGGCCTGATCGGCGGACGCGGCCCGGTGCTCCTTCAGCCCTTGGCCGCCGCCCGTGACCAGGGGCGGCTGCCGGCGGATTTCGACGTGGACTGGGCGGCGGAAATGGTGGTGGCGCTGATCTGGAAGCGGGTGCTGTCGGGCGGCGTCCTCGACGATGCCTTTGCCGAACGCATCATCGCCAGCGTCTTCGCCAAGGTGGCGCCATGAAACCGCGTTATGAACGCACCTATGTGCCCGGCGCCATGGGGCGGCTGTTGGCCTTGCAGATCGAAACCTATGCCCCCGCCCTGGGCTTTGGCCGCGCCTTCGAGGCCAAGGTGGGCGCCGACATGGCCGAATTTCTGAGCCGCTACGATTCTGTGCGCGATCTGCTGCTGACCGCCCTGGTCGGGGATCGGGTGGCGGGCGGCATCACCCTGGACCGGGGCGAGCACGATCCGGCCTTGGGTCTGGCCCATCTGCGCTGGTTCGTCGTCGATCCGGCCTTGCGTGGTCAGGGGCTCGGTCGGGCTCTGCTGAAACAGGCGGTGGATTTCGCCCGCGCCTGCGGTGATCGGCAAATCTATCTGTGGACGGTGGCGGATTTGCCGGCGGCGCGGCGGCAATATGACGCTCAGGGCTTCGTCCTGGCCGAGCAGATGCACGCCGCCACCTGGGGTAAGGCGATGACCGAACAGCGTCTGGTGCTGGACCTCACCGCTTGACCGAAGCCAAGGCCGGCTCGGACGCTGACCGTCACCATGGCGGCATGAGCAAGATTCTGATCGCCAGCGGCATCGCCGTCATGACCCTGTCGGGTCTGGCCGCCTTGTCCGCCATCATCGCCGGCACCGCCCAATGGCTGGGGCTGGCGGCATCGTTTTCGCCACTGCTGCCGCCGCAAAGCCTGGTGGTCGGCGGCTTGTTCCTGGGCGTGCCGATCATTGCCGTCGGCTGGGCCTTGATCTGGTTCGGCGGTTGGATGCGCAATCACCGTTGAGCGGCGACTTTGCCGTCGGCGCTCCACTCGGTGACCCACAGTGAGGTGGGGGCGTCGTGACCGGTGGGGCGCAATCCCTTCAGCCAGTCCGGGGTGATGAAACCCGCCGTGGTGAAGAACAAAGGCAAGGCCGGCAAATCCTCGGCATAAAGCGCCTGGAGATCGGCCCATAATTGCTGGCGTTTGGCCGGGTCCAATTCAGCGTCAAGGGCGTCGATCAGCGCATCCATCTTGGGATTGGCGTAGCCGGTGAAGTTCTGGCCCGAGAAATTGTTCTCGGCCTTGGGAATGAAGCCGGAATGCAAGGTGCTGCGCGGCACCTGACCGGGGGTGCCGAACCACGAATACAGCACCATGCCGGTGAAGGCGCGCTTGGTCACCTTGTCGGCGAAGAAGGTGCGGGAAATTTCGGTGAACGGGCGAATCTCCACCCCGATCTGACGCAATTGCGCCTGGATCACCTGCTGCACCAATTCGCGCGAGTGGTTGCCGGCGGTGGTCCCCAATTCCAGCACCAGCGGCTGGCCGGCGGCATTACGACGCGGGCCCGGCCCCATCTGTTTCCAGCCGGCCTCGTCCAACAGGGCGGCGGCGCGGCGCGGGTCATAGCCATAACGCTTGGCCGCACCGCTGTAGATGGGTTCCAACGACGAAATGCCGCTGTCGGCCAGGGCCAGCTTGCCGCCGAACATTTCCCGGCTGATGGCGTGGCGGTCGATGCCGTGCAAAAGCGCCCGGCGCACCCTGGGATCGGTCAGGGCCGGATGGGCCGGGTTGACGTCCAGATGCTCATAGACCAGACCGGGCTTGAACTGGGCCGAGTATCCCGGCGGCAGCCGGTTGGCCAGCGATACCGCCTGATCCAGGGGCAGCCCCATTTCACCGGCGATCATGTGCACCTGTCCGGCCAGAAGCGCCGCTTGCAAGGCGCTGGTGTTCTCGATGGTGCGCAGCACGATGCGGGAAAAGGCCGGGGCTTTGCCGGCCCAATGGGGGTTGGGTTCCAGCGTCACATGGCTGCCGGTGACCATTTCGGTCACCCGGTAGGGGCCGTTATAGAGGCCGGGATTGGTGGGCGCGGCCATGTACTGGCTGCGTTTGCGGTATTCCCCCGGTTCGGCGAAGGCGGCCTTTTCCACGTGGGCGGGCAGGACGCGGAAATCGGTCAGCACGTTATAGGTGCCGGTGGCCTTGGCCAGATGCAGGGTGAAGGTCTTTTTGTCGGTGCCGGTGTCGATGGCGGTGATCGACCGGTAGATGCCGGCATTGGCGACGCCGCTTTGCGGATGCTTGCCCACGTTCCAACTGAACAAGACGTCGTCGGTGGTCACCGGCTGGCCGTCGGCCCAGCGGGCGTCGGCGGGCAGGGTGAAGGTGACGGTCATGCCGCCATCGGGCTTGGTCTTGGCCAGACCGTTTTCTACCGTCGGCACGGTGGTGCACATCAGGCAGGCCAGCTTCCAATCGGCATCATAGGCGGTGATCGGTCGGTGGACGAAGCCCAAGGCATAGGCCTTGACGATCATCGATTCGATGCTGGGGTGCAAGATGGTGGGAAATTGCGACAGGCCGATGACCAATTCGGGGCGTGACGGATTGGCCTGGGCGGCCAGGGGGGTCAAAAACGCCAGGGCAACCAATAGGTTGCGAAAATGTGCCCACGGGTGCATCTCAGGTAAAAACCTTATGCCTTGTAAAGGTAAAATAAGGACCGGCTAAATAAATCAGACGTCAGCGATGCGTCGTCAACCACGATACTATGCGCATCCACCCATGTTGAGGTCAATTTTGTGATTGTGACAAGTTATCGCAGCTTTGTACTGGCGTAATATGGCGAACGAATTATAGTTCGGCTCTGGGCGCCGGCAGGGCTGGGCGGATGCCTGCGAATCCAGCTTGAAGACGGGCGACCAAAGGTGTAAACAGCCCCCTTCGGCGCGGCACCCCTGGAGGCCGCGCCTTTACGTGTTATTGGAGAATCGATATGACTGAGATCAGCGCCATCGTCGCCGAGCTGCGCGATCGGGCCGGAAAGGGGGCCGCCCGAGCCACTCGCCGTGAAGGTAAGGTTCCGGGTGTGATTTACGGCGGCAAGCAGGACCCCATCTGCATTGCCATCGATCCCCGCGTCATTTGGGCCGAGCTGCACAAGCCGGGCTTCAAGACCCGTCTGTTCGACGTGGATCTGGCTGCCGGCGGCAAGCACCGCTGCCTGTGCCGCGACGTTCAGTTCCATCCGGTCACCGATCAGCCGGTGCACATCGACCTGATGCGCGTGTCCGCCGATGCGGTCGTGCACGTCAAGGTGCCGGTGCATGTGATCAACGCCGACAAGTCCCCGGGCGTCAAGGCCGGCGGCGTTGTCTCGCTGGAACTGCACGAAGTGGAAGTCACCTGCGCCCCCGACCTGATTCCGTCCGAGATCGTCATCGATCTGGCCGGTAAGGACGTCGGTTACTCGGTGCATGTGAACGACCTGGGCCTGCCGGCTGGCGTCACCCCCTATCATGTCGGCGCCAAGGCCGGCGTGTTGACCATCGTCCCGCCGACGGTCAAGGGTGGCGATGCCGAATCGACCGAAGCGTAAAGATCTGGTGGCGGCATGATTCTGGTCGTAGGACTGGGGAATCCCGGTTCCGAATATTCCCAGAACCGCCACAATATCGGCTTCATGGCGGCGGACGAACTCGTCCGCCGCCATTCCTTTGGCCCCTGGCGCGCCAAGTTCCAGGGCATGCTGGCCGAGGGTAATATCGACGGCGTCAAGGTCCTGGCCTTGAAGCCCATGACCTATATGAACCTGTCGGGCCAATCGGTGGCGGCGGCAGCGAGATTTCTGAAAATCCCGGTGGAAGATGTCGTCGTCGTCCATGACGAACTGGATGTCGCCCCCGGTCGGGTCAAGGTCAAGCGCGGCGGTGGTGCCGGCGGCCATAACGGCCTGAAAAGCATCGATGCGCATTTGGGCCAGAATTATCGTCGGGTGCGTCTGGGCATCGGCCACCCCGGTGACAAGGACCGGGTATCGGGCTATGTGCTGGCCGATTTCGCCAAGGCGGAAACCTGGGTGACGCCGCTGATCGACGCGGTGGCCGAGGCCTTGCCCAAATTGCTGGCCGGCGACGAAGCCGGTTTTATGAACAAGGTGGCGGTGCTGACCGCGCCACCCAAGCCGAAAAAGGACAAGCCGGCACCTCAGGCGCCGATTGTGCCTTCGATGATTTCTCCGCCCGCCCCGGTCTCGCCGCAAGGATCCCTTGCCGAGGCGTTGAAGGCGGCACTCGAACGCAAGAAGGATTAGACGTCATGGGTTTCAATTGCGGCATCGTCGGGCTGCCCAACGTGGGCAAGAGCACGCTTTTCAATGCGCTGACCCAGACGGCGGCGGCCCAGGCGGCCAATTATCCGTTCTGCACCATCGAACCCAATGTGGGCCGCGTCGCCGTGCCCGATCCGCGCCTGGACAAGCTGGTGGTCATCGGCAAGAGCCAGAAGGAAATCCCGACCCAGCTTGAATTCGTCGACATCGCCGGTCTGGTGCGCGGCGCTTCCAAGGGTGAGGGGCTGGGTAACCAGTTTTTGGCCAATATCCGCGAGGTCGACGCCATCGTCCACGTGCTGCGCTGCTTCGTCGATGACGACATCAAGCACGTGGAGGATTCGGTCGATCCGGTGCGCGACGCCGACATCATCGAGACCGAGCTGATGCTGGCCGATCTCGACAGCCTGGAACGCCGCATCGTGCCGTTGGAAAAGAAGGCCAAGGGCGGCGACAAGGAAGCCAAGGCCCAGGTCGAGGTGATGATGCCGCTGCTGGCGGCGTTGCGCGACGGCAAGCCGGCTCGCACCGTCAAATTCGACAGCGAAGACGAAATCCGCATGGCCAAGCAATTGGGCCTGTTGACCATCAAGCCGGTGGTCTATGCCTGCAACGTCGAGGAGGCCTCGGCGGCTTCCGGCAACGCGCTTTCGCAGAAGGTGTTCGAGATGGCCGCGCGCGAGGGCAATTCAGCGGTGGTGATCTCGGCGGCGATCGAGGCGGAAGTGGCGCAATTGGGCAGCGACGAGGAGCGGGCCGAGTTCCTGGAAACCCTGGGCCTGGAAGAAACCGGCCTGGCCCGGGTCATCCGCGCCGGCTATGAATTGCTGCACCTGATCACCTTTTTCACCGTCGGTCCGAAAGAGGCGCGCGCCTGGACCGTGCAAAAGGGCGCCAAGGCGCCGCAGGCCGCCGGTGTCATTCATACGGACTTCGAAAAGGGCTTCATCCGCGCCGAAACCATCGCCTATGACGATTTCATCGCGTTGGGCGGCGAAGGCGGGGCCAAGGAAGCCGGCAAGATGCGGCTGGAAGGCAAGGAATACGTCGTCCAGGACGGCGATATCTTCCACTTCCGCTTCAACGTCTGAGGCACAGTAAAAAGGCCGGGGAAACCCGGCCTTTTTACGATCCATGCGGACAAAAAGAGAGGCCCCGGTTATGCACCGGGGCCTAAGTCAAACAGGGAGGCTTCACGTCTAGGAGACGTAGGATCCAACTCGGACCCTGGTTCCTGGGGAGACCCCAGGAAACGGCAAGGAGACCTTGCCGAAACACGCTGGCTGCTGCGTCGCAACAACCGATGGCCAGTTTGTACGGGATGTTGCACTGCGCAACCATGGGAAAAAAGGCAGCCGGGGCATGCAAAGTGCGCATACCAGCGGCAAAGCCAGGGATTGCCTGGGCTTTGGGCATATGGACAGAGGCATGGCGCCGATGGATTGACGAAAATCAGTGACAGCGCCCGATTGTGGCCGGTGGCTACAGGGCTTCCTGGATTTTCGACAGCAGGAAGTCGCGGAAGACGGTGATGCGCTTGGAATGGCGCAGTTCTTCCGGATAGACGAAATAGGCGTCCAGCTTCGGCCCTTTCAGTTCGGGCAGGATGTGGACCAGATTGTCGGCCTCGGTGGTCATGTAATCGGGCAGGGCGGCGACGCCCAGCCCGGACTTCACCGCCCGATAGATGCCATAGATATTGTTGACCTCAAGCACCGGCTTGCGTTGGGCCGAGGGCTGCGCCCCGGTTTCCAGCAGCCAGTTGACGTTGGCCACCGGCGGCGATACCCGGGCATCGTCGCCATAAATGACGATGTGGTGGTTATCCAAATCCTCGGCCGATTTGGGCATGCCGTATTTCTTCAAATATTCCGGTGCCGCGTAGACATTGTAATGCATGGTCAGCAGGTGGCGCTGAATCAGGTCGGGCTGGCGCGGCGGCATCATGCGGATGGCCACGTCGGCCTCACGCATGGCCAGATCCAGCTCGCCGTCATAAAGGACCATGGTCACCGCGATATCCGGGTACAGGTCCAGGAATTCCTTGATGCGCGGGGTCAGCCACAGTGACCCGAAGGCGACGGTGGTGGTTATTTTCAGCGGGCCTTGCGGTCGCTCCCGACTTTCGGTCAGCAACGCTTCGGTCATGGCCAGTTTGGAAAAGATGTCGCGCGCCGTCTTGTACAGCAACTCACCTTGTTCAGTCAGGATCAGGCCGCGGGCGTGACGGTGGAACAGGGGCAGATTCAGGCTTTCCTCCAGCGCGCTGATCTGGCGGCTGACCGCCGACTGGCTGAGGTTCAGGACCTCGCCCGCATGGGTGAAGCTGCCCGCTTCCGCCACCGCATGGAAGACCCTGAGTTTGTCCCAATCCATCGTCTAGAACCGGCTCCTTTCCGGGAACATAAGAAATGCGGCCCCCCATGGCCGCGTTTCTCGTTCAACCCTAATGTTGCCGCAAGTTAGGCCCCGTGTCCATGGATGGCGAGGAAGCGTTCCGCTTCCAAGGCCGCCATGCAGCCGGTACCGGCGGCGGTAACCGCTTGGCGGTAGGTCTTGTCCTGCACATCGCCGGCGGCGAAAACGCCGGGAATGTTGGTGCTGGTGGCCCCGGCCTTGGTGACGATATAGCCTTCGTCGTCGATGGTGACGGCACCTTTGAACAATTCGGTATTGGGCGAATGGCCGATGGCGATGAACACGCCGTCGGCGGACAATTCACTGGTTTCGCCGGTCTTGGCGTTCTTCAGTCGCACGCCGGTGACGCCGGGCGGGTCGCCGGCGCCCAAAATCTCGTCGATGATGCTGTCCCACACCACCTGGACCTTGGGATTGGCGAACAGGCGGTCCTGGGCGATCTTTTCCGCCCGCAAGCTGTCGCGGCGGTGGATCAAGGTGACCTTGCTGGCGATGCCGGCCAGATAGATGGCCTCTTCCACGGCGGAATTGCCGCCGCCGACCACCACCACTTCCTTATTGCGGAAGAAGAAGCCGTCGCAGGTGGCGCACGCCGAGACGCCGGCGCCCTGGTATTTCTGTTCCGATTCGATCCCCAGCCAGCGCGCGGTGGCGCCGGTGCAGATGATGACGGTATCGCCGATATATTCGTCGCCCGAATCACCCTTGGCGACGAAGGGCCGCTTGGACAAATCCACATCGACGATGGTGTCGTAAAGGAATTGCGCTCCCACATGCTCGGCCTGGGCCTGCATCTGCTCCATCAGCCACGGGCCTTGGATGGCCTGGGCGAAACCGGGATAGTTTTCCACATCGGTGGTGATGGTCAATTGCCCGCCGGGTTGCAGACCGGCGACCAGGATGGGCTCCAGGTTGGCGCGGGCGGCGTAGATGGCGGCGGTGCAGCCGGCCGGTCCCGATCCCAGGATCAGGACTTTGGTGCGATGGGTGGCCATGGGAATTCCTTCGGCGACAAAACTTGAGAGAAGATAAGAGGGGCGGCGCGCGGGCGCAAGCGTGCGACTGCCTGATTCAATCTGCCGGCGGGGGATCGGGCAGGCTGAAATGGAAGGTTGTGCCCTGGTTCGGCCCCGGCGAGGTCACCCAGATGCGCCCGCCATGGCGTTCGACCACTTTCTTGCAGATGGCCAGGCCGACGCCGGTGCCACCGCCGAACTGGCCGCGTTGATGCAGTCGTTGGAACAGGCGGAAAATGCGTTCCTCGTAGTCAAGGCCGGGGACGAGGCCGATGCCGTTATCGGTGATGGTGAAGTGCCAGCCCTCCTCATCGCGTCGGCAGGCGACGGTGATTGCGGGCGCCACGTCGGATTGGCGATATTTGAGGGCGTTGGCCAGCAGGTTCTGGATCAGGCTGACCATGTCGCGGCGATAGGCGCGCAGGACCGGCAGCGCCGTGGTCACGGTGATGGTGCCGCCGCATTCCTGCATCTGGACCCGCAGGTTGATGCGGGCGGTTTCGATCACTTCGGCGAAATCGGTTTCGGCCATGCTTTCGCCATGGCGACCGACGCGGGCGAAATCCAGCAGATCTCGCACCAGGGCGTCCATGCGCAGGCCGCCATCGTGGATGAAGCCGAGGAATTCCTTTTCGTCGTCGCTGATGCGTCCCTCCAGCCGCTTGCCCAGCAAGGTGGAATAGCTGGTGACGTTGCGCAAGGGTTCGCGCAGATCATGGCTGGCCACATAGGCGAAATATTCCAACTCGGCGTTGGAGCGTTCCAGTTCTTCGTTTTTGTGGCGCAACTCGCCTTCCGCCCGGGTGATTTCCGCCATGTGCCGGGCCTGCTCGTTTCGAGCTTGCTGCAAGGCGTCGGCCATGCGGTTGAAGGAATGGGCCAGTTCGGCCAATTCGGCCACGGTGGGGACGGCGACCCGGTGTTCCAACTGCCCTTCACTGATGGCTTGGGCGCCGGCGCCGATGGCGGTGATCGACCGGTTCAGGCCATGGGCCAGCCACAATCCCAATCCGGCGGTCAGGCACAAGGTCGCCGCGATCAGCAGCATGGTGCGCAGGTTGGCGGCGTCAAGGCTGCCCAGATAGGTGTCTTCCGGCACCACCACCAGCACCCGCCACGACAGACCCGGGGCGCCGACATAAGGCTGGACGACAACGGCGTGACGGCTTTTGGCGACGGTGACCATGTATTGCCCGCTGGATTGTGCGGATAAGGCTGCCATGGCCGCCTCCATCACCGCGTTGCCCGAGGCGGCGGCGGTGATGCGCCGGGCGGGGGTGGTCCCGACGGCGGGAATGAAGGGCGGCTCGGGTGACGAACTGGCCACCAATCGTCCGGAATCGTCGACGATAAAGGTTAGGCCCGGCTGATTTTGGTGGATCTCCCGCAGGAATTTACCGATGCGCGACAAAAAGGTGTCGATGGCGATGACGCCGCGCAGGGTGTTTTGATCGTCACGGATGGCCATGCTGGCGGTCAGCGCCATGTCCTGGCCGGTGAACAGGATATAGATGTCGCTCCACACCACGCCGTGGGCTTCCTGCGCCCGCTTGAACCAGGGCCGCTGGCGGGCGTCGAACATGGGCAGGGTGCTCATGGTCCCGGCGGCGGTGGAATCCGGGCCGATCCATGATTTGCGCCATTCTCCCGCTTCGGAGCCGTTGGTGCCGGTGATATAGGTCTTGTCGTCCTCGATGCCGGCGCCGACCATGCCGCCTTGGGGCCAGCCCAGATAATGACTGCTGATGCCGTCGTGAATGCTGATCTGGCGGGCGAAATAGCGCCGCAGCGCGACGGGATCGTCAAAGGGCATTTGCCCGATTTCCAACGCGGCGGCATGGGTCAGCAGCAGACGGGGGGGACGTGACAGAAAGCTGTCCAACTTCTGCACCACCCGCTGAGCGATTTCCCGGTGCAGATGACTGGACAACAAGGTGACGCTGTCACGGGCATTGCCGAAGGCCAGGAAGGCAGCGCCCAGCCCGGCCAGCAGATTGAGCGCCACCGCCGGGACCAGCAGGGCGGTCCGCAACGAACGTAATGGTTTGTCGATATTGCCCGCGATCATCGATGCTCGGCCCCCAGAGCTCATACCATCGGTATAGGGCATGTGGCCGGACAAAATCCACGCTCAATATGACGGCATATAAAAACGGGCGCGGGAAAAGTCCCGCGCCCGTCCTTCAAATCATGCGAACTGTCGATTACAGCTCGGTGGCGTGGGCGGCCAGGTACTTGGCGACGCCATCCGGGCTGGCGGTCATGCCGGCCTTGCCCTTCTGCCAACCGGCGGGGCAGACCTCGCCGTGTTCCTCGTGGAACTGCAGGGCGTCGACCAGACGCAGCATTTCGTCGACATTGCGGCCCAGGGGCAGGTTGTTGACATGGGCGACCTGGACGTTGCCGGCCTTGTCGATCAGGAACGAACCGCGCAGGGCGACGGCGTCGTTGATCAGCACGCCATAGGACTTGGCGATGGACTTGGTCAAATCGGCGACCATGGGGAACTGGACATTGCCCAGGCCGCCCTTGTCGATGGCGGTATTCTTCCAGGCCAGGTGGGTGAAGTGCGAATCCACCGACACGGCGACGACCTTGCAGTTCTTTTCCGCCAGGGCCTTGACGCGGTGGTCATGGGCCAGGATTTCCGACGGGCAGACGAAGGTGAAATCCAGCGGATAGAAGAACACCAAGCCGTAGGAACCGGCCAGATAGGACTTCAGGTTGAAGGATTCGTTGATGGAATTGTCGGGCATCACCGCCGGGGCGGTGAAGTCAGGGGCGGCGGTGGTCACCAGGCTCAGGGGATTGACGGCATCGGACATCCGAAAGCTCCTTGAATCAAAAGTTGAGGCCCATATGGCAGGCAATCTAGTGGCTGGGTGGGTGGGGCGCAAGATGGAATGATTTTAAAGCATTGTTGGTTCGGTGTCGCAGCTGAGTGAAAATTCGTATCAACAGTTGCGCCACACACTCTTCATGCGCAAGGAAAGTACCGAAAGTCTTGTGGCGCTGCAACGTGGTGCTTGGCGGATGAAGATTGTCGGGGTAATATAATTTCGTAAATAGCCTTGCTTTTGGAGTTCCCTAATGCAGCGGGTCAAGCTGGACCGCATCGACCGTCGGATTTTGGCGGATTTGCAAGCCGATGGACGGATGACGAATGTGGAATTGGCCCGTCGTGCCGGCATTTCCGCTCCACCTTGTCTGCGGCGGGTGCGCGCCTTGGAAGAGGCCGGCTATATCAAGGGCTATCATGCCGAGATAGAACCCCATGCCTTGGGCTTCAACGTCACCGTTTTCGCCCATGTGGGGCTGAACAGCCAGGCTGAGGCCGATTTACGCGCCTTCGAGGATCTGGTTCTGGGCTGGCCGGAAGTGCGCGAATGCCACATGCTGGCGGGCGAAACCGATTTTCTGCTGAAGATCGTTGCCCATGACTGGGATGATTATCAACGCTTCCTGACCACCCGGCTGACGGCGGCGCCCAATATCAGCCATGTCAAAAGCTCGTTGGCGATCCGCAATTCCAAGCATCAGCCCGGCGTTCCCATTGACGTCGATGCCGGCCCCGACGCCGAGCACGAGTAAGGTATTCAGTTACGACTGATTCGCAATTAACTCCTCTTCTTCCTCCTGAATCATTAGATATTTTCCACCCTAAGCACGATGGATGTTCCCATTGTATTAGTCTAGGCTCATGTGGTCGTTAGTATTATCCCTGTCCCCGATGCGGTCGGTCGACCACTCTGTTTCGGAGACGAGGAGGGGGAGGAGCCATGGCCATGGGAAAAGCATTCCAGATCAAATCCATCATGGTCCGTCTGCTTGGTCTGGTCGCGATCAGCGCCCTCGGCTTGCTGGGGCTGACCTTCGTTGCCGCCGACTTCGTCAAGCAGGAAAAGTTGGACGCGGCCATCAACAAGACCCGCAACCTGTCGGAAGCGGCGGTGACGGTCATGGCCGAGTTCGACGCCCGCGCCAAGAGGGGGGAATACGACCAGGCGACGGCGCAGAAACTGGCCAAGGACGCCATCCGGGCCATGCGCTACCAGGGCGATGAGTACTTCTTCGTCTACGACTACGCCGGCATCAACATCGTCCATGGTGTTCGCCCCGAGCGCGAAGGCAAGCCGTTTATCGAGTCCAAGGATGCCAACGGCTTCGTCTATATCCCCAAGATGATCGAGCTGGCCAAGGGCCAGGGTGGGCACGTCTTCTATTACTTCCCCAAGGCGGGCCAAAGCGTGGCCGAGCGCAAGGTGTCGTCGGTGGTCGGCTATCAGCCGTGGCAATGGGTGGTCGGCACCGGTCTTTATCTCGATGACGTCGACGCCGCCTTCCGCGAGACCTTGCGTGATCTCGCCCTGATCAGTCTGGGCATCCTGACGCTGGTGCTGGGAATCGCCGTCGTCCTCGCCCGCTCCATCGCTGGTCCCATGCATCAATTGGCCGATGTCACCGGTCGTATCAGCCAGGGCGATTATGCGGTCGAGGTGCCGGCGACGGTACGGGCCGACGAAATCGGCATCTTGGCCCGCTCCATCGCCGTCTTGCGTGACGAGGCGGGCAGTGCCGCCCGTCTGCGGGCCGAGCAGGAACAGATGAAAGCCCAGGCCGAAGCCGAACGGCGCCGCGACATGCTGAAACTGGCCGACAGTTTCGAGGGCAGCGTCAAGGGCGTGGTCGACGGCATGGGCCGGGCGGTGGGCGACAATGACGGCGCCGCTCGCGGCATGGCTGGCATCGCCGCCAGTGCCCGTGACGATGCCAGCAATGTGGCCAGTGCCGCCGAGGAAGTGAACGCCAATATCCAGACCGTGGCCGCCGCCACCGAGGAATTGTCGGCCTCGATCCATGAAATCAGCGGTCAGGTGCAGCATTCCACCCGCATCGCCGGTGAGGCGGTGGACAAGGCCGCCGAAACCAACCAGTGCATCGAAGGTCTGTCGGAAGCCGCGGTGAAGATCGGCGAAGTGGTCAAGCTGATCTCGGCCATCGCCAGCCAGACCAATCTGTTGGCGCTCAATGCCACCATCGAGGCGGCGCGTGCCGGTGAGGCCGGCAAGGGGTTCGCCGTGGTCGCCGGCGAGGTCAAGGGACTGGCTACTCAGACCGCCAAGGCCACCAGCGAGATCACCGACCAGATCCTGGCGGTGCAATCGGCCACCCATAGCGCCGTCGATGCCATCCGCGCCATCAGCCATACCATCGGCGACATGTCGGAAGTGGCCTCGGCCATCGCCGCCGCCGTCGAGGAGCAATCGGCGGCGACCAAGGAAATCAGCCGCAACGTCAATCAGGCGGCGTCGGGTGCGCATGAAGTGTCGGAATTCATCAATCGTCTGGTCGGCGTCACCGAACAGGTGGGCGACAATGCCGCCCTGGTCTCGCGTTCTTCCGATACTCTCAGCCAGCAGACCGGGCGCCTGAAGGGCGAGGTCGAGAATTTCCTGTCCACCGTTCGCGCAGCGTAAGCGGCGGAATCTATATCATGGGGTTGCGGTTTGACCGCAGCCCCATGACTTGTTTCTCGAGACAATCAAATCTATGCACCCTTGCCGTTCATTGATTGGCGGCGAATACTCCTTTTCTTATCCTACCCATGGAGTGGGGAATCATGGCGCATGGTATGGCAATGCAGCCGAAGACGGTGATGATCCGTCTGATCGGCTTGGTCTTGGTCAGTGCCTTGGGGTTGTTGGGACTGACCTATGTCGCCGCCGATTTCGTCAAGCAGGAAAAGTTGGATGCGGCCATCGCCAAAACCCGCAACCTGTCGGAAGCTGCCCGTGACATCGCGCTTGAATTCGACACCCGTGCCAAGAAGGGCGAGTTCGATCAGGCCACGGCGCAGAAACTGGCCAAGGATGCCATCCGCGGCATGCGCTATGACGGTGCCGAATATTTCTTCGTCTATGATTTCGATGGCAACACCCTGGTACTGGGGCCGCGCCCCGAGCGCGAGGGCAAGAACTTCCTTGATGCCAAGGACGCCACCGGCCAGACCTTCGTCGCCGCCATGATCGACAAGGCCAAGGGCAAGGGTGGCCACGTTTATTATTGGTTCCCCAAGGCGGGCCAGACCGAGGCCGAACGCAAGGTGTCGTCGGTGGTGGGCTATCAGCCGTGGCGCTGGATGGTCGGCACCGGCATCTATCTGGATGACGTGGATTCCGCCTTCCGCACCACCTTGCGCGATCTGGCGCTGATCAGTCTGGGCATTTTGTTGGTGGTCCTGGCCATTGCTGTCGCCTTGGCCCGCTCCATCGCGGGGCCCATGCGCCAACTGGCCCAGGTCACCGGGCGCATCAGCCAGGGCGATTACGCCGTCGAGGTACCGGCGACGGGGCGCGCCGACGAAATCGGCGTCCTGGCCAAGGCAATCCATGTGCTGCGGGACGAAGCGGCCAGCGCCGCCCGTTTGCGGGCCGAGCAGGAGCAGATGAAGGCCGGGGCCGAGGCCGAACGGCACCGGGCGATGATGGCCCTGGCCGACCGCTTCGAGCAAAGCGTGCAGGCGGTGGTCGACGGCATGGGCTTGGCGGTGGGCGAAAATGACGGTGCCGCCCGCGGCATGGCCGACATTGCCGTCAGTGCCCGCAGTGACGCCACCAGCGTCGCCAGTGCCGCCGAACAGGTCAATGCCAACATCCAGACCGTGGCCTCGGCCACCGAGGAATTGTCGGCCTCGATCCAGGAAATCAGCGGTCAGGTCCAGCATTCCACCCGCATCGCCGACGAAGCGGTGGGCAAGGCGGCCGAGACCGATACCTGCATCCACGGCCTGTCGCAGGCGGCCAGCAAGATCGGTGAGGTGGTCAAGCTGATCTCGGCCATCGCCAGTCAGACCAACCTGTTGGCGCTCAATGCCACCATCGAGGCGGCGCGGGCGGGGGAAGCGGGCAAGGGCTTCGCCGTGGTCGCCGGCGAGGTCAAGAACCTGGCCACCCAGACGGCCAAGGCGACCAGCGAGATCACCGACCAGATCGTTGCCGTGCAAAACGCCACCCATGACGCGGTGGATGCCATCCGCGCCATCGGCCAGACCATCGGCTCCATGTCGGAAGTGGCTTCGGCCATCGCCGCGGCGGTCGAGGAACAATCGGCGGCGACCAAGGAAATCAGCCGCAACGTCAATCAGGCGGCCTCGGGCGCCCGCGACGTGTCGGAATTCATCACCCGGCTGGTCGGCGTCACCGAAGAGGTGGGCAGCCACGCCACCCAGGTGTCGCAATCCTCGGACAGCCTCAGCCAGCAGACCGGACGGCTGAAGGATGAGGTCGGCAATTTCCTGGCGACGGTGCGGTCGGCCTGATCAGTTTTTGCCGCCGAAGGCGCGGAACAGATTGTTCAGGATCTTGCCGCCGCCTTTTTGACCATCGCCCCCGGTCGCCTTGCCCAGGGCGCGGCCTAGGCCGCTTTGCACCAAGGCCCGTTGCAGGGCATTGACGTCCACCACCTTGCGCGGATTGCCCAGGGGACCGGACAGCCGCAGCACGATGGGGGTTGCCGGCAACGAGGCCAAGGTCAGCGAGACCGTGCTTTCCGTGCTCCATTGCGCCAGATCGATGCTGCCGTCGGCCCCCAGGCTGCCGCCGGTCGCCGCCAGCAGCAGGTCGGGGCTCTGGACCACGCCATCCTTGACGATCAGTCGACCGGACAGGCGGGAATAGGCGGTGGTGCCGCCGCCCAGACCGGTTTGCGCCAGGGACAGCACGTTGCCGATATTTTCCAGGCGGGCCAATTGGCTGTCGATGGCGGCCAGATCGACGCCGCCGATGCTGCCGGGACCACCCTCGATCTGGCCTTCGCCTTGCGCGTTGGCGGCCATGTCGCGGCTGCTTTTGCCGAAACTGTGCAGGCGAAGCGTGCCGCTGATCTTGCCACTCTCCACCGACAGGCCGGCCAGGGCCGGCTTCAGCCGCGCCATGTCCAGGCCGCTCAGTTTGGTGTCCAGGCGCAAGGTGGGAACCGGGCCGCCGCTGGCGGCGCCGCTGGCATTGACGGTGCCGCCCAGATAGCCGGCGCTGAAGCTTTCGATCCGGGCGGTGCCGTTGTTCAACTGCGCGGTCAGCACCGGCTGTTCCAGGCGACCGAAATCCCCGGACAGCGATTGCGCCTGCACTTTCCAGGTGCCGTCCACCCGCTCGAGAGCCGACCAGTCCAGCGGCGCGGTGGAAAACGGCGCGGCGCCCTTGGCCGGGGCGGCCACCGGCTTGGGTTGGGCCGGGCCGGCGGGAATCTTCTGACGGCCCAGCAATTTGGGGGCGCGGACCGGCGGTGTGGCCAGGGGCGAGGTGGGCAGCGCCTTCAAATCGATGTCGCCGCTACGCAAGACGGCGTCGATGCGCGGGCGGGGGTCGGAAAAATCGCCGTGCATCTGGCCGTGCACCGCCAGCGTGCCGATGCGCAAGGACAGGTCCGGCGCGTCGAAGCCGGCCTTGACCGGAATCAGGCGGAGGGTGGCGGCAGTGTCGTTCCAACTGCCGATCTGGCCGTTCCATTGCGCCGCCACCGCATCAGCCCACTGTGCCGACAGCTTGCCGCGAACGAAGGTGCCGTCGTGGTTGAGGTTGATATCGGTCAAATCCAGGCGCGGCCACAACGCCGCCACATCGGCACGGCCCGACAGGCTGGGGCCGTTGACGCGTAGCCTGCCCTTGAAATCCTGGCCGGCCAGCACGCCATCGGCATTGATCCGCCAATCACCGCCCAGATCGGCCTGGGCATGGCGCAGCACCACTTGGCCCTGATCCAGGCCGGCGCGGATGTGCATCTCACGCAGGGTCTGGCCGTGCCAGCGCAGGCTGTGCAGGGTCAGCGTCACATTGGCCAGCAGATCGGGCAGGACCGGAATCGGGGCGGCGGCCACATTGGCCGGCGGCGGCAAGGGCGGGGCCGGCGGTTTGGCGGCGGCTTCCGGCGGGGTCAGGGCGGCGGGCAGCAGATTGGTCAGGGCATTGCTCTTGATCGGGCGCCAGGCATCCAGGTCAAGGCTGTCCACCTCGAGGTCGGCTTCGGCCAGCACCGGGCTGCCCGCCAGGATCTGGAGCGATCCGGCGGCGCGGCTGCCCAGGCTGGTCATGGTCAGGTTGACCAGGGCCAATTGACCGGCGCCGGCTTCCACATCGGCCTCGGCCTTCAGTGTCGCCCCCGCCGGCAGATCGAGATGCGGCACCCAAGCCGCCAACTCGCCGCTGTTCAAACTCAGCCGACCCGACAGGACCGGTCCTTCGGTATCGCGCTCGAGGCTGCCGTCGAAATGCAGTGCCGCCCCCAGGGCCGGGGCGGATAGACGCAGGCTGGCGGCGTGACCGTCCTTGCCGTCGAGGGCAGCGCTGAAGGTCAGATTGTGGCCGCCGATCTTGGTGAAGCCGTCCAGCTTGCGGCCATCCAGATGGGCTTCGATACGGTCCAGGTCCAGGTTGCCCAGGCGCAGATGCTCGGCCACCAACCCGCGCACGTCGAGGGCGCCGGTGAACAGGCTGGCCGGGGCCAGCCGCAGCGACAGTCGACCGATGGTGGCGATGTCGTTGCCGTCCTTGTGCAGGCGTACCTGCTCGGCGGTCAGGGCCGGCGGCAACAGCGCCAGCCTGGTCTTGCCGCCGATGGTGATGGACAGACCCAAGGCCCGTTCGGCCCGGGCCAGGACGGTTTGCAAGGGCGCCTGCCAGTCGCGCGTCAGCACAAAGGCCAAGCCGATGGCCGCCAACCCCACCAAGGAAAGTACAATGATCCTGTTTCTACGCGTCATGCCGGTTCCGCCCACCCATCCTGGGCGCGAGTGTAGCCGACCCGCCGCGCTGTGGCATCAGCCAAACAGGGACAGGCCACCGTTCAGTGCCGCCAGCCATGCCGCCAGCACCATGGCGCCGGTCAGCACATAGCGGCTGTTCCAATCATGGGCGACCACCCGGACCGGCACGGCGCCGATACGGGCCACGGTCAGCACCGCCGCCCCCACCGGGGTGGAGCAGGCGGACAAGGCCCAGGCCCCCATCAGGGCGCTGGCCAGCACCAGCGGCGGGACCACATGGATCAGGGCGCCGCCCAGCAAGGTGGTGGTGACGATCTGCGAGACGCCGATCTGGGCCAGGGCCATGACCGCCCAGGCCAGCAGGATCACCAGCAGCAAGGGCGGCAATCCAAGGCCTTCGACGACCGCACCGATGCGTTCGGCCGAGAGGAAGCCGGTGGCGATGGTGCCGACGAACATGGCACCGCCCAGCATGGCCACTTCGTCGCGGAAGCCGGGCAGGCTGACCAGCAGCTTGCGCCACAATCCGGCCAGGACGGCGCCCATGTGGCGTTGCTGTACCCACAGCCAGATCAGGGCGGCGGGCGGCACCACCATCATGGCGCCGTTGACCAGACGCACCCCCGACAGTTCCGCCACCAGCACCGAGCCGGCCACCACCGCCGCCACCAGGGCGGCCATGGCCCAGGCCGGGCGCCAATCCTGCGGTCCGGTCGCCGCCGGGGCGATGGGCTGGGCCAGCGGCGGGAAGGCGCGGCGGTCGAGCACCAGTCCCAAGAGCAGCAACAAGACGGAAAGCACGATTTGCACCGGCAACAGGGTTTGCCATGCCAGGCCGGGCACCACCGCCACGGTGACGGCGAAGGATACCGACAACGGCGACCACACGGTCATGACGGCGAAACCGCGCAGCATGGCCGACAGCATGCGCTGGGCGCGGATGGCGACGATGCGTGCATCGCCGCCGGCGGCGTCCAGGGTGTTGCCCTTGACCACCATGGTGCCCAGCAAGGGCAGAACGCCGAAATTCAGCACCAGGGAAATCACGTGGCTGCCCAGGGTCAGGGCCAGATAGCGCCGCCCCGGCGGCTGGCGCACCAGCAATTGCCCGCATTCCTGCACCAGAACCGAGCTTTCCGCCGCCTCGCGCAGAAATCCCAGGGCGGTGAACAGGCCGATGATAGCGGCGGCGGCGGTACCGGCGCGGGCCAGCAGCGACAGCGGTTCGGGGTGCCAGATCAGCGTTGCGGCGGTGGCGACGACGGCCAGGGCCAGGATGATGCGACCGTTGCGGCGGCAGCCCCAGCCTTCCAGCAGCAGATAAAGTCCCATGGCGGCGGCGGCGGCCAATCCAGCCCAGGGGCCGCCGCCCAAGGGCTGGGCGATGGCGCCGGCAACCACGCACAGCAAGGCGAGGGTGGCGGCGAGGCGGCGCATGATCAGGTGGGCACGGTGGCAAAGCGGGTCTTAGGCGCCGGCAGAACCTTGGCCGGCTTGGCGATATCCTTCATCAGCGCCGGGCCGTTGACCATGGCGAAGCCGCCCTGGACCGATCCGACCACGGCGGCACGGCGTCGCGCCCCCCACACATAGGCGCCCAGGCCGAACGTGCCGGCTTGGTCGAGGAAACGGCGCAGATTGGTCAGCAAGGCGGCATCGTCGGTGCGTTCCGCCGGCGACAATTGCGACAGGTCGATGCCGATCATCGACGCGCCGCAATCGGCGGCCAGCTTGGCCCGGCTGTCGGTCAGGCGGGTGCGCAGCACCACTTCACGGCACAGCCCCTTGGCGATGGCGATGATTTCGCCCAATTGGCGGGCATTGGTCTGATCGGGCACGCCGAACAGGTCGATGATCACGCGGGCGCTGCGCGCCTGTTCGGTGATATCGGCGAACGGGGCCAGATAATCCATGCGGTTATCGGCGCATAGCGTCGTCCAGTGGATGGGGAGCACCACGGTCGAGCCGTTGCCGGCGTTTTCAGAACCGCGAAAATCCCTGAGCGCATTGGCGATGCAATAGCGATCCAGGGTCAGGACCGAGTTTTCATCGTCGCGCGGATAGGCCAGCGAACCGTCCACGGGCATGCCGTCGGGTTTGTCCAGGCGCTGGATGCGGGCCACATAGGCGCCGATGGTTTCGCTGCCGGCGACCCAGGTGGGGCGCCACAGCAAGGACAGCCGCGCGGTGTCGGGTAAGGGTGGGGCCGATGGCAGGATGGCCGGCGCCTTGCTTGGCACCGGTTGTTCCGGGCGCGGGCCGCTGTCCAGGATGATCCAGGCGGTGTCGGATTCCTTGATGCGCTTGGGCGCGTCCATGGCCACCCAACCGGGATCGCGGATTGCGGCGGGCTTTTCGCCGCTGGTGACGGCGTTGGGCAGGTCGGGGGTGGCATCCGGGCGCTTGGGCTGGGTTTGGATGAGGTGATGCTTGGCTGCGGGCTTTGCCGGTGTTTGGCTGGCCTGCGGCGGTACCCAGGTTTGCGACGCCGCGTCGCTGACGGTGCCGGCGATCAGGGCGCGCTTTTCCCCCACCGCCTTCTGGATGGCCGGGTGGTTCAAAGTGCCGTCGATCTGGACGGCGTCGGCCAGATCCATTTCCGCCGACAGGGCCAGCGGGCGGTCGATGCCCTGGAACTGGTCGCCCACCAGTCTGGTCCCCAGTTCCTGGGCGATGGTGTGGGCACGCAGGCGACCTTCGTCGGCGCTGCAGGTACGGAACACCAGGGTAAAGAAATCACTGCCCTGACGCGCGAACAGATTGCCGGTGCCCAGGTGCTTGGTGATGACGCCCTCGGCGATCATCATCACCTTGTCGGAAATCCTGGCCCAGCGTTCGCCTACCGCCTCACGGAATTCCACCAGCGACACCACGTGCAGCTTGGTGCCGAAGCGGCCCTGGTCCTCGCGCAGCACCTGTTCCATGGCCAGACGGAAATCTTCCGAGGTCAGGGAATCGGTGGCGGCGGCACGGGCGGCGGCGCGGGCCTGCTCCATCTCGCGGGCGGCGTCGGTCACCGACATCTCGTCGATGGTGCCGCGCCGCGCCATGCGGCGGGCAACCTTGGCGATGGGGGCGGCAAGGCGTGACAACAGGCCGCTTCTCGACCGTTTCTCGCTCATAGGGGGGCTCCGTTCAGGGGCTGGGCCGATTCTGGCCGATCTCGCCACTGTTTACCGAAAGCCTTGCCTTTCGGTAAACGTCCAAACGCCATTTCAGTCCCCCAGACTTTGGCGATAGGTATCGCCTAAAGTCCGGTAATTGGCCGCCGATTTGGGGAAGAAGGCGATTTCCGCCTCTTTCAGCGGGCGCATCAGCTTGGCTGGATTGCCCGACCACAACTCGCCCGCCGTAACCCGCTTGCCTGGCGTCACCACCGCGCCGGCGGCGACCATGGCGCCCGATTCGATCACCGCGCCGTCCAGAACCACCGCGCCCATGCCGATGAAACAGCCGTCTTCCAAGGTGCAGGCATGCAGCACGGCACCATGACCGATGGTGATATCGGAACCGATATAGGTGCCCAGCTTGCCGCCGGTGACGTGGACGATGGTGCCGTCCTGAATATTGGTGCGTTCGCCGATGCGGATTTCATGGACGTCGCCACGGATGACGCAGCCGAACCACACGCTGGTGCCGGCGCCGATGACCACGTCGCCGATGATGGTGGCGTTGGGAGCGATGAAGCAATCATCGGCGATGGTGGGGCTGGTGCCCTTGAAGGGCAGGATCAGACCGGACATGGGGGACTCCTTAGAGCATTTTCACGCGAAGCGTGGACCTGCGACAAGCCCGCGCGGCGCCTGAGCGGGCCCGTCACGGGCCACTTTTGAACCCTAGACCAGTCTCCGCTTCAGCGGAAACTGGTCTAGGGGAACAAGGGTTGCTGGCTGATGCCGGCGGTTTCTTGCTGGCCGAACATCAGGTTCATGTTCTGGATGGCTTGGCCCGAGGCGCCCTTGACCAGATTGTCGATGACCGAGCAGATGATCACCCGGCCCGGCAGCCGGTCGTCGAAGGCATTGATGAAGCAATAATTGGAGCCGCGCACATGCCGGGTCTGCGGCGCCACCCCGGCGGGCAGCACCTTGACGAAGGGCTCGTCCTTATAGACCTGCTGCCAGGCGGCGCGCAGATCGGCGGCCTTGGCGCCATCGACCAGCCGGACGTTGATGGTCGACAGCATGCCCCGGCTCATGGGCATCAGATGCGGGGTGAAGCTGACGATGACCGGCTTGCGCGCTGCTTCGCCCAGTTCCTGCTCGATCTCGGGGGCGTGGCGGTGGCTGGCGATGCCATAGGCGTGCAGGCCCTCGGTCACTTCGCAATAAAGGATGTTTTCCTTGGCCGCGCGTCCGGCGCCCGAGGTGCCCGACTTGGCGTCGATGATGATGTCTTCCGCCGCGATCAGCCCGGCCTTGAGCAACGGCACCAGCGGGATCTGCACCGAGGTCGGATAGCAGCCGGGATTGGCCACCAGCCGCGCGGTCTTGACCGCGTCGCGCTTCAACTCGGTCAAGCCGTAGATCGCCTGCTTTTGCAGCTCCGGCGCCTGGTGCGGATGGCCGTACCAGGTGTTGTAGGCCTCCAGGTCGTAAAGGCGGAAATCCGCCGACAGGTCGACGATCTTGACGTGGCCGGGCAGGCCGGCGATCACCTCTTGCGTGGTGCCGTGGGGCAGGGCGCAGAACACCGCATCGATACCGGCGAAATCCACCTGATCGATGCTGACCAGACGCGGCAGGTCGAGGCCAGCGAATTGCGGAAACACCGCCGCCATCTCCTGGCCGGCCTTGCGGTCGGCGGTCAGCGCGGTCATGCGGAAGCTGGGATGGCTGGCCAGCATGCGCACCAATTCGGCCCCGGTATAGCCGCTGGCCCCCAGAATCGCGACCTTGACCTCGCTCATGACACACCCTTTCCGTTGCTATCGGTCAAAACTGGCGCGGACGATAGCAGGGGCCACGTCAGTTCAGCAAGCCATAGGCCATGCGTAAAGACGTCAGGAACAGGAAAACGGCGAAGGCCCGGCGCAGCAGCCTTGTGTCCAGACTATGGGCCAGCCGGGCCCCCCACGGTGCCGCCGCCATGGAGGTGGGCAGGATGGCCGCCACCCCCAAAAGGTTGACATAACCCAGGCTGAACGGCGGCAACTGGGCGGCGTTCCAGCCGGTGAGGATGAAGCCGATGGTGCCGGGGATGCCGATGATCAGACCGATGGCCGAGGCGGTGCCCACCGCTCGGTGGATGGGGGTGCCGAACAAGGTCAAGGTGGGGACGGCGAAGGTGCCGCCGCCGATGCCCATCATGGCTGAACAACCGCCGATCAGGGCGGCCAACCCGGCCTTGGCGGCGCCGGTGGGCAGGCTGTGGCCCAGGCGCCATTCCGGCCGGCCGAAGGCCATGTGCAGGGAAACCAACAGAGCGAAGCCGGCGAAAATACCGGTGAGGACCGGCCCCTTGACCCAGCCGGCGGCCAGGCTGCCGATGGCGACGCCGACCAGGATGAACGGCCCCCAACTGCGCAACAGATCCCTGTCCACCGCGCCCTTGCGCGCATGCGACCGCCAGGACGAGGTCGAGGTGGCGATGATGGTGGCCAGCGAGGTGCCCACCGCCACATGCATGCGTACCGCCTCGTCCAGGCCCAAGACGGTGAAGACGTGATAAAGCACCGGGACGATGACGATACCGCCGCCCACCCCCAGCAGGCCGGCGATCAGCCCGGCGGCGGTGCCCACCAACGGCAGGGCGATGGCCAACGGCAGCAATTGATCCAGCGGCCATGACGGCATAGGACGATCCTTGCACATACGATGATCGGCTTGTCTGCCACCGGCGGGGGATCGGCGTCAAGGGGGCTGGCCGGTTGCGTTCCTGGCACCAGCGTCTATGGTGGGGACAATCGTCCAAGGAGCGCGAAATGACAGCGAAGAAAAGCCGGATTCCCCTCGTGATGCGCCTTGCTGGAATCGGGCTGCTGCTGCTGTCGGCCATCGGTGTGTTCAAAGGATTGCGCACGGCCATCACCGAGCCGGAGATGGCGGGCTATGCCCTGCTGACGGCGGTACCCAGCATCGCCGGCCTGACCTTGGGCGTCATCTTGCTGCTGCTCGCCCACATCGTCGCCCGTCCGGTGGAGTGAGGGCAGTTGGTGGGGACGGCGGGACTTGAACCCGCAAGGCCGAAGCCGGACGATTTTAAGTCGTCAGTGTTTACCATTTCACCACGTCCCCGCCCGGAAGCACGAAAGCGCGCGGGCGGCGTTTTATAGCGCAATCAGGGCGAATTCGTCAGGGGGAAATGAGAGCTATCGCGACTGATCCGAATTGGGAGGCTTGGTATTCAAGGCTTTCAACTCGGTCGCCGAGCGTTCCATTTCGGCAATGTACCTTTTCAGATCATCGATATCGGCCTGAAGTGTCGCCACAGTCGCGTCATTGTCACTCCATGTAATGTCCCTCATCCGGTCCTGCACGATTTTCGCGCGCGATGCCGCCCCCTTGATGCCTTTATCGAAATCCGACACCAATTGCTGGCGGGACTTAGGCTGCGTGGGTGGGTCAATCGGCTTGACCGAAACAGGCTTCGGCTCGAGCGGGGCGGGCGTGGGTGAGGCGGCAGGTTTGTCAAGCGCTTTTGGCATAAAGTGCAGAGCGGATGTGTTGAGTAAATGCCATGCGCCATAGGCCGCAATCGTCATTATAGAAAAGATCAGTGCGTATCGAATTTTAAGTGGTAATGATGGTGGGGAATTGTCACGGCTCTGCTGCTTCTCTGCATATTCAGAGTGCGTTGCGAGCACGATTTCATGTGTTGCTGTGTTGGTGTCATGATTGTAAAACTGATTATTTTTATTTGTAGGACCTATTAATTTGTTGAGAATATCTCTGTGTTCTGACAACTCTTTCAGGATAGATTCCAGGCTGCCGGCAGATTCCTTGGAGTTCATGTTTCCTCCTGGGGGCAAAGGCGCGGCTACGTTTGATGATGTGGCCGTCACCCTTACTTTGAGCGAGGGAGGGGGCTCGGCGGGGATGTTAGCCTCTGCGACGACAGCCAGTTTTCCCTGTCTGGCCGCATTGACCACCGGAGGATCTTTGGAAAACAGGATGCGGGAATAGGACTTGAAACGTTTGCCGGCGAAAATGTCATTCAGCACGGCGTCCGGATTGCTGCCATTGCACAAATCGACAAAAATGGACTGATGGCCAATTTTACCCGCAAATGCGGTTTTCGGAGCAGCGGCAGGAAATTCCGGCGAGAACTCCCGGTAAAAATTTCCAACAACCTCATCAAGGGCCGATACGCTCCATTCGGTATCCGGTGCTTGGGGAATGACGCGGTCGATATAGTCGACCAGTTGTGTAAGCGCCTGCACCAAGGCGTCGCCCTTTCCGGGGTGCGGCATGGTCCAGATGCCGGCACCGTAGAACAACGCTCCCCGTTGTGGATAGCGGGGGCGCCAAAGCGGACGATAAAGTCCGACCCAGGTGAGAATCCCCTGGCCGGGCAGGCTGTAGCGGATGACTTGGAACACCTCTCCGTCGCCTGGGGATAGGTTGACCGCCGTGTTCTCAAGGATGACCCCGCTCTCCGACAGGTAATCGGGCACCAGGGCCGGCGGCGGCACAAATTCGAGGTTTCGCAACTGATATTGCGGCGCCTTGACAAAGACAGCGACGGAAAACATAGGCTTCTCCGGGCCAGGGCTCAGGCCGAAGGCTTTTCAGGCCGTGACGCGGGGCCCCACTCGCCCAGCATCCAGCCGACGATCCGCTCTAGCAGCGACAACGGACGGGGAGGCGCAAGGTCCGCGTACAGGACGGTGCTTTGGGAGCCGTCCTTGGACTGGGTGGCATTATCGTAAAGCCAAGCCCACAATGCGCGATTAAAGCCGTCGAAGACCTTCTTCTGCTTGTCGCTGGGGGGGGTCACCGTCCGCCCGGTCTCGCTGATCAGGCCGGCGGAATAAGGCATCATCGCTTTTTTGCCGGGCACGGCGATATTCGAGAACGACGCCCAGGAGAACGGCCACGCCCCCACCACGGACTGAATTTCATCCGGACCGGGCGCGGCGAACTTCTCGAAATCCGATCCCGGCGGAAACAAGCGATCCCAATGGGTGGCCAGCAGCATCAGATTGTCGCGGCTGCCATCGGATTCGCGCAGCCGCCGGGAATACTCGTCGATCCGATGGCTAAGACTTTGATGGGACCGCAGAAAGGCCGCCCCTCCCTCGGCGGTCGGCTGCGACGGCGCCATATAAATGAACGACATGGCGTTGCCGAAGCGATCCACCAATGCGGCCACATCCGGGCTCAGCGCCTTGAAGTTGTTGCCGTCCGTTGCCAGGCCGTACCATTCCCCCATGCCTTCGAGAAATGCCAGTTTGATGGTCTGTACCGGCATGCCAGGCCGGTTGACGCTGACGTTGATGGGAATGAAAAAATGCTCATTCAAGCTGCTATCTTCCGGGGCGCGACCACTTATGAAGGCGGGCACGGTCTGGTTATAGAACTGAACCGCGTTGGCATAGCGGCTGTCGGAATTGGGATAGCCATCCGGGAATACGTTCGCCCCCAGGCTGACCGCCAGTCCGGCTTCCGGATGGCTGCGGGCATAACTCAGCAGGGAGCACAGCATGCAGGTCTTGCCGGAATGGGTGGTGCCGATGATCAGGACCGGATGGATATCCAAATCCAGCATGCGACGGACCAACTCCATCTGCTGCGCAGGATGGATCGGACTGGATGCTAGGGCCTGCGCCTGAGGCTGAGGCTGAGCCTGCTTTGGGGGGGGGCTGGAAATCTGGGCCGGGCTGATATTTTGCACCGTCATTGACTCTCTCCTCAATCTCTTCAAGGCCGGTGACCCTCAGGTCTGAGTCGCCGCCAACAAATAGCGAACGTCGCTGTTTCCGACATACACCGCCTGCGCTCGGCGCCGGATTTGCCGATACCTTTCGAGCACCCGCCGCGAATAGGCGACCCCGCCAAGATCGAAGATGAATGGCAGGGCCAACCCGCCCCAGGTGGCGATATGGTTGATGCGTTCCAGCATCACCCAGGGCATTTCCTGGGCCGACAGCACCCGATGCAGGGAAGACAGGTCGACGGCTCGAGGAATGGCCAGGATGCTTGTTTTACTGACGGCGGCCAGGGACTGGAGCAGGGCACTGTAATCGTTGGCGGCATGTTGCAGCTTGCCCGCCACCTCGGCGAACAACCAGAAACGGAACAGCAGGTTAGCGATGCCGGCAAGGCTTTCGCCATACTTGTTCAGCTCTTCAGTTTGCGCCCGGGTGGTGACTTGGATGTCGCCAAGGGTCTTTTGCCGCACCACCGCTCCCCGTTGCGCCAGAATGGGATGATTCTCTAAGCGCTGGTTGATGTCTTGCCGATAGGAATCGGCGATGCGCTCCATCAGCAAGACATCGTCGCAATTGTGTTGCGACGTGGTGCCGGAAATCAGCGTGAATCCCTTGAGGTCTTGAGATATTTCGCGGATGTAGCGCATGGCGTTGGGGCCGACACCGCAATAATTCTTGCCGCTGGGGCTGTTGATCTCGCGGATGAGCCCCGATTCGGACGAGCGAACCCGCGCCACCACCTGCTCGTATTCGGGAATCGGCAGATCCCGCTCGGCCACCGCCTTGAGACGGGCAAACGAGTCGATGGCAACGCCAACATGCTCGCGCAGGATGTTCGGCCCTTGGAAAAACAGCATGTAAGCGGCGGAAAAACCATAACCGCTGACCAAGTACATGGCCAGGAAACTGGCAATGATCTTGGTCCGCCGCAGCCCCGGCCGATCCCTGCCAGCGCGGACGGAAGCGACGAACAAGATGTAGAACAGCGACACCAGCAAGAGGGTCAGCGTCACCCGTAACCATAAAGGGGTGTCCGGCAAGGTAGTGGCGAACACCATGGTGTAACTGAGCAGGATCACCGACAGGAAGATCACCGCACCAAGGATAAAGCCACTGAAGATCGGGGAATTGGATGTGTTCTTCATTGCTACCGTCTTCCTTCCCGACCACCCCTAAAAGGGGAATGGAGGCAAAGTGTTAGCGTTGCGGGCGATTTTGCATCGCATATGGGCACGCTATAGCAACAAACGGCAACGTACAATGGTATAATTTGTGCCTAATTACCTATAAATTGCATACAATCGAATGCGCACACCCCCTGTTCGGCCTGACGCCAAGCCGAGGCGGAGAGGCGCAGACATTGTCAAGATTATGCTCGCCGGCCATCACGCGGCCTGACCGGCCTCGCGCACACCGGACAGGAAGTTTTCCACGTGCAGGCGCAGGCTTTCCGCCTGGCTCGACAATTCGCCGGCGGCGGCCAGCACTTCGTGGGCGGTATGGCCGGCGGTGGTGGCGGCGATGCTGACCTGGGCGATATTGGCCGACACTTCGTGGGTATCGTTGGCCGCGGTTTCGATGGAGCGGGCGATCTCGTGGGTGGCGGCGGTCTGCTGTTCCACCGCCGCTGCCACTTCCGCCGAGGCATGGCCGATCTGGCTGATGATGCCGACGATGGAATCGATGGCTTCCGCCGCTTCGCGGGCGCTGGCCTGGACGGCGCTGATCTGTTCGCTGATCTCCGTCGTCGCCCGCGTGGTCTGGTTGGCCAGCGACTTAACCTCGCCGGCGACCACGGCGAAGCCTTTGCCGGAATCGCCGGCGCGGGCCGCCTCGATGGTGGCATTAAGCGCCAACAGGTTGGTCTGGCTGGCGATTTCGCTGATCAGGCCGACCACTTCGCCGATACGGCGGGTGGTCTGGTTCAATGACTCGACGATGGCGCTGGAATGCTGGGCTTGGGCAACGGCGGAATTGGCGATCTGGGTCGAGGTTTCCACCTGACGGGCGATTTCCGCCTCGGTCGCCGACAATTCCTCGGTGGCGGCGGCCACCGTCTGTACGCTGACGGCGGCGCTGCCGGCGGCGCTGGCCACGTTGGTGGATTGCTGGCTGGTCTGGGCGGCGATGGCCGACATGCTTTGGCTGGTCGCCTGCATCTGGGTGGCGGCAGAGGCCACCGTCTTGATGATGCCGGCGGTGGTCTGGTCGAACTGCAAGGTCAGTTCGGCGATGCGGGCCTGACGGCGCATCTGCACCTCTTGTTCGGCCTGGCGGGCGGTATTGGCGCGCTCGGCCGCTTCCACGTGATCGCGGAAAATGACCAGCCCACGCGCGAGGTCGCCCACTTCGTCGACCCGTCCGGTATGGGCGATGTCGAAGCCGTGTTCGTCGTTGGTCAATCGCTTGATGGCGGCGGTGACGTCGCCCAAGGGGCGGGTGATGGAGCGCCCGATCAAGGTGGCGATCAGGCCGACAGCGGCCACCACCGCCAGCACGCCCAGGCCGAACAGGCCGGCGCGGGTGGCGAAGGTGCCGTCGACGTCATCGATATAGATGCCGGTGCCGACCACCCAGTCCCATGGGGCGAAGCCGGCCACATAGGATAGTTTGGGTACCGCCTTGTCCTGACCCGGCTTGGGCCAGTCATAGGTGACGAAACCGGCGCCGGCCTTGTCCACCTCGGCATTCATGCGACGGAACAGATAGCCGCCGGCCTTGTCCTGCATGGCATCGACGCTGGTGCCGATCAGCTTGGCATTGGGATGGGCCAGCATGATCGAGCCGGCCTTTTGGTGCACCCACAGATACTCGGTGCCCTCGTAGCGCAGGGCGGACAGGGCGGACAGGGCCTGGGCCTGGGCGGCGTCGCGCGATAGTCGTCCCGCCTGTTCTTCGGCCTGATAATGGGCCAGAAGGGAGCGCCCCACCTCGACGATGTGCCGGGTTTTGGTCTCGCGGCCCTCCATCAGGTCGCCGCGGGTTTGCTTCAGGGCCAGACCGGCCACGACCAAGGTGCCCAGCATGGACACGGCCACGACCAGCCACAGGCGTCCGCCTATGCGCATGATTCCATTCCTCCCGTCCGACGATGATTTTTTTGTGACGTCGGTTAGGGAGGGGCTTATACGAACGGTTAGAATCGGTCAACTATACTATCGGTATAGTATTTTACCGTCGGTTACTGTTGTTCCGTCATTTGCTTTTTTTCAGACCGGCTTCCAATGCATCGCAGACTGTGCGCAATACTTTGACGCGAGCCCAGGTTTTGCTGTTGGCTTCAACCAGGGTCCATGGCGCGATCTGGGTCGAGGTCTGTTCGACCATGTGATTGACGGCGGTTTCGTAGGCGCCCCATTTCTCGCGGTTGCGCCAATCCTCGTCGGTCAGCTTCCACTGTTTGTATTCGATTTCGCTGCGCTGGTTGAAGCGGGCGAGCTGCTCTTCCGGCGTGATATGCAGCCAGAATTTGCATAAGACATGGCCGGCTTCGACGATCTGTTCCTCGAAGTCGTTGATTTCGCCATAGGCCCGTTGCCAGGCATCGTCGGTGCAAAAGCCCTCGACCCGTTCCACCAGCACGCGGCCATACCACGAGCGGTCGAAGATGGTGACGCGACCGGCGCGCGACAGATGGCGCCAGAACCGCCACAGATAATGCTGGGCGCGCTCTTCCTCGGTCGGCGCGGCGATGGGGATGACCTGATAGTCGCGCGCATTCAACGCATTGGTCAGGCGGCGGATGGTGCCGCCCTTGCCGGCGGCGTCCCACCCCTCGAACACCAAGACGGTGGACACACCCTTGTCCTTGGCCCGGCGGTGCAGGGTCGACAGGCGGGCGCGCTGTTCCTGCAATTGGCGGTTATAGTCGTCACCGGCCAGGTTTTGCGTCATATCCAGCGACGACAGGATGGACGGCTGCTTGGTCAGGATTTCCGGTGCCGGCTTTTTGGCGGTTTTGGGTTTTTTCAGCTCGGCCGCCACCCTCTTCATGGCGTCGCGCCGGTCGAGATGGGCGGTGATGGCGTCCTTTAGGGTGTTGAGCACCACCGAATAGCGATAGCGGGCATCGGCACCCTCGACGATGTGCCACAGCGCATGACCCTTGGAAGTCTGCATGATCAGCCGTTCGGCGGCGCCGACGAACTTGTCGTACATCTTCCAGTGTTCCCAATCCACCGGGGTGACCTGCCAGGCGGTCAGCGGGTCGTCCTCCAGCTTCTTCAGCCGCTTCTTCTGCGCCTTCTTCGACAGGTGCATCCAGAACTTGATGACCAGGGCGCCGTCATCGGCCAGGGCTTTTTCAAAGTGGTTGATGCGGATCAGCCGCTCGTCCATCTCGGCGACGCTGATCTGCCCATGGACCCGATCCAGCAACGGGGCGTGGTACCACGACGACAGGAACATGCCGATCTTGCCCTTGGACGGCAGATCGCGCCAAAAGCGCCAGAACGGCGGACGGTCCGATTCCTCGTCCGACGGGCGGCTATAGGCGCGGGTCACCGTCCAGCGCGGGTCCATCCATTCGTTGAGCAGATTGGCGGTTTCGTTCTTGCCGGCGCCGTCGACGCCGCCAAAGACGATGATGACGGGGAAGTCGGCCTCGCGCAGGCGGCGCTGCACCTCCAGCAATTCGGTGCGCAATTGCGGCGCGATGGCGTCGAATTCCTCACGCGTGACCTTGCGGCCCAGCTCGGCAGCCTCGAACATGACGAAATCCCCCTATCCCACCCTATAACCGGAAGGATTAGGCTATGCCCGAATTCCACATGCGGCAAGGGGGTGGATTGTCATGACTTGTGGCTACGCAGGAAGCTCCAGGTCCACACTGTCAATACCACCAACAATGAACACCACAACAAGAACCCAATCTTGGTTTGCACGACAATCGCCGGATGCATTTGGCCGGGCAGCATGAAAACCAGCCTTGGGAACGGCGTGAAACCAGGAGTGCCGATATTCTTTGGGGGGATCAAGTTGATGGCGATGGACTTGAGGCCGTCAGCCAGCAGCTTCTCTGAGTCATAATAGGGGTCGACCCAATCGGCGATTTGTCGAATTTCCAGGCGCTCTTGGTCGTAAGCCTGCGGTATTTCGGCGATTCCCAGCATCTTTCCCGATTGCTTGTCGATATAGGCGACGCCGGTCTGGCCATCCAGGGCCAGCCATTTCTTACGGGAATAACTCCAGAATTCCATGATGGTATGGGCGTTTCCATCCCACATTCCGGGCGTATGGTACAAATGGACGCTGCGCGTCGGGTGACCGGCACGATGAGCCAAGAGCGCCAGGAACTGGGCCGCATCCGTGCAATACATGCCGCTGTTGCGTAAAGCGCGCAGCCATTCCACCGTATCTTCACGCGCTACCTTCGGATCGACGGCGGCGGTAACCGGACTCCAGCCACGAACGAAATTCATAGCCGCAAAAATCCCATCCCGCGTCTCGAAGTTGAATTTCGGCAACTTCGGGTTCTCGGCAGGAGTATAGTTTTGCGCAGGAAAAGGAATGGTTGCCAAGGACGGCACTAACCACTCTGGGACGATCAGGGCTCGAAGGAACCATCTTTCCTGATACAGCCAAAAAGACAGGCCAGAAAATAAAAACACGGATAGCAACTTTGATAGAACAAAGAAAACTATGACAAAGGAGCTAGACTCAGATTTTGTCACGAGAATACGATCCAGGTTTAATTATTCGGCCTACCCCAGATCGGTTTCCCTGATCCTGGTAGACCGAACTCTAGCCAGCGCTCACTCACTTTGTCGATAATACTTTGGGACATGGCAATCTTTTCGCCCCATTCCCGTTTGGTTTCCGGCGGCCATTTGTTGGTGGCGTCCATGCCCAGTTTGCCGCCCAGGCCCGATTCAGGGCTGGCGAAATCCAGGTAGTCGATGGGGGTGCCCTCGATGACGGTGATGTCGCGGGCCGGGTCCATGCGGGTGGACATGGCCCACATGACGTCTTTCCAGTCGCGGGCGTTGATGTCGTCATCCACGACGATGACGAATTTGGTGTACATGAACTGGCGCAGGAACGACCACACCCCCATCATCACCCGCTTGGCGTGGCCGGGATAGGCCTTCTTCATGCTGACCACGGCGATGCGGTAGGAACAGCCCTCGGGCGGCAGCCAGAAATCGACGATCTCGGGGAATTGCTGGGTCAAGAGCGGGATGAACACCTCGTTCAGCGCCTCGCCCAGCACCGACGGTTCGTCCGGCGGGCGCCCGGTGAAGGTGGACAGATAGATGGGATCGCGGCGCATGGTGATGGCCGAAACCCGGAAGACGGGGAAGTCCTCGACCGAATTATAATAGCCGGTGTGGTCGCCATAGGGGCCTTCGGGGCCGAACTCGTCCAGCATGACATGGCCTTCCAGCACGATCTCGGCCTCGGCCGGCACCTTCAAGGGCACCGTCTTGCAATCGACCAGTTCCACCTTCTTGCCGCGCAGCAGGCCGGCGAACTGGTATTCGCTCAACGTGTCGGGCACCGGGGTGACGGCGGCCAGGATGGTGCCGGGATCGGCCCCCAAAACCACCGCTGCCGGCATGGGCTCACGCTTGCCCTGGCCCCAGCGCTGATAATGCTGGGCGCCGCCCCTATGCTTCAGCCAGCGCATCAAGGTGGTGTTCTTGCCGGTCACCTGCATGCGGTAGATGCCCAGGTTGAAGGCGTCGCGCTTGTCGCCCTTGGGGTCGGGGCCTTGGGTAACCACCAGCGGCCAGGTGATCAGGGGCGCCGGCTCGCCCGGCCAGCAGCTTTGGATGGGAAGCCGCGACAAATCCACGTCGTCGCCGGTCAGCACCACCTGTTGGCACGGCGCGCTTCCCACGGTTTTCGGCTTCATCGCCATCACCGTCTTGATCAGGGGCAGCATTTCCATGGCCTCGCGCCAGCCGCCAGGCGGTTCCGGCTGCTTGAGGAAGGCCAGGGTCTCGCCCACTTCGCGCAGTTGGTGCGGCTCGCGGTTCATGCCCCAGGCGACGCGCTCCACCGTGCCGAACAGATTGACCAGCACCGGCATGGCATATTTGCCGCCATCGGGGCGGATGACGTTCTCGAACAACACCGCCGGGCCGCCCTCGGCCAGCAGGCGGGTCTGGATCTCGGTCATTTCCAAAGCGGGGGAGACGGGGGCGGTGACCCGCACCAAACGACCCTGGGTTTCAAGATGGCGCATGAAGTCGCGCAATGAATCGTAAGACACCGTAGCCTCCGCTTTCTGACGCGCACAAGAAAGCGCCAGAAGCCATCGGGCGTCAACCCTACGCCTTTAGACGCCTTGGCCTGAAAGGGGTTTGGCTGTACCCTTAATAGGGTCCGCACAGGCCAATTGCGGACAGGCCATACGGGGAGCAAGGGTACATGGCTGCCGCGTCGCAGGAACAACGCTATCGCACGCTGATCGAACTGGGCATCGCCCTGTCGGCCGAGCGCAATCATAACCGGCTGATGGAAAAGATTCTGCTTGGCGCCAAGTCCATGACCAACGCCGATGGCGGGACGCTGTACCTGGTCACCGAGCACAAGGACGGTCTCAAGTTCGAGATCATGCTGAACGACACGCTCGACGTGGCCATGGGCGGCACCACCGGCAAGCCCATCCCGTTCCCGCCGTTGAAGCTGCACGACGACCAGGGCAATCCCAACCACAAGAACGTGTCGTCCTATTGCGCCCTGTCGGGCACCACGGTGAACATCACCGACGCCTATGACGTGGACAAGTTCGACTTTTCCGGCACCAAGGCGTTCGACGCCAAGACCGGCTATCGGTCGAAATCGTTCCTGACTGTGCCGCTCAAGAATTATGAAAACGAAGTGATCGGCGTGTTGCAGCTGATCAACGCCCGCGACCGCAAAAACACCGTCATCGCTTTCGGTCCCGACATCACCCCCTTGATCGAGGCCTTGGCGTCGCAAGCGGCGGTGGCGCTCGACAACCAGCGCCTGATCGAAGCGCAGAAACATCTGTTCAAAAGCTTCATTCAAGTGATCGCCGGCAGCATCGACGCCAAGAGCCCGTATACCGGCGGGCACTGCAACCGCGTTCCGGCGCTCACCTTCATGCTCGCCCGTGCCGCCTGCGAGCAGAAAGAGGGGCCCTACAAGGATTTCCACCTCACCGACGAGGAATGGTACGAGCTTGAGGTCGCCGCCGGCCTGCACGATTGCGGCAAGGTGACGACGCCGGAATACATCGTCGACAAGGCGACCAAGCTTGAGACCATCTATAACCGTATCCACGAGGTGCGCATGCGCTTCGAGGTGTTGAAGCGCGATGCGGTGATCGATTACCTGCAAGGGGTGCTGGCCGAGGAACAGCCGGAAACCGCGCTGAAGGCCGCCCTCGATGCCCGTCTGGCCGAGTTGGACGACGATTTCGCCTTTATCGCCGAGTGCAATGTGGGCGGCGAGTTCATGGCGCCCGAACGCATCGAGCGCATGAAGCGCATCGCCGAGATCACCTGGACCCGGACCATCGACGACACCTTGGGCCTGTCCATCGACGAGATGCGCCGCCGCCACGGCGAACAGCCGAAGCCGCCGGTGCAGGAAAAGGTGCTGTCCGACAAGGATTGGCACATCATCCCGCACGAAGTGGCCTTCGACCTGTCGCAATACGATGCCGAGGGCTTCACAATGCGGCCCTGCGCCCAGAAGTACAATCTGGGCGAAATCTACAATCTGTCCATCGGTCGCGGCACCCTGACCGCCGAGGACCGCTTCAAGATCAACGAACACATCACCCAGACCATCCTGATGCTGAAGGCGCTGCCCTTCCCCAAGAATCTGGCCCGGGTGCCGGAATGGGCCGGTGGCCACCACGAAAAGATGGACGGCACCGGCTATCCCAAGAGCCTGACGCGCCAACAGATGAGCGACCCGGCCCGGATGATGGCCATCGCCGATATCTTCGAGGCGCTGACCGCCGCCGACCGCCCCTACAAAAAGCCGAAGACGCTGTCGGAATCGCTGAAGATCATGTCGTTCATGGTCAAGGACAAGCACATCGATCCCGATCTGTGGGTCTTGTTCCTGCAATCGGGGGTGTGGAAGACTTATGCCGAGCAATACCTGAAGCCGGAACAGGTGGATGCCGTCGACATCACCCAATACCTGCCCAAGGCGGCGGAATAGGGTTTTCCCCTCAGCGTTCCTGCAAGGCCTTGTCGGCATAGCCCAGGAACGGGGTCAGCAGATAATCCAGCACCGAGCGCGTGCCGGTGATGATGCTGATATCCACCTGCACGCCGGGATAAAGCTGATACCGCTGGCCGGCGCTGGCGAAGTGGTCGGCATTGGTTTCCACCCTGACCCGGTAATAGGCGCCCTTGTCCTGGCTGACCAGGGTATCGGGGCTGATGTGGATGACGGTGCCGCCGATACTGCCGAAACGGGTCGATTCCGCCGATGACAGGCTGATCCTGGTCGGCTGGCCGACGCTCACATGGCCCACCTCGTAGACCGGCAACCGGCCCTCGACGATCAGACGGTCGTCGGCGGGGACGATGTCCACCACCGTCTTGCCCGGCTGGATGACGCCGCCTTGGGTGACCACGTGCAAGGTCTTGACGAAACCATCCACCGGTGAACGCAACACCGTACGGCTTTGGCTGTCGGATAGTCGGCGGCTGCGTTGCTGCAACTCGTCGTGTTCGCGCAAGGCGGCGGCCAGTTGCTCCTTGACCTCCTGCTCGTGCGCATGGCGGATGCCGTTGATCTGCGAGCGCGCTTCCTCGATGGCCAATTCGCCCCGGCGCACGGCGATGGCATCTTCGTCCATGCGCGAACGCAGGTTGGACTGATCGCGCAGCAGGGCGAGGTGGTTGTAACGGTTGGTCAGGTTGTCGCGTAAAAGATCGTTGCTGATGCGCACCTGCTCGTCGATCAGCCCCAGGGAATTGCGGGTGTTGCGCAGCCGGGCCGAGATTTCCGCCACCGCCTGTTCCCGCTGGCCGATGGCCTTTTGCTGGCTGGCGATGGCCGATTGGTAATTGTCGCGGCGCGAGCGGAACAGGGCCTGGGTGCGCTGGCTTTCCGCCGGATGGTCGCGCAGCAGAGCGGGCGGCAGTTCCAGATCACCGGACCCGGCGGCCTCTGCCTGCAGGCGGGCGACGTCCAGGGCCAGGGCGGTCAGGCGCACCCCCAATTCGTCCACCTGGGCGTCCGAGCTGATGGATTGCAGGGCCAGCAACGGCTGGTCGGCGGCCACCCTTTGGCCCTCGCGCACTAGGATTTCGGCGACGATGCCGCCTTCCAGATGCTGCACGCTCTTGACCTGCGACGACGGGATCACCTCGCCGGTCGCATGGGCGACGATGTCGATGCGGCCCAGGGCCGACCACAGGGCCAACCCCACCACCAACAGCGTCGCCGTGTACAGGAACAGGCGTTCGCCGCCCAGGCGCAGCAGCCGCTCAAGCATGGCCTGGGGCCTCCTTGGCCGTGACCACGCGCGGCACCGGCTTGCAACCCAGGTCCAGCAGTATGCCCGAGCCCTGGGCCAGGGCCGGGTCGTTGCCGCACAGGATCAGGGTGCGGCCCTCGGCGGCCAATTGGCGCAAGGCGGTGTAAACGGCGGCGCGGCCTTCGTCGTCCAGCCCCTCGGTCGGTTCGTCGAACACACAGACCTTGCCATTGCCAGCCAGGGCGCGGGCCAGCCCCAGGCGGCGGCGCAGGCCCGGCGGCAGGCGCTTGCCGCCATCTTCCACCATGGTGTCCAGACCTTGGGCGGTGGTGTCGAGCCAGGATTTAAGCCCGGCCAGGGCGATGGCCCGATACAGTGCGGAATCGTCCAGATCGGGATGGTTGAGGCGCAAATTATCGGCGATGGTGCCGTCGATGAAATCCGGTTCCTGCGGCAGATAGCACACCTGACGGCGCCACCATTCCAGGCTCATCTGACGCATGTCCATGCCGTCGATCAGGATGCGCCCGCGCAAGGGCTCGGCCAACCCCAGCAGCAGGCGGGCGAAGGTGGTCTTGCCCGCTCCGGTGGGACCGGCCACCAGCATGATGCCGCCCGCCGGCACGGACAGCGACAGATGTTCGGCCAGCGGCGTCACCGCGCCGGCATAGGCGAAGGCGATGTCGGACAATTCCAGCCGCCCCTCGAGCGTGCGCAGGGCGTTGCCGGCCAGTTGCTCGCGCGGCAGGCGGGCGATTTCGGCCAATTGTCGTAAGGCCCACTGGGCCCGGGCCAAGGGCTCGATCAATTGGGCCAGCCGGTTCAAGGGCGCCAGGGCGCGGGCGGCCAGGATGTTGGCGCCGATCAATTGCGCCGTCGACAGCGTGCCCTCGACGCACAAGATGGCGCCATAGGCGATGATGGCCACCCCTTGGGCGCCGGTGAGGAACTGGGTCGCCGACGAGATCAAGCCCTGCACGGCAATGTTGTCGCCGCGCAAGGCGGCAAGGTCGGCCTGGGTCTGGCTCCAGCGTCGGTGCAGCCAGGCGCCGGCATTGAAGGCGCGCACGGCATCACTGGCCCGCAGCACGGTGGCGACCAGATGCTGGCCGCGCTGCTCGGCGGCCTGGACATTGGCCATGCGGGTGCGCAGCCAGCGTTCCCCGGCCAGGGTGACGGTCACCGACAACGCCATGCCGACACCGGCGATCAGGGCCAGGGCGGGGCTGATCAGCAGCAACGCCAACAAAGTAAGGGCCGAAAACGGTACGTCCAGCAGCGCGGTCAGGGTGGGGGCAGTGTGGCTGCGCTCGACGCTGTCCACCGCGCGCATGATGTCGGCGCGGGCGGCGGCGGGCAGGCGATCGAACACCGCTGCCCTGATGCCGGCCAGGGCGGCGAAGCCAGCATTGCCGCGCTCGAGCGCTGCCGGGGCCAGGGCTTGCGCCGCCAGCCGGCGCCGGGCCTCGCGGAAACCGAATTCCAGCGCCAAGGCCAGAGTGACGCCCAAGCTCAGGGTGACCAAGGTGGCATCGATGCCGTAAGGGACGTAGCGGCCCAGCACCAGCATGACGAAAGCGGTGCTGGCCAGCCCCAGGATATTGATGAGCAGCGAAGCCGCCAGCAACTCGGCGAGAAGACGCGGGCGGCTGGTCAGGCTGCGCAGCAAGGCCTGCATCAGCGGACCGCGTTCTCGTCCAACCGGCCCATGGTCGACAGCAAGGTGAAGGCGGCGATGGAGACGTCGGCGTCGGCGACGGCGGCGGCGCTGTTGGCGTTGATCAGCGCGGTTTCGCCGGCCAGCACATCGATGAGCGAGCGGTTGCCCAAACTGCGTTCCTTGCGCGCCAGGGTCAGGAACTCGTTGGCGATGTTGGACTGGTTCTTGAGGAAATCGGCACGCGATTTCTGCGTCGCCAGATTTTCCCAGGCATTGCGCACCTGTTCCTCGACGATGTCGTGGGCGTCGGCCAGCCGGGCATTGGCGGCATTCACCGCGCTGTCGGCGGAGCGGATGGAATTGACCACGGTGAAGCCCAGATTGAGCGGATAGGTCAGCTCGACCTTGGCCACCTGTTCGGTCTGGTTGCCCATGGTGCCGCCGTAATTCTGCTTGTTGCGGGCCTCGCCGATCAGGTCCAGACGCGGATACAAGGTGGCTTCGGTCGCCTGCGCCGTCTTGGCGGCGCTGTCGGCGGCCAGCTTGGCCAGCTTCAACTGGATACTGCCGGTCTTGGCGATGGCGGTGGCTTCGTCCAGTTGGGCCGGCAGCACATCGGCAGGGACCGGCGGTAGGGCCATGGTGGAGACTTGGGCGGGGGCGCGGCCGAAAACGGCGCGGAAGCGGTTTTGCGCCGTGGCCAGGGCGCCCTCGGCGGCGACGCGCGAGGCCTCGGCCCCGGCCAGTTGGGTCTTGGCTTGCAGAACGTCGGTGGACAGGCCCGAGCCGCGATCGACGCGGGCCTGTTCCAGCCCGGTCTGCTTGCGGATATTGGCTTCGGATTCGCGGGCGAAGTCCACTTGGCGTTGGGTACGCACCAGATTGATATAGGCGGTCACCGCCTCCAGCACCAAGGCCTGACGGGCGCCGGTCTTGGTCGCCTCGGCCTGGATCTTGGCCAACTCAGCCTTGTCGATATTGGCGTTGGCGGCGCCGAAATCCCATAGCAATTGCTTGATCTGAAGCTCGTAGCGTTTCAGATAGGCGTCGGTGTCCTGGCTGCCGCTGGGCTTGTTCTGGCTTTCATAACCATAATCCACCGTGGTGGTCAGGGTCGGGTACCAATTGCCGCGGGCGACCTCGAGCAGATTTTCGGCGCCGGTGACGTCGGCCTCGGCCGCCTTCATGCGGTTATGGCCGGGCAGCATCTGGTCCAGCATCTCGCGTAAGGATTCCGCCCGCGCCGATAGGGGGGCGAAAGCGAGCAGGGCCGCCGTCACGGCGGCAAGCGGCATCAGGCGCATGGGGGCGATTTTTCCTTGGCGGTGGTGGGGCATGGGGATCAGACCATCACGATGTCGGTATTGTCGAAATTGGCGTCGGCCTGCGAATCCAGAATGGCGATATCCACCGCTGCTGTCCCCGCATCGGCGCGATCGGCATCCCAGGCCAGGGCGGCCTTACTGTTGCTGTTGGCATACATGACCAGCAAACCGCCGGTACCCAAGGTGCCGCCGGCGGTGCTGACGGCGGCCAGTGCGGTTTCGGCGTCGGCATAGGTCTGGCCGGTCAAAAGGACGAAATTGATGCCGGTCAGATCGGCGGAGGAGAAATTACTGTCGGGCAACAGGCTATAGAAGCTGACATCGATGGCGGAATTGACGGTCATGGCTGAAGGCAAGGCAGAAAAATCGGCCATGTTCAGCACGATAGTGTCGTCGTTGTGGGAGAAACTGGTGATGATGTCGCCGAAATCGGTGGTCGCCGCGTATTTATAAATATCGGCACCATCGCCGCCAGTCAGGGTATCAGCCCCGCCGCCACCGATCAGGGTGTCGTCGCCGAGACCACCCACCAGACTTTCGGCCGCGCTCGAACCGGTGATGATGTCGTTGCCGGTGCCCCCGGTTACCGTCTCGACACCGCTGACCCCGATGGTCTGACCGCCGGCAGCCAGGGTGATGCTGTCGGTGCCGCTGCCGCCGATCACCGATTCCACCCCACTGACCGTGACGGTTTGACCGCCGGCAGCCAGGGTGACGATGTCGAGGCCGGTGCCGCCGGTTACCGATTCGACGGCGTTGATGGTGATGGCATTGACGCCGTCATCCAAGGTGACGCTGTCGGAGCCGGCGCTGCCGCTGATGCTGATATTGGTCAGCGGTGCCTCGGCGGTGAAATGGGTGCCGCTGCCCAAAAAGTACATATTGTTCACATTGTTCAGGCTGGCGGAATGGTTGCCGGCATCCACCAGATAAAGCGCATTGGCACCGGCGCCCATATTGATGTTGTCGCTGCCCATGTTGCCGGTCAGCGTCCAGTCCTGGTCGCCGTTCTGCAACAGCCAGTGGGCTTCGCTGAACTGGGTTTCGCTGATGGAATCGATGTTACCGCTGAGGGTGATGCTGGTGGCGCCGCTGCTGCCGATGGCGAAGGTGTTGTCGTCGGTGGTCTGGGACAGATTGATGGTTTCCACCCCGGCCACCCGCCAATTGGCGTTGGGGCCGGTGGCGGCCAAGGTCAGCGAATCGCCATCACCGCTGGTGTAATCGATGAAGGTGTCGCCGGTGGATAGGGTGCGGTTGGCGGCGATGGTGACGGCGTCGGCGGTGTTTTCCACGCCGACGATATAGTCGGTGACCCCATCGGTGACGGTGATGGTGGCGGCGCCGCCGGTCAGGATATGCTCTTGCATCGGCTGGCTTAACGCCTCGTCCTCGATCTGGTCGATCATGTCCTGCAAGGCCTCGTCGATGATCTCGCCGATTTCAAAGCCGAGTTCACCGATCAACTCACCCAGATCGAACTCACCGGGGCCGAACTCTCCGAACGGGTCGGGGCCGAATTCGCCGAACAACGGCCCGTCGTCGCCCAGCATTTGTTCGAACAGATCGTCGATTTCGTTCATCATGATCTGGCCGTCTTGGCCGAACAGGCCCAGATCGGTGCCCAAGGCCTGGGCCAGATCGTTCAATGATCCGAACAGATCGGTTGCCTCTTCACGCGCCGCCTCACCTTCGGCATTCAGCGCATTTTCGGCCTCGGCCTCGGTGGCGGCCTGCTCGGCGGCGGCTTTTTCCGCCGCCTCGGCTTGGGCTTGTTGCTGGGCTTCGGTGGTGGCGTCGGCCTGACGCTGTTGCTGTTGCTGTTGAAGCTGTTCCGGCGACGGCGGCGGCGGCAGCGCCTGCAAGGTGTCGCCGTATTGCTGCTGAATCTGTTGCGGCGACAGGATCACCGGCGGTGGCGGCGCGGTGAAGGCGCTGGTGAACTGGGTGGTGGCGCCCGGCTGGCTCAGCATCTGGGTGCCGGCTTGGTTGCTGACCGACATCTGGCCGACATTGCCGTCGGCGTCGGGCAGCAGCGATACGGTGTTGTTCTGGCCTTCCGGCCCGGCAACGCCGGCGCCGGTGGTACCGCGCACGCCGATATTGGCCACCGGCGTCTTTAATTGCATGGCGTCGGGCACGGATTTGGCGATGGCACCGCTGGAAAACGAGAACGAACCGCCCTGGATCGCCAGCACTTCCTTGCCGCCGCCGCCGGCTGCATCGGGCAAGGTCATCTCGTCGACGCTCATGCGGCCATTGCCGCCCAAGGCAAAGGTCGAGCCGTCGTCGAAGGTGATACCGACCTTGCCGCCGCCGCCGGTGCTGATGATGTCGCCGACCTTGACCGCGTCGCCGTTTTTTACCGCGTCCTGGGTGCCGTCGGCGTGACGGACCTGGACCTGGCCGACGGCGTTGCTGACGGTACCGATGGCCGGCGCCGCTGCCGCGCCGCCGGCTTGGGCGTATTGCCCCGGCGCCAGCGGCCCGGCCAGCCG